>JABAOH010029611.1_pt1 | contig 10289 bp, 8 predicted proteins | sample 7062181 | NCBI WGS metagenome assembly JABAOH01 (sample SAMN14538630, study PRJNA623070) | marine sediment metagenome | biome: marine biome [ENVO:00000428]; feature: marine pelagic biome [ENVO:01000023]; material: deep marine sediment [ENVO:00002113]; isolation source: pool of 5 deep marine... | reverse complement strand
TTTGATGCTACTCCTTGAACGAAAAGGTAGGTGGCGCCCCGGGCGACGCGTACCCCGGAACTAGAAGTTATCGACAATAGGTACTCCAGCCCTTAATGGACAGTTGAGAATATCTGTGACGTTAATAAATTTTAGCCATTAAACTTTACGATTGCTAGTGTTTGGATGCCCTCAGAAAACGTTGCCATCTCTTTTATGCTACAAACTCTGGGCGCGATGTTTTCAGCTTCATATTAGTCATATTTGACTTCGTAAATGCACACGAGAGCGTAAACTTGTCCTTGGACAGCTTCTCCCTTAGAATAGTACACCAGTTCAAAATTCGTGAGTGAAACGCTCGGTGGAATCCCTAGCTTTGTTTCTTTTCCGTAAGTCATCAACTTGTATATGACTGTGCTATTGCCTAGATCGTTCCACTCCCAAGCTCCGGTTTCCTCGTTGTATTCTCCGTAAGCTGTCTCGTTTATCGAAGGATATTGCATGGCCGCGATTCTAGCCATCCACCTCCACTTGCCCTCATCACCAAAGTTTGCATCCCTCCCATCTGTGAGGAAAGTCGTAAACACTAAGACGTGACTAACGTTGTATTTAATACCCCGAGCCCGTGCATTCTGATTGAACTCTTCCAACACATTGACTGCTTCGGTTTCGTTTGACATGAACATATAACCTATTTTTTGTATTTGAGTCCAGTTCCACGTTCCGTTGTCGGCGAGGCTTGTTGTGTTCCCCCAAACCGTGATCCAGTAGCCATAGTCCCACCAACTAGCTACCACAGCGTTCGGCGGCAGTTCTTCCCGCATCCAAGCCAGAGTGTCTATCCAGTCGCGAACAGTATCATCTGGCTTCAACGGTACACTGGCAGCGGCAATAGTCGTGGGTGTGTCTGCCTGATTAAAAACTCTTGGGTTAGGCAAAACAAACGTGAACGTGAGCAGCAGGAACATAACGATTACGAGGGTTGCGCTGAACTCCTTTCCTACATACGTTGCAAAACGTCTCTTCCGAATTGGAATAATCGGAACCTCCTTCATGATTGTGACGAAAGGTCTTAACAGCTGAACCAAAGCTAAGGCCCATAGGAGAGAGGTAGCTGGTGCTAAGAACAGCGTTAATCGTATCATGGAACCGGCGAAATAAACTGAGGTTAAGCCGAAGATGATTACGAAAACGTTGCGGTTTGTGGGATTTCGTGCCGCAAAAAATAAGCCAACGGGCAAAAGAAAGGCTCCTATCCCCAAGTCGTAGTATAGAGACCCCCAGGCAGCAGGTCTATGTTCTTGTATAGACTGTGCGAATTCAGGTCTTGTCGAAGGATTCAGAACGTACAGATACTTGCTGGGCAGTAGCCAATTATATCCAAGCAATGAGAGCACAGGGATTGAACCTACGAAAAAAACAATTAAAACAAGGATAAAGGCAGCTTTCATCTTGCTGGTTTTGATGTAGCGAAAGACTTCGCAAATACACAGCAGCAGGAAGCCCGCGAGAACAGCTACTACAGAACTTTCAGTCAGAAAGCTAAAGCCTAAGCGTGGTATGTTGACCGCAATGAAAAGAGCTACACCAAATGTTGTGCTGTAGGAAAAAAGTAAACGGCGGGAATATCTACGCAGCAAAAGCAAAGCAAGAACGAAAACAACAGTCATTCCCAAAGGATAACGCGCGGCTCCCCAAGAGGCAAAAATGTATCCAAGAGACACTCCTCCGCCAATCGCGTGAATCATACCAACTCTCAACGACCTTTCTTCTTCAATGGACCTCAGGAAGAAGAACATGAAAAGGAGTAAGCCGAAGATGCCAACCGTTTCATCGTCAAAGAAACCCCACGAAGTGCGGCCAATATAGGAAGCGTTTAAGGCCAGAAATAACGCTGAGAAGAGACCAACTTCTTTGCCGCCAAAGTCCTTCCCCAGAAAGTACATGACCAAACACGTGAGTATTCCCATGATCGCCGGAAATACAACGCATAATTCAAGCAGAGTGATTGGTAGACCTAACGCGTTTGACACGACATAGAAAAATGCAGCAGTAAAGGGAAGTCCTGGAAAAGTTCTATATATAGCACGCCCTCCTGGATACCAGCTCATGGGCCAACCCGTGGAGTCATGCCAAGAAGCCCAAGAAGAGAACCCGTTTTCAACCACGTGCTTGGTTACGCGATACTGAAAATACGGATCAAACTCAGAGAGGTAGGTGCCCCAACGCATAGGCAGAAGCCTAATCAAGAAGGCAAGGAGAAGTATAAGAAAAAGTAGAGAAATGACCACCAAGGAAGAGTGAGAAATTCTTAAACGAAGGGCTCCCAAACTCTTCAAGGCCTCAATCACCCTTTCCTTGCCAAAAAGCTTTCCGAAATCCACCATCAAGGAACCCTTCTCTCGTCAAACATTCAAGAAACCCTTTTATTTGATTTACGGTTTTCCATCAATTATCCTTGGCTCTTATGCAGTGGACTAACGATTTCGCTGTTTGTCTCTATGCTGTGGGCGAATCATCCTAGTATCTTTGTGGAATTCTGCTGATTTCTCTGTAGCGAAGAATCCTATTATTGGTCAATGAAACTCAATTTGATGTTATGTTCTGTAGGCAGTCGCTACATGTCCAGATATTTTAATAAAAGGCACTTATTAAGTAAAGTCGACGAAGAAACAGAGGGCCAACGAAGTTGGAAGACTATTCGAGAATTTTGGTGACGGGTGGGGCAGGCTTTATCGGAAGTCACCTAGTAGAGCGACTGATGAAAGAGGGATACGAAGTAGTAGTATTGGACAATTTCTCTAGTGGCAACATTGAAAACATAAGACAGCACATGAAAAGCGAAACGTTCTTTCTAGTTAAGGGAGATATTAGAAGCTCGAATGATGTAAAAGAGGCTTTAAAGAATGTTGATGCGGTTTTTCATCTTGCGGCAATTGTGAGTGTGCCACTCTCTGTAGAGAACCCATTGCTTGTTAACGATGTAAATGTGAAAGGAACATTGAACGTTTTGGAGGCTAGCTCAAAGACTGAGGCTAAGCGGTTCATATGCGCCTCCTCTTGTGCGGTCTATGGTGAAGTAAATCGTTTGCCAATAGATGAACGTTGCCTGACTGATCCTTTGTCGCCTTATGCTGTTTCAAAGCTCGCTGCCGAATGTTATTGCAAAATTTATAATCAGAACTATGGGCTAGATACTCTGTGCCTTAGGTATTTCAATGTTTATGGACCCAGGCAGGCGAGAAATTCATATAGCGGAGTTATTCAGCGTTTCATTGATCGATTGAACCAAAGAAGATCCCCGATTGTTTATGGTGATGGACTGCAGACAAGAGATTTCGTGCATGTTGAGGATATAATTGAGGCGAACATGCTTGCTCTAAACTGTCAAAAAGGATTTGGTGACACTTTCAATGTAGGCACTGGAAGGCCGACAACAATAAGGCAGCTAGCTGAGATTTTGTTGGCACTCAAAGGAGGAAACAATCTGAAGCCTAAGTATGTAGCTCATAGAAAGGGTGACATAAGAAAGAGCTGGGCGGACATAAGAAAGGCCGAAAGAACACTTGGCTACAAGCCAAGAATTCCTTTGAAAAAGGGTTTAAAAACTTTATTAGACATACGAGAAGTATAACAAGTCTGCCATGCGTGCGAGTGCACTTCGAATGTGCTGATAGAGGTCCCGGAGAGATTGGCGCACAAAACAACGGTGTGTGACAGTTTTTATCTCTGTTGTTATTCACTGTTGTTCATGTGAAGGCGGTGTATGAGGTTTACGGGTGGAGAGGTTGGTGAAGTATGCTGTTGTGATTCCTGCGCGAAACGAGGAGAAGTACATTGGCAAGACGCTTTCCGCGTTGAAGAAACAAACTATTCCGCCGAGTCAAATCATTGTAGTTGATGATGGTTCAAGGGACAGAACGAATCAAATAGCTTCTAAGTACGCGGATGTCATAGTTCAATTACCTGATCGGGGATATAGCGTTCTTGGCAGACCTGAATTGAGCAAGGTGATTAACTTCGGATTGAAGAAAGTTGAAAAAGATGTTAACTATGTTTTGATTTGTAGCGCAGACAATATGCTGCCGGAAGATTTCTTTCAAACCATGGTAATCAAAATGAAACGGAATCCAAAACTGGTTGTTGCCAGCGCAAGAGCCAAGGGAGAGCCTTACTTTGAGTACAGTCCCAGAGGCGGAAGTAGAGTTGTAGATGCCAAGTTTTGGAGGAAAGTTGGTGATCTTCAATATCCTGTAGCTTGGGGTTGGGAGCCGTGGCTCAGTTTTAAGGCTATGCAGTTGGGATATGAAGCTAGAGCTTTTCGTGATGTCGTAACGACACCACAACGTTCGACGGGGCTTGGGCGTCCGCGTGTGATGCAGTCTAAGTTTTGGGGTAAATCAATGTATGCTCTTGGATACGACTGGAAATATGGTTTGGGAAGATGCGTACTGACCTTCCTTAATAGGCCAAAAGCCGGGTTGAATATGTTTTTGGGGTGGCTTCTACACCAGGACGTGGATAGGCTTGACGTTGCAGAATGGGTTAACCGGATGCAGAAAAACATCTTTTGGAAAAGAGTTCGGACGATTATTCAGCGTGGAGGAAGAAAATGAATACTAATAATTTCAGCTATGCGCTCTGCGCGCGAGCACATATCAGTTCAAGGTTTATATCTTAAAATGCATTCAAAACGAGTTTAATTGCTTCAAACGCTTCAGCATATTTTTCTCCTATTTGAGCTCCTCTCGACCTTGTCAAGCCTCTCAAATACTCTTTATCAAAATATTGTCTTTGAGAGATCTGGGTCTGATAATTCCATAACGCTTCAATTTTCTTCTGAACATGCTTTTCTTCCAGCATGATGAAACAGTTCTCCCTGAAAACTATGTTGTTCCAAGGAAGCTCATATCCTAGAATAGTACTCCGCTTGAAGGCCCTGAGAGCTTCATTTGTAACTGTTTGATGATCTTGGTGCAGGTCATTTGTTGAGGGGGTTAGAATAAGGTCGATTTCATTTTCTTGGTTGCACTCAAATAGAACTTCTAGAATCTCTTGTCTATTTTCTGGAAAACGTCTAACTTTAAAATCGAATATTCTAAAATCTTTGACACCGAGAACCTCTAAACATTTTTTGCATTCTTTTTTCAAGATTTCTCTGGGGGCGGAGAAGGCGAAATACTTCACTTTGCTTCCGTTTTCAATTAATTTAGCCATGGTTCCTCCAGCTCCTAGTTCTCCGTCGTCTGTATGAGGACTTAGAACAAGAACGTTTTTGAACATGTGTCTGTTCATAGAATCCTTCTTCCTCCATTAATAAAACATCTGAAGCATGTGTTCCGCATCTTTCTTCAATAGTCTATTTTTATCCATATATTTTTGCCTTTCAGAAACCGGCGCGCGCGAGGCTGGAAGACGTCCACGCAGTTAAGAGTAAACCCATATCGTGCACGTTCAACTACAAGATTAAAGAATTACGATCACAAATACTTGTTGGATTACTGAAGACGAGAAATCACTAAAAGATACAGTTAGAGTATAGATACGAGAGAGAAAGAAAATGGAAGAAAAACTTTTAATTATCGGCTGGGACGGCGCACCGTCTAAATTAATTAAGACTTTTGTTGATAGAGGCGGGCTGCCAAATTTAGAAGAAATAATTAGAAATGGATATTTTGGCCCACTTGAAACCGTTCCATATGTCATGAGTTCGTGTGCATGGAGCACAATGGTAACTGGAAAAAATGCAGGAAAACACGGTGTTTTTGATTTTTATTCTAACAAATTTGAGGACAATAGTTATTTCAGAAAACCCATTAACGCGAATGCGAGAGAAGAAATAGAACTTTGGAACATTTTAAGTGAACATGGTGTGAGAATTGGAATAGTAAATGTTCCGTTTACTTATCCCGCTGTAAAGGTCAATGGTTTCATGGTAGCTGGTATGCTTTCTCCAAGCATTGACGACAGGAATTTTGTGTATCCCAATGACCTTCTGAACGACTATGAAGAAGCGAAGAACTACATAATTGATCTGGAGGGGGGAAAGGATACTCCAAAAGATCAATTTATTGAAAACATAAACGCGATGTTAGAAGCCAGAACAAATCTAATTTTATATCTCTTAGAAAAGAACAAAGACCTTGATGTGCTCTTCGCGGTTTTCACAGCTCCAGACAGGGTTTCACACTATTTTTGGCATTTCTGTGACAAAACTCATCCATACAGAAAGAATGAAAGTGAAGAAGATCTACAGAAATATGAAGATACAATATTGAAAATCTATGAAAAACTGGATGAAAAACTTGGAGACATAATCAAGAAATTCGAACACGAGATCAGCAAGGATTTTTCTATTGTTGTAGTCTCGGATCATGGCATATCTTCGCTAAAGAAAATCTTACACTTGAATAAGTATCTCGAAAAAAAAGGTCATCTGAAGTTCAAGCAAAAAGAAGAATGGAAGGAATTCCAAAAAAATGTTCTGAACAAGAAAGTCAGCTATATATTTGGCAAAGTTGATTGGTCAAAAACAAAAGCCTATGCAATAGGAAAGAGAGGAGCAATTTATATTAATCTTAGAGGGAGGGAACCAAAAGGGATTGTTAACGAAGGAGAATACGAGAACCTTATTGAAAAGTTAAAGAAGGATTTGAAGGGAATAAAAGATTCAGAAACAAGTGAAGTGATAGTTGAAAAGGTGAGGTCTAGAGATGAATTATTCTTTGGTAGAAATATTCAAAAAGCACCGGACATGCTGATTTTTCTGAAGAATGGGTATTTCCCCTTCGGATATGCTTTCGAATTGGACAAACCTAATTGGATATCGGTCAATGACAGGGTGGACTTGCCTTTTGTAACAGGAATAGAATCTGGAGACGGGATATTATGTGTCAAGGGCAAAAACATCAAGACTGATGTTACATCAGAAAATTCTAGGATAAGAGATTTCACACCGACTTTGTTATATCTGCTGGGCTTACCAATTCCTAGGGATATGGACGGAAGAGTAGTAAAAGAAATTTTCAGAGAATCTTATCTCCAAGAAAATCCAGTAATATATGAACCATCAAGAGAACAGCCAAGAGGAAGAAAACAAGAATTCTCAAAAGGAAACATGAGAAAGATAAAGGAAAGGTTGGAGAAACTAGGATATTTCTGATTTTGAAAAACAGGCTAAAGATTCTTCAGTATTTTCAGAGTATTTTCTTTGCCCTCATTAAATAATAGATCTATGAAAGAAAGATTTGGCATAAACTTTCCAAATCTTTGTGAATATTCTGGATGTTCAAATTCCTGATAGGTTAATTTTATGTTTTCTTNNTCTTGATAGGTTAATTTTATGTTTTCTTTTTCGAACTTGCTTTCATCCATATATTTTTTGCCGCTCTGACCTGAGAAATACTCAGTTGCACCAACGGCTTTGCAAATATTCATTATAAGCTCAGTGCGGTTTCCTCTAACATCTATTTTGGATGCTTCGAAAAATTTTGGCTTTAAACCTAGGAAGTTAGTTATTTCTTTTATAAGAAAAATATTCATCTCTGTCAACCTAGTCCATTCTTTGGAATACGCGCTTTTGAAAAGATTTTCAGATTGATTGAAATATTTTGCTTTTCCGTAATTCCTTTGGATGGCCTTCCAATGCTCCTTTTTCCAATTTTTTGAGTTATCTATTTCCAACTGGTTAATCTTGGAATGAGCTCTATGATTTTTTTTCACAGGAACCGTTAACCACATCCATCCGCTCGGTGTTTTTGTTCTATTTCTATTTATGAAACCTCGAGTGTATTCTACATTGTCCAAAAAAACAAAAACATCACACTTCAGTACTTTATGAAAGTATCCTATCCAGGGAAGATAGTTTGGCTGATGTATAGCAACTATATTTCTTTTTATTCGTATCACCGACAGTATTCTATTAACAAAAAACATGTTTAAAAGAAATGTGCGCGCACAGACGTATACGAAGGAGAAAGAAGTTGTTAAAATGGCTGTGAAGATAATGCCTTGCCTAGCGGTGACATGGTTTTGTGACTGTTGTGTGTTGGTCATTAGAGGGTGAACAGTTTACGTCTAATTCAAAGTGTACTGAAGAAGTCACTCATTTTGTCTGATAATCTCAGCCACTCTTTCAATTTCTTCTTTCCTTAGCTCTACGAACGAAGGTAGGTTGATCCCCTCTTTAGATAATTTCTCGGCTACCGGATGGCTTTCTCTTGATTTATATGGTGGCAACGTATGAATTGGATAAAAGAAGGGTCTTGTTTCAATACCCTTTTCCCAATATTTCTTCATTAATTCGTCTCTCGTTAAACCGTAATCGTCCTCTATGAGGACAGAGTACATCCAGTAAACATTTTTGGCCCATGATTCTTCTGGGGGAAGTGATATCCCCTTTACATCTTCAAGTAATTTGTTGTAGGATTTGGCAATTCTTCTTTTTATTCCAACAAATTCATCAAATTTCTCCAGCTGAGCTACACCAATTGCTGCCTGCAAATTTGTCATTCTGTAGTTGAATCCAACAATATTATACCAGTATTTTCTATTTGGATCCTCTCCATGATCCCTCAGAATTCTCATCTTCTGGGCCAGTTCATCGTTGTTGGTTACACAAATCCCTCCCTCCCCCGTTGTGACTATTTTGTTGCCAAAAAAGCTGAAACAGGCAATATCTCCGAAGGATCCAGCTTTTTTCTTTTGATATTCTGAGCCGTGAGCCTCGGCGGCATCTTCGACAACGAACAGTCCATGACGCTTGGCGATGTTCATGATTTTGCCCATTTCGGACGGATGACCGTACAGGTGAACGGGGATTATGGCTTTGGCTTCTGGTGTGACATATTTTTCGATCTTTTCTGGATCTATACACCAGTAATTTGGGTGGGAGTCAACAAAGATCGGTTTTGCTCCAGCGTATGTAACAGCGTTGGCAGTGGCGATGAAAGTCAAAGTTGGAATAATGACGCCATCTCTGGGCCCAATGCCCAGTGCTTCCAAGGCCAAGTGTAATGCGACTGTCCCGTTGGAGGTTGCTACTCCATGCTTGACACCCAAATGATCACAGAAGTCTTTTTCAAATTCTTGGACAAATTTTCCTTTTGAACTAATCCAACCTCTTTTCACAGCTTCGATGACATTGTCCAGTTCGTCCTTGCCCAAACATGGTTTCGCAACTGGTATCATATCTTCTACATTCCTAAGGTCCTCGTGATTATTTTTCTTTCATGAGGATAGTTTGGGGCATCCCATGGAAACCTTTCACCCTTGAGCCATCTCTTCCATCTTTCTCTATCCGTGTTCACCATTATTTCCACCAATTCGTCGAAGCTTGTTTTAGGTTTCCAACCGATCTCTCTCTTGGCTTTTGAGTAATCTCCACGGAGGACTTCGATGTCCAAAGGGCGTAAGAACCTTTTGTCTACTCTAACGTAGTCTTTCCAATCCATCTTAACTATCCGAAATGCCTTTTGCGCAAATTCCTTGACAGAGTGTGCTTCGTTTGTGGCTATGACATAATCGTCTGGCCTCTTGTGTTGCAACATCAACCACATGGAATCGACGTATTCTGGGGCGTAACCCCAATCCCTTTTGGCTTCCAAGTTGCCTAGTCTCAACTCCTTCTTCAAACCCAAGCTTATTTTTGCAACGGCGTTGGAGATCTTTCTTGTCACAAATTCTAATCCTCTCAAGGGCGATTCGTGGTTAAACAATATGCCGTTGCAAGCAAAAATGCCGTAGCCCTCTCTGTAGATCCTTGTGATCCAGTGCGCATATACTTTAGCTGCTGCGTAGGGGCTCATGGGATGGAAGGGAGAACTCTCAGTGAGTGGAAGAGATTCAGCTTTTCCAAATTGTTCGCTTGTTGATCCCTGATAGAACTTGACATCAGGTTTTATTTGTCGTATTGCCTCTAGAAACCTTGTTGTCCCTAAACCAGTGACTTCTTCAGTGAATATTGGTTGCTCGAAGGAAGCTCCGACGAAGCTCTGGGCGGCAAGATTGTATATTTCATCTGGTTCACTGATCTTTATCGATTCTAAGATGGAACTCATATCTGCGAGATCCATTGGAATCAATTTGATTTTGTCAAATATGTTCAAATCCAGTAGTCTCCAAAAGTTTGGAGTAGATGATCTGCGGAAAGTACCGTAAACCTCGTAGCCCTTCTTCAGCAGAAACTTTGCCAAATATGGCCCATCCTGGCCGGTAATTCCAGTTATTAAGGCCTTTCTTATTTTACACACCCGTTTACATAGTGAGTTTTAAGTTTAAAAAGCCTAAGCAGTGTACGCGTGCCAAAGAGA
>JABAOH010001610.1_pt1 | contig 10289 bp, 8 predicted proteins | sample 7062181 | NCBI WGS metagenome assembly JABAOH01 (sample SAMN14538630, study PRJNA623070) | marine sediment metagenome | biome: marine biome [ENVO:00000428]; feature: marine pelagic biome [ENVO:01000023]; material: deep marine sediment [ENVO:00002113]; isolation source: pool of 5 deep marine... | reverse complement strand
TCGCCCCAGGGCATTGGGCCAATATCACACAATGGCTCATCTGTGCCCCAGTTGTCAACTATTATGCACATGTCGGCAGCATCGACAATTCCGTCGCCGTTGAGGTCAACGATTGGGTCGATTGCCACCTGCCATAGGTCGGGCCCGCCGAGCCCACCAGGGCGGTTGGAGTGGAAGAAGAGCGTAGAACCATCGAACGATATGTACGGGCAAGTTTCGCCTGCCGAACTGTTGACAGTTGGCCCGAGGTTCACCGGTTCCCCCCACGGTTCGTTTGTTGCTTTTCGAGTCGCGACCCATATCTCGTCCCCCCCCGAACCCCCGGACCGCGCAGAGGTGAAGAAGAGTGATAGGCCGTCGGCCGAGAGCGATGGACCCCAATCCCAAACCGAACTGTTGACCGTTGACCCGAGATTCACCGGTTCTCCCCAGGGGTCATCTGTCGTTGTCCGTGTAGAGACGTATATGTCGTTACCCCCATACCCGCCTGACCGATCGGATTCGAAGAAGAGCGACAGGCCGTCGGCTGAGATGTGCGGTCCACCATCGGCAGCCGAACTGTTGACCGTCGGCCCCAGATTCACCGGTTCTCCCCAGGGCTCGGAGATGCTCGCCCGTGTCGTGACCCATATATCCAATGAACCTGACCCGCCAGGCCGATTAGAGAAAAAGTAGAGCGACAGGCCGTCGGCCGAGATGCTCTTGTTAGCGTCAGCAGAGGAACTGTTGACAGTAGGCCCCAGATTCACTGGCTCTGACCAGGAGTCCTGTATCGTTTCCCGCGTCGCTACCCATATGTCGAAATTACCCGACCCACCGGGTCGGTTCGACTGAAAGTAGAGTTCCAGACCATCGGCCGAGATGCATGGGCCATTGTCCCAAGCCGAACTGTTGATAGTCGGACCGAGATGAGTGGGCGCACCGAAATAGAAGTCCGCCTTGGCGGTCCCGTCGCCGGCAGCCAAAAAAGCAACGACGATCAAGAGATGAGCAATCACATGTCGCACGGTGTTCTCTTTACAAGCCGCCGTAAATTCAGTAGGATCCCAAATTGTCTTTTTTTTCCAAAACATAATTAATACCTCCATTCTTGTTTTATTTTTCGGTTTGCAGTATCATGATAAGAGCCTTACCTTGGGTGCGCAAACCGTTCGCCCAGGGTCGGCTGGGCCGGTGAGTTGTATGCTTGGTGGCGTTATGCTCACCGGCTGCTTTTTTACATTTAGCTATTTGCTATTTCATATTTCAACTGCTTGTCTTTGATTCTCTTCCGGCAACACCTCCTTTCTATCGTTTCACTCCGTTAATTTCTGTTCTCAATCAGCGTTNNTTCTTTCTTAGTGATTATCCTGGTAACACCTCCTTTCTTTCGTTTCACTCCGTTAATTTCTGTTTCTAATCAGCATTTTTATCTTTTTGTAAAGAATCTGTCGGTATAGTGGTGATTTTTACTTGCCAAAGGTCGAATCCGCTCACTTTGTCCCATGCAGGTAATTCAAAATCGTCGAAGTAGAGTTCCAATCCATCAGCCGATATCCCAGGTGAACCTTCACGAGAAGAGGTATTGACAGTCGGCCCAAGATTTATAGGTGTATTCCACGAATCGTGTGTTGTAGATCGCCACGTCATCCAAATGTCGTGAAGACCGTATCCACCGGGTCGGTTGGATATGAAAAAGAGTGCCAGGCCATCTGCCGAGATGCTTACAGCACCCTCTTGGAATGAACTGTTGACAGGCGGACCAAGATTAACGGGCTTCTCCCAAGGATCTTCCAAGGAAGCTCTTTTTGTCACCCATATATCCGGGCCACCCAAACCACCTGGACGCCTCGAGTCAAAGTAAAGTGACAGTCCATCGGCTGAGATGCTGGGCCGCCAGTCGAAGCTCGGAGCGTTGACGATGGATCCAAGATTCTCCGGTTGTCCCCAGGGATTGCCTTTCTTTGAGCGTCTCGATACCCATATTTCCTCACTACCATAGCCTCCAGGACGACGATTAGAGGCGAAGTATAGTTCAAGACCATCAGCTGACATACTTGTACTACCGTCATTGGAGGAGCTATTAACAGTCTGGCCAAGATTCTCAGGTTGTCCCCAGGGACCGCTTTTTGTCTCTCGTCTTGCGACCCATATATCATGTCCGCCACACCCACCAGGCCGGTCAGAGACAAAGAACAGCGAGAGCCCATCGGGCGAGATGCTCGGACCACCTTCGTTATATCGAGTATTAATAGCTGGCCCAAGATTAGTGCGAGTGCTTCGCCAAATACCCCTGAGAAAATTCTTAATCCAGCAGTTGCTGGAACTGACTTCAGTTGATGGAATAAGAATATTGACGTACTTATCCATGTCACTCAAAAATTCATCCTGGTCGTGCAAGTAATAATAGTACCGCGCGCGGTGAAGATAATTCTCTGCATTGTCAGGATTGTCTTTAATTTTGCTGGTATAGAAAATAATTTGTTCACGGGCATTGTCCATAAAGTCATCATACAGAAACCGTGCCTGAGTTCCAACGTGCTCGCTATTTAGAATAGATTTGAGAGTTCTGAGAGCATCTTTAGGATCTTTCTTATAAAGGGATTGAGAAACTTCGTATAGAATGCCCCTGTGTATGACAGGTTCAGCTTTTGTTAGTTGGAGTCGCTTCTTGTTCCACATTGCAAGAATAATCATCATAATACTGAGTGTTATAATGATAACCAAGGCAGTGGCAACCCCATATCGATGTCTTCGCACGAACTTGTGTAACAGGTATATAGTGCTGGGCGCTCTTGCAAGAATCGGTTCATTATCTAAATGTCGCTGGACATCCAGAGCCAATGCACTTGCCGTATCGTAACGACGCATACGCTCCTTCTCTAAAGATTTCAGCACAATCCAATCCAAATCGCCACGTACCAGTTTTGGCAATGATTCCGGACTGGAATTATGCCACTTTGCAACATCAGTCAGCTCTTCACCTAATGTGCTAAGCTTAGTCGAAGGTTTAGTAGGTTCTTCCTCACATATAATCTTCTGCATTTGAAGATAACCTGCTTCACGTAACTTTTCTTCACTAAATGGTGTGGTTCCAGTCAGTAATTCATAAAGCAGAACACCTAAAGAATAAATGTCAGTTCTTGTATCAACATCTAGGTCACTCAATTCTGCCTGTTCTGGACTCATGTATGCCGGTGTACCAATTATGTGGGCATATCGTGTAAATAGTGTTTTCTCTGTGAGTCGTTGATTTGTTGCCTTGGAAATACCAAAATCAATCACTTTCGGAACTGCTTTGCCGTTTTGCATAGTCACCATTATGTTAGATGGCTTAATATCCCGATGTATGATACCTTTCTGATGTGCGTGTTGGACAGCATCACAGACAGTGATAAACAGTTTCAGCCGTTCTTTGATGCTCAACCTGTTCTTGTCACAATACTCGGTTATAGAGAGGCCTGGAACAAGATCCATAACGAAATAAGGTCGTCCTGTTTCAGTTGCGCCCGCATCGAGGACTTTAGCGATATTAGGATGGTCCATCAGGGCCAGGGCCTGGCGTTCTGCTTCAAATCGGGCAATAACCGACTTGGTGTCCATGCCTAATTTGATAATCTTCAGGGCGACTTTGCGGCGAATAGGCTTTTCCTGCTCTGCCATATAGACCACAGCCATACCGCCTTCACCAATCTTTTCCAGCAATTTGTATCGGCCGATGACCGTACCGGGATCCTCAGTGATGGGAGGTATGTCCAGCGTTATGCCCGGTTGAAAAATCGGGGCATCAAGAAAATCACCGGCTTCGTCATGGGCTTTAAGCAAAGATACCAATTCTGTTCGTAGCCTATGATTATCTCTGCACACTTCATCGAGGTAGGTTGTCCTTTCTTCCACAGTTCGCTTTTCAAGCGCCTCTAAAAAGAGCAAATTAATATCTTTTTGCTTTTCGCTCATAATTATGCACTTTCACTTCCCCCCTAATTAAATGCGCCTTCTGTCAACAAAATGAGAAGTAAAAAATACGAAATATAAAAAAATATGCTTTTTCTTACTCCACAGAGGAAAAACATGCCGATAGCAGCCGCCAGTTCCTCTATCCATAGATAAGCTTTACAATAAATCTGCCTTTGTTCTTGAGCCTTGTATTGATTCATGAAGCGTCAGTATCTCCATTGGCCATCTCCCTATACAGCCATGCCCGTGCGTAAGCCCAGTAGCTGCTTACTGTCCGCCGAGAAACTCCAACAATCTCCGAAATCTGTTCAAGGCTCAGTCCGGTAAAATAGCGAAGCTTAACCACGTCGGCCACAGCTCCATTCTCCTCAGCAAGTTTTGTCAGGGCTTCATCTAATGCCATAATATCATCTGATGGCGCCTCGATAGATAGGGTGGCGTCATTGAGGTCGACTCTTTGACGGCCACCGCCTCGCTTTAGCCTCTTCTTGCGTCGTGCGTTTTCCACGAGGATGCGACGCATTGCTTCAGCTGCAGCAGTGAAGAAGTGGCCTCGACTGTCCCAGTTCTGTGCTTCTGCATCCACCAAAAGAAGGTATGCTTCGTGAACTAAGGCTGTTGCCTGTAGCGTCTGACCGGGCGGTTCTTGTGATATTTTCCTTGCGGCTAACAGACGTAGCTCCTCATAAACTAATGGAAGTAGTTTATCTACAGCCTTAGCATCGCCGTGCTCAATCGCGTTCAAAATGCGTGTGACATCACTCATTCTTATTCTCGATAACGGATGTCTTTCATCTCCAGTCCAAGACTTGTGGTGACAAGCCCGGAAGGGTGCAGGTGGACCTCTCTATATGCCTGTATAAGTTAGATTATCCTCATAGGGACAAATCATTCTATCAGAAATGTGGTGCAGTTTCAAGTATTTGTGTGTGATGGATAGCTTCGCATTGAGCTGTAAAATGTCAGAATTCTTCGAAAATTCCTGTCACCAGAATGTCTCCACGAATGTCAAATTTCATGATTGATGGGAGCACCAAGCCTCATTTTTTTTGCCAAAAAAGGGAATATTTTTTGAAATTTTCACAAAAACTGCCTCGAAAACAAAATTTCTTGCTTGTTCAAGGTAATTTTGGTAAAGATATTGATGCCATAGAGAGAAAATTATGTTTTGTAAACGTTTAAATGGGAAATCCCAGATGGAGCTGTATGATCAGTAGTTAGGCAACACTTAAAGAAAGGAGATGATCATGAATTACCTACGAATGATGCTTTTGTTTTGCGCTGTTCTTTTGCTTTCTTGTAGTGCTCTAGAAGAACAGCAACAAACACTGAACGAGGGTCCACCCCTGAAGAGCGTTCACCTCTTGAACCTTCCATCAAATGTTTCCGAGTCACAGTTGGTCTCATCATTCAGTGAGATAAACAAGGTGATCTCCGACCTGGGGTACCCAGGAGCTGGCTACCGACTGTGGAAGGTGCAAGGCGACAGTCCCGTTGAGCATATGTACTTGTGGGAGGGGAGCTGGCCGAGCCAAGCGGCGTATGACACTATTCATGAAAGCGAAGCTTACGACAATGCTACTGCGAAAAATAGAGATATGTTACAAGCGCTAAGAGATTTCCAGGTTTACCGGCGGTACTCAGAAGTTACTGCAGCGGTCACGAATCGGTGAAGACGTTCACACCGATTCTGAAGCCTGCTAAGAGTTAGTTCTGCTTTTGTACGTGTAACAATTTGCACGGGATGTCCGGCAAGGTTTGCTATCCGTCAATGGTTCGGGTTTGGGTGGATTTTGGGAGGTAGCTCCCTTTCTGTCTTTTGCTTTGATAAAAGCATACCAATCACTGGCCCAAAGGCGATATAGGGACATATCACTTTATCAGAAATGTGGTGACGTTTCAAGTATTAGTGTGTGATAGATAGCTTCGTTTACAGTGCCTTTTTAGACCAGCCCCACCAGCCAACCGGAGCGCACTAAATTTCTTTAATTGGTTTTATACGGCTGTTTTTTGCGCCCTGTTTTGGTAAAATGGACATTTGGTTATGCGAAACATAAAGAGTCAAAGTATAGCTCAATTGCTGATGCAGCTTCGATTTACGCCTGAAGAGAAGCGTCGCAACCAGCTTGACGCCGCGGAGAAGCTTTATGCGGTTATCGATTCCGAAAAGGAATATCCTTTCGAGTTTGTATGTTTTCGTATTACGGGTTTTCATCCTACAGGCCCGGAGGCGGATGAAATCATCAAAGGTGATGAGCTGTTGGATGACCTGCGGATTTTCATCTCCAGCCTGAGCGGCCAGCTCGCGCGTCCCGCCGCCGAGCAGGATCAAAGAATCTACACTATCGAAGAGCTTGCTGAAAAATTTGGAATTTCAACAAAAACCATATACCGCTGGCGAGAGCGAGGTCTGATTGCAAGAAAATTTGTTTTTGGTGACGGCAGGGAACGTTTCGGCTTTTTGCAGTCAACGGTCGATAAATTCCTCAAAGCAAATCCTGACATTGCCGTCAAGGCAAAAAGCTTTTCGCGACTGACAGATGAGCAAAAACAGCAGATTATAAAACAGGCTGAAAAACTTGCTATCGAAACGAACCTCTCTCGCCACCAGATAGTCAAAAGGATAAGCGATGAAACCGGCAAGTGCCACGAGACCATCAGATACACGCTGCTAAATTACGAAAAGTCTAATCCTGATAAACCTATTTCTACCCAGTCCACCGGTGTAATTGAGCCGGCGCAGGCCGCCGAGATGTACAGGCTGTTCAAACAAGGCTGTAATGTCAAAGACCTGATGAAGCGATTCAACCGGAATAGAAGTTCGATATATCGGATTATTAATCGGCGAAGGGCAAAAGCACTGCTGGCCAGAAAGATTGAATTCATCCCCAGCGATGAGTTTCTTGAAGAAGATGCCGAAGAGAAGATTTTGGCTCGTCTCGGCGACTCGTCTCTGCGAAGCGCTTCGCCGAAGCAGCAAGGCCGAGACCGTAGCGGGGCAGAGCCAATCGGCAGCGCAGAGCCGCTCGCCCTCAAGGATGTTGAGCCGCTCGAATTGGCCCGCGGTTCATTGCCGGAGTATTTGCAGACCTTGAAGAATTCTCCCGTGCTCAATAGAGAACATGAAGTCGAGCTGTTCCGCAGATATAATTACCTCAAATTCCTGGCCTGCCGAACCCGCACCGGCCTAAAGCCGACTCGCGTCTCGGGCGTAAGACTAAGTCAGATAGAAAACTATTTAGCCCAGGCCGAAGAGATAAAAAGAAGAATAATTGAAGCGAACCTGCGGCTTGTGGTCAGCGTTGCCCGCAAACATACCGCCGGGGGGGCAAGTCTGCTCGATTTGGTCGGCGAGGGTAATATCTCGCTGATGCAGGCGGTTGAGAAATTCGATTATACCAGGGGCTTTCGGTTTGCTACTTTCGCATCCTGGATCATAGCCAAGGATTTCGCCCGTAAGATTCCTGCTCAGACCGGCCGGCTCGACAAAGCCACAACGGCTTCGCTGGCAAGTATCCATCGCGATTTGAGAGCCGAAGATGCTGCCGATTTCGCGGCGATGGAACGTGCTCACCGAAGCCTGACTCAGGTTATAGAAGATAATCTCAACGAGCGTGAACGGCATATAATCTTAAATCGTTTTGGTCTGGTCGGCTCACCAATAAGGAAAGAGACAAAGACCTTAAAGCAAATCGGTGAAGAGCTCGGCTTGAGTAAGGAAAGAGTCCGCCAAATCGAGCTGATTGCCCTGCAAAAATTGAGACAATCTCTAAGCAGCGAAGAATTCGAGTTGCTAACCGGTTAATTTTCGGAAGGTTGCTCCTTGTCGGTCAGTTCGGCAATTTGAAGCTGCAATTGCTTTACCTCTTTTTGAACGTTAAGTTTTGCATCTACTACCCAGTACCACAGTTTCATCAAGATTGTAGAATTGAAACCAATCATGAAAAAAATCACCCAAGAAAGCATCTCCTTTGTATTTCCAGCAGAACGCAAACCAATATACCCTCCGGCCATCATACCCAGGCATAGAAGAAAAAATATCCAAAAAACTAATTTTGCCCTTCGTAGATTTTTATCGCACCACATTTGTATTAGCTCCTTTCTCAATGTTTCGCTCTTGCTAACATCAAAAACGCCGTTTTTCTCTAAAACTTTTTTTAATTGTTTTTCTAACTTATCCATTTTGATAACGCTCTACTATTTGCCTTAACTTATCCAGTGTGCGATGCAGTCGTGATTTTACCGTTCCCTCAGGGACACTAAGGATTTCAGCTATCTGGCCTATATCGAAACCCTCATGGTATCGCAATGTCAGCAGTGCCCGGCGGTCGGGAGAAAGTTTCTCAATGGCTGCCCGCAGGGATTCGGTTGCTTCATCGCTGCTTTGCTTTTTGTCAGATTCACTTTGAGGCTGCTTCGAAAGCTCGTTATTAAGCCGATGTTGCAGCCGCTGTTTACGCAGCCAATCGGCGCATTTGTTATTGGTGATTCTAAAGGCCCATCGGGGGAAAACAGATACATCTTCGAGTTTTCTTATTCCTTTTATAATGCCGTACCAGGTTTCCTGAACAATGTCCCAGGCAGCCGATTCAGAGCCGGTTACCTTAAAGGCGTAGTGCCAGAGCCGTTTTTGCCATCTGCCGACAAGCTCGTCAAATGCGCCTTTGTTTCCCTGCCGGCATTTTATGACAAGCAGCTCATCGTATATTTGCTCACGGCTCTTTTTCATAATTCTTTAATTTAAGTCGGATGGGCGGCGAGAAACGTTCCATTTTTCACTTCTGCCTTGCAATTTGAAATTGGCCCATTCGACTGCGCTCAGGACATGCTTTGTTTGGGTTTGTTTTTCTGATTTCACCAAGTGTCCATTTTCACATATTTACTTGTTATAAAAGAGCTTACGTTGATTTGAGCGTTCTTGACTTTGGGTTTGTTTTGCATAAAAAGGCTGATTTGTAGAGGATTCTCTACAAGTGTAGAGGTGTGCCTTATAGGCACGTAAATAACTGGATAGTCGATACTTATGAGTGGTTAAATGGTTCATTGGTTAATTTAGATAATATGGTTAATTTGCCCCGCACCAATTAGTCGTGAGCCAAGCTCAATTGGTGCGGCGTCTACGCTGCGCTCCGAGTTTCTCGATGCTGGATTCGAATGGGCCGGCTGGGCCTAAAAACGTGCGGTTCTCCGCAAAACTGCCGCCTGCTGGCGGTTTATGTTAGCCTGCTGGCTAACATACGGGTATTATAACATATTTTCAAACAAAAAGCAACAAAAAACGGCCAAAAAAGCACTTTTTTGTCATCCTGAGCCGGTCTGACCTGATTAGTGTCAGACTTGGAGTTTACTTATTGTTTCTACAGTTGATTCAAACTATAGTAGTATATTATGGTATCGCTGCCCGGTTGTAGATGCGAACCTCGTCAATATCAGGAAGAGACGGGCCCCTGGAGCCGACTGGCTCCAGAGGCCTGTTATTGACAAGATGCAGTTCTACGGCAGAAGATGAGTGATACAGTTATCCTTTATTTGTACACCTTCACCACTTCGGTTTGGATTAAAGTGGGATCGGCTCCTTCGGCAATAAGCTCCAAATAGTGCGTATTGATGGCGTAGATGCAGTTGCCAAATCCTGTGATAGTGGTCGGGATCGCAAAATCGTCACTCACGATATTCTTAACAAATGTGCCCTGGGTAAGATCATCCGATAGCTCAACCACGGCAATCTTTTGGGTGAAATTCTGCATAATATAAAGTGTTCGCCCATCCATATAGAGACCATCACCATTTGGGAATAATTTTTCATCTCCCTGGATGTTTACGGGAGATGCAGCCCCACTTTCGGTATCCACAAGGTAAAGAACACCGGTAGAGATATTAATCACCACCAGTTGTTTGCCATCGAAGTCTCCCACGAGACCATTGGCATTAAGTCCCTCAGGGTCCATCTCGAAGCCTGTCATTTCAATCTTCTCTACATCAGACGAGAAGACTTTGCCATTGTTTTCAAGCGGTATCTTGTATAAAGCCGGATTAGCAGAATCCGTACAATACACGGCCGTGTCCGTGACCAATACATCATTTATCAGGATGTCATCACCGAAAATAATTTCTCCTAACAATCGTCCGCTGGTGCCGGCGTAAACTTTGATTCCCTGTTCCCAAAAGGGACCAGAGAAGCCCGCTGCAAATCCTGTTGCGGCATAAAGATAATCGGTACGCGCATCATAGGACAAACCAGATATCGGTTTTCCTGTAGCCGGTACGAGATTCTGTCCTTCTCCGGTGACCAGGTTTCCCTTGAAAATGGTTCCAGCGTGGGTGAGATTACCTGTATAGGCTACAGCACCAAC
>JABAOH010007476.1_pt1 | contig 10290 bp, 9 predicted proteins | sample 7062181 | NCBI WGS metagenome assembly JABAOH01 (sample SAMN14538630, study PRJNA623070) | marine sediment metagenome | biome: marine biome [ENVO:00000428]; feature: marine pelagic biome [ENVO:01000023]; material: deep marine sediment [ENVO:00002113]; isolation source: pool of 5 deep marine... | reverse complement strand
ATTTGTTCATCATTTACAACGCCAGTCTCTTGAAGAGACTTCAATAAGGGTTGCTTCCATACTTCTGGATCATTTTCATATTCCTCGAAGATTAGCTCTCCAGATTTTTTCCTGGAAAGACGTTTTTTAATCAAATCTTTAATCTTGTTATAGGCATCGGCGCCAGCTTCTCCCAGCGAACCGCTGGCAATTGCTGATGCACCGGCTGCTAATGCGGTTAAAATGAGCGTGATGGGGTCCATTTTTTTCCTCTTTTCTCAGTTTCGTTGCGTTTAATCGACATCCTGCTGCTATCATTTTTGGGTAATCAATTATAGGATTGTCACAAGCGGTACATTTATTCCAGCAACAAATTCATTATACGATTTCTTATTTTAAATAGACAGAGCTAAATTCCAAATCCCAATTTCCAAATGCGCCAGAGAACGCATATCCGCCAATTGACAATTGGCGTCAACCTAAGCGAATACATTGGGAAACACTGTCATTCTGAGGAGCGAAGCGACGAAGAATCCCTTCAATAACCACACTTACTTTCGTTAAATCAGGAGATTCTTCGCTCCCTGTGGTCGCTCAGAATGACATCACACTCTTAAGTTGACGCATATGGCCAATTGACGAATGATTCCAGATAAATTTCAATATTCAATGATTGAAATAGGCTATAACTTTGTGATGAAAAATGTTCCAACTGAAGTTTAAAACATTTTCTCTTCTTCTGGAATTTATTTATTACACCAAAATCTATCTCGAAGCGGGGCAGTCGCTAACGATTTAATGGGTTATTTATTTTCCTTCGCCTCCGAATCGCTTCTAACCTCATGTGATCCTTCGCATTATCGTTTCGATCGATGGAAATCTGGTCAATCGAATGATCCGTTCCGCCAGCATGGCGAATCACTTCATAAATCGGCTCCCAGACACGTCCGATGCGATATGTTTCAGCGATACGGAGCACCATATCATAATCTTCACCATAGTTTCGACAATGATTGCTGTCATTCATACCGAACCAGCCCAATTCTTTAATAACCTTAATGTGTGCGGCTCTTGGCGCCCCAGCCCCATTGATGCGGAGCAAATTATTACGACCATTTTCTTCTGTCCATTCATCATGTGTTACCACCGGAATCTCCTCCATTCGAGAAATTTCTCCGGTTACGTCATTTTTCTTCCAGACTTCATAAGAACCGATCACCATTCCCATGCGATCATCAGAGTTGAAAACCTCAACAATCTTTTCAATCGCTTTCGGTTTTAATCGATCATCAGAGTCTAATTGAACATAATATTTGCCGCGAGCCTTACGAATTCCTTTATTCAGACAATGACCAATATTATTAATATCCTCTATAATAAGGGTGACTTCGGGTTTACTGGGATCGTATTTACTTCCACCTGGCAAATATGGTGTAACGCCTCTTATCGTAGGATCTTCAGGACCTCCATTCACAACAATTATCACCTCTATATTTTGAACCGTCTGCGCTTGCACACTTTCAATCGCTGTACCGATAAATTCTTCTCGATCAAATACAGGAATAACCACACTGGCGATGCACGTTTCAAATCTTTTCTCTTCTTCCGGGGAATATTGCACCCGATGATAATTCCAGCCTGGCGCCAAATAGGCTCCAATTCGTTTGAGATGCTTGGTCACAGCATCTTCCATTTCCAACTGAATCTCTTTACCAGATATAAGATAATCAAAAACATTATGGCTTTTTTCCGCAGCGCGAACCCGATAAGTGTACCCATTCCTGGCAGCACTGATATGGACCAATTTGAATTGTTCAGAGGCTCTCAATCTCGAGTCATAAAAATAAGCAGCATTATATTTTTCATTCAAACCTCCAATCTGATCCAAAACATTTTTGGGGAAAAATAAAACTACACCGAAGTCCATATTATCCCGCACACGCCCGTCGTGATAATCGAGCAAATGCATATCTTTCGAGTTACCGCTAGCATCGATTAGACGGTAATCGGAGTAGATCATTCCCAGATTTGAATGACGGGCTGCCACAGATAAGAAGGTCTCCAATGTGCTAAGACGAAAAGTTACCTGTGACTGAACATTATTCACCAACATTATAAAATCTCCGGTTGATTTTGCCAGAGCATGGTTGATAGCTTGTGCATGATTTTTAAACTGACCAGGCAAATGTCGGATTTTAGAATGAGAAAGAATATCAGGATACGAAATATTGACACCCCTTTCATCTATTATCAATAACTCCCAATTTTCATAATTTTGATCTATAAGGCTCTTAATCATTTGGTTATAGTCCCGATCATTATACGGCAGATTATGGTTGTAAAACATGAGAATGCTAATTTTTTTCATGAGTTCGGCTCCCATCTAAAGTTTCTCAATTTCAAAAGTAATATTAATTCATAAAGATAGCTTTAAAGAATTATTTTTGCAAGAGAAAAATAAAAAAAATCTTTTTTTCTACTTGACTTTCTATAACTTTATTGTTACATTATTCTAAATTTTTAGGAATTCCAATTCACCAATTTCATTTACCTCAAAATTTTTCTTCATTAAGCTTATATCCATTAAATTAGAAAGGTTTTATAAAAATGTCAGATGGGAAAGGTATTGTCATTACAGATATATTAAATGTCCGATCAGGTCCGGGGACGAATTTTTCAAAATTCGCTCAATTATTACAGGGAACACCGGTCGATATTGTACGTCAAATCGGGGACTGGATGGAATTAGACCTATCCACGCTCGAGGGATATTTAAACCGAGCTTTTGTGACTTTGACCGCCCCTGAGGCCAATGAGAATGATGGAATTAACTATGGAATTGTTGAAGCCGAAACACTTAATATTCGCTCAGGCCCTGGATATGAATTTCAGACAGTCACAAAAGCCCATCAAGGTGACATGGTGGAGATTATTGAAGAACTGCCTGAATGGTTAAGGGTAAAGACCCGACACCTGAAAGGCTTTGTTATGAAAGATCATTTAGTTGAAATTATAGGAGGGGGACCGATTTCGGGCGGGCTATATTTTGCAGCGGTTAATGAAGAACTGGTCAACTTAAGATTAGGACCAGGATTGAATTATCCAGTAGTCTCTGTTTTAGTAGAAGATACAGAGGTCAAGGTACAGCAATTAAAGAATGGCTGGGCTGAAGTTGAGACTGTCCAACATGAAGGTTTTATCCGCAAAAATTTTGTAAAAAAATCAACACCGAAACCAATTTCATTAGAAGATTCAGAAACCATTACCACCGCCACCGTTACCACCGACCGCTTGAATCTGCGCTCAGGACCGGGTGATAATTATCCATCTTTGGCTTTCCTTAATACCGGTATTGAAGTGAAAGTAAAAGATATTGCCACAAACTGGCTCCGTGTTCAGCTTATGATGAAATCTGCTTATGTATTTGGGAAATATATCCGTTATTTTAGTCCCAGGGCACCAGTAGAAATTCCAATTACAGGAGATCCCTTAAAGCCTGGGGCAAATGAAATCATCATCGTTGAAGATTCTTTTTCAGCAGAGCAGAAAGTAATGGCTAAGACCTGGAATCAGTATGGTGGACTTATTTGGCAAATCAGTTCTCAATATTCCATCGATCCAACTGTGGCTTTAGCTGTTTTATCGGTTGAGTCTGGCGGAAAAGGTTTTGGACCAGACGGTCGATTGATTATTCGGTTTGAAAATCATTATTTCAATCATTACTGGGGAGCAGCTAACGAAGATCAGTACAATCGACATTTCAAATTTGATCCAAATACTAACTGGCGAGGTCATGAATATCGGATCACCACTTCGTCTCCCTGGCAACCTGTGCATACAGGTCAACAAAGCGATGAATGGCAGGTTTTTGAATTCGCCAGTCAATTCGATCGCCAGGCTGCCTTAAAATCAATTAGCATGGGCAGTCCGCAGATTATGGGTGCGAATTATCACCTCATCGGTTATACATCTGTTGAACAAATGTTTCATGAGTTTCAAGGCGACATTAGGAATCAGATATGGGGCCTATTTCGATTCATTCAGGCTAAAAATTTAATTCCAGATTTGATTGCAGAAGATTTTATCGCGTTTGCTCGCGTCTATAATGGTCCAGCGCTAGCTTCTAGCTATGGAAATAAAATTAAACAGCACGTGGATGAGTTTAAGTCAATCTCGCATTTGGTTTAAGAATATCAATAAAATGGAGAGAGTTTTATGAGGAGAACGTTATTTTTCATCGTAGTCTTTCTGATCATCTTAGCTGGACTTTTCATTGTGATTTACAAGATTGTGGATTGGCAAAAGGTTTTAATTGGAGTCGCAGCTCTATTCCCTTTTGGCCAGGCACTACACAAAAAATTAGCTAAAATCGATGAAGAGTTCGCTAAACGACGGAAAGAAGAAGCTGAATTCCAAACCAGAATGGCGCAACGGAGAGAATCCATCGAGAGAGAACTTAATCAATTGCAAAGAACGATTGATATTCTGGATAAAAAATATGAGATACTGGAAAAACAGCAATCAACAATTTTACAAGCAATAGAGAAAATGCCACAAGAAAAGAAAATCGATTTGTTCCGAGAATCGTTTGGTGACTAATTTAACTTCAATGGTGAGGTGGTTATGAAAAAAATAATCTATTTAATACCAATCTGTTTACTTATTTCCGGAACTATACTTGCTCAGGAAGAATATCCAAAGTTTTATCAAGCTGGAACTAAAATTGAACTCGTACCTGATGTAAATGTCTATCTTATTTCTGAAAGCCAATTCGATAAATCGCTCACTATTAGTGAATTATACAAAAACAGCGAAAAACGGATCGAACTACTGAAGCTAAAAGTTGCCCAACAGGATTCTATGATTAAGCTCGGTGAGGCAAAAGCTGTCAATTTTGACTCAACGCTTACCCATACAAAACAAAAATTGGATCAATGTACTGATGAATCTCAATCCTGCCAGAAGGAATTAGCCAGACAAACAAGCTGCAAGAAAAAATTAATTGGCCTTGCTGGATTGGAAGCGGTTATTTTATTACTGGTCATCGCACTTTAATTTTCTGAAATCATTCATAAGGAGTACGTTATGCAAACGAATCAAGATAGACGGATATTTTTAATTCCCAATAGGGGAATTCGTTGGGGTTTTGCTGCTTTTATTATTATTGTGCTTGGAATAAGCTTTTACTTCGTTCACAGATACCTTTATGGCACTGTTTCCTATGGCTTAAGTGGCCATTATCTAACTTTTGTTCTGACATTATTCGTTATCTGGTTTCTTGGAATAATTTTCTTTTTGATCTATATGGTACTTAAATACGATCCATTAAAAAATCCAGATAGTCCCTATATAAATGAAACACTGAGTATGCCACCAGGGGTCTTTCGCGCCATTCTAACTGTGACTCTTTTATTTGCTATTGTGTTACTCGAAGGATATGCACTAACAAATACTGAGCACTATGATAAAATTCAAAAAATTCTTAATCCATTAATTACCGCTTTTGAATTAATGATCGCTTTCTATTTTGGAACTAAAATGGTCGATAGGATAAGTGGCAAGGAGAAAAAAGAAACCACGCCAAAAGGTTAGAAATCAAATTTAATAGCAAAAAATATTTGATAAAGGATTGAATACACCCTATTCATAGTAAATCTCAAAAGAAATGTTTTTAAAAATAATGCTTTTCTTTTATAGGAATCCTGTAACTGCCGAATTCTTTTAGGACATTATTTCTCAAAATCGGTATAAAATTAAATGAATGCATTTTTTTGCTAGACGCTGTTCCGAATCTGCGCTAATATTTTAGTGTTACTTGCTATTCTTAAAATTTAAAATAACAAATTTTTATTGACATTTTAATTTTAATTTTATACATTTTATTCTTCAAGTTATTGTCATCGATATCCCACTGCAACTTTGATCCCAAACTTGAAAAATTCTCAAATAAGGAAGGTTCATTTATCGGTAAAAGAAATGTAAAAATGACAGTGATTAAACTGGATGATATTTCGACTAATAGAATGATTATCCTGAAAATCCTGTCCAAAATAATATTATTTATTAACATTTTAAAGGTAAAGGAGGATCAAAATGTTAAAAAAGATTTGGGAAATAAAAGAAGTTAAACTTGGGCGCATAGAGAATGAACCAAGTAAGCTTAATGTTATATGCGTTGGTGTCGTTCCTTCTGGAGGTTGGACCTCACCACATCTTATTCCTTATGTTTATTTAAATCCACCCCCTGATGGAATATATGATTTTGACATTGTGGCAAACGCACCTGCTCCAGAGGCATCTGTCATTAGAATAACTACACCAATAACATGCAACTATCGTCTGAAAGATGCCCCTGCTGACTTAAAAGGCGTTAAAATACATACATCTTCGAATGCCATGGCTGCCTTATTAGAGTCAAAATCTGATTAAAGTAAATCACTATCAGAGAGCAATCTCTTTTGAACCAAATACGACTGATGTCGTTTTTTCAGTAAATAGAAAGAAGCAATTCCGACGAACAATGGGAGGCGAAATCGGTTACACGCACCTAAATTGGAGTTACCTCAAGTTTGAACCTATAAGGTTCCTCCCTTTAGGGAGTGAGATTAAATAACTGTCCCATTTGTATCTTGTCGATCTTGAAAAAATAGAGACTAATAAAACTATACTGCGTAATTTATTTTATCTCACTCCCTTAGTCGGAATGACACTCATAGCTTTCATTACAAATATAACGACATCTGTCATTGGAGACTCGCGATGGCTTAAATTTTATTAAAGAATAATTCGCCATTATTTATTCCTGATGCAAGGAGTACATTTATGAGCAAAAAAGCATTCTGTGTGGGGATCAATGATTATCCTTATGAAGGAAGTGACCTCAACGGTTGTATTAATGATGCAAAGGCGTGGGCTGATCTTCTCATTAATCATTTTGATTTTTCTGATTCTGACGTGAAAATCATCGCTGACTCAGAGGCGACGAAGCGCAATATTATTAATGGGATCAAAGATTTACTTGTGCGAGCCAAGTCAGGTGATGTTTTGGTTTTTACAAATTCCTCCCATGGGTCTTATATTGCCGATACTTCGGGAGATGAACCAAAATATGATGAAATCCTCTGTCCTTATGATGTGTCCGATAATGTGATTGTGGATGACGAATTGCGAGAGCTATTTGCCAATATCCCCAAAGGAGTTAGTCTGACCATTATTTCTGATTCTTGCTTTTCTGGGACAGTAACTCGAACAGCGGTCATGGAAAACATACCTGGTCTCAAACTTCCTGATGATAGGCGTTTGCGCTTCCTAAGCCCGGCTTTTCGAGGCGATCCAGTTCTCGAAAATCCATGGAAAGCAAAGCCAAAAAGACATGAGAAATATCCCGAAAAAAAGATGAAAGAGGTCTTACTCACTGGCAGTACAGATCGGGAATATTCGCACGACGCCTTTTTTAGTGGAACCTATCACGGAGCGATGACTTATTACGCGCTCCAGGCTATCCAGGCCGCGAATTATAAAATTACTTATGCGCAATTGGCTTCTCGGGTCAATTTTCTAATTGAAGATGCAGGATACCCACAACATCCTCAATTAGAAGGTAATAATAAGAATAAAAAGAGGCTGATTTTTTCATCCATAGGGGTTGAGAATAAATAAACTTTCACAATCTAGTCACTATTTATTTCTTAGAATTTCTTAGTGAGATAAATTGCCAATTTAATTCTTCTTACCCCCATAGTGGATAAATCTTCGGTTAGATAAGAAGTGTCTGAAAAAGGAGGACGATGGGAGAATTGATTTTCAGCATTTGAGCGGTTGGTGAATTGATATAATCCATTCCCATCTGTAGTTATTCGCATTCACGTTTCACAGAGCAAAGCAGTTCCGCATCTCACTTTGCACCTTGAAAATCATTCAATTTGAAATTGGAGGATGTTCTGTTGGGCGGTTTGAAGACTTTGTATAATCAGAATTTGGCGTTGCTTACCGATCTTTATCAACTGACAATGGCTTATGGATATTGGAAGTCAGGGCTTCATGAATACGAGGCAGTATTTCACATGTTTTTCAGGGAGAATCCGTTTAGAGGAGGTTATACAATAGCTTGCGGATTGGATAGCGTAATTGATCTCCTTGAAAATTTCCACTTTGATGATGAAGATATTGCTTATATGCAAACATTGCGAGGTAACGATGAAGCTCAACTCTTCAATAAGGAGTTTCTCGATTATCTTCGTACACTTAGATTCGCTTGCTCTGTTGACGCCGTTACTGAAGGAACAGTGGTATTCCCTCACGAACCCCTCATTCGTATCACAGGCCCTCTGATTCAGGCACAGATCATCGAAACAGCTTTGCTGAACATTCTGAACTTCCAGACTCTTATTGCGACTAAAGCTTCCCGAGTAGTCCTGGCGGCTCAGGGAGATCCTGTGTTAGAGTTTGGCTTGAGACGAGCCCAGGGCATTGATGGCTCCCTGTCAGCCAGTCGGGCTGCCTACATTGGTGGCTGTGCTGCCACATCGAATGTATTGGCGGGACGACTTTTTGGCATACCAGTAAAAGGCACACATGCTCATAGTTGGGTGATGTGCTTCGATACTGAACTCCAGGCTTTTGATACCTATGCCCAAGCAATGCCCAATAACTGTATTTTTCTTGTTGACACCTATGACACACTTGAAGGTGTTCGTAATGCAGTAAAAGTTGGTGAGACACTCCGCAAACAAGGACATGAAATGATCGGTATTCGGCTGGATTCAGGGGATCTGGCTTATCTCAGCATTGAAGCACGAAAAATCCTTGACCAGCATGGATTCCCCAAAGCCGTCATTGTAGCTTCCAATGATCTGGACGAACATCTGATTAGCAGCTTGAAACAACAGGGTGCAACGATTGCAGTTTGGGGAGTCGGTACCAAACTGGCAACGGCATATGAGCAACCTGCTCTGGGGGGCGTGTACAAGCTTTCCGCGATCAGGAAAAGAGCAGATCATCCCTGGGAGTACAAGATCAAGCTTTCTGATCAGGCTGTCAAAGTTTCTAACCCTGGACTCCTCCAGGTGCGACGGTTCCTGGAAAATGGCAATCCTGTGGGCGACATGATTTACGATATAGAAAATCCTCGCAATGCAAGTCGTGTGTTGGTGGATCCTTTGGATTCTACCCGCCGGAAAACTATAAAATACGACGCAAAAACATTTGAGCTATTAGTACCTGTTTTTCGTCAGGGAAAATGCGTGTATAATCGTCCAGACATTCACAATATCCGCCGTCAGGCAATTACGCAGCTTAAAACCTTTCATCCTGGAATTAAACGACTGATGAATCCTCACGAATATCCAGTCGGGTTGGAATTGGGTCTGCACAAACGCAAGACTGATCTTATCCTTAAGGTTCGAGGATTTAATAAATCTCCATAATATGACAAACAATTTCAGTATGAGGATACCTTAGATAACCTTCCTTATGTACTTTGCGATTGCCCGATAAGTATCGTGCCCACTTTTTGGCGCAAAAGGATGTTCAATGCAGAAAAATCGATGTAGCGCAGTACATTTAAAACTTAAACAATAATTCCACAAATTTTAAGTACAAATAAAAGATTAAAGATGAAAGAATACATAAAACGTCCACATTACCTCAAAAAAATAGCCCCGTTTATTGATAAAAATGTAATAAAGTCATTACTGGACAGCGACGAGTTGGAAAGAGCTATTTCTTACACCAGGTAATGGATTAATTGAAGGAAAAAAATCTTGATGTAAAAATTATTTATATCAATAAAGAGCTTTATGAATTTGATCATATCAAAGATTATCATGATTTGGCAAACTATGTCCAAACAAATAAAGCATTAAATATAAAAAATTATATTTTTATTGATGAAATTCAAGACATCTTTCAATTTGAAAAAGCATTGAGAAGCTTCCAGGCAGAGGGGACTTATGATATATATTGTACTGGAAGCAATGCAAATTTGCTTTCAGGGGATCTGGCAACTTATTTGAGTGGAGATATATAGAATTAAAACTATTAAGCCTGTCTTACCCTGAATTTTTAGAATTTAATAAGCTGGAAGATACCCAGGATACTTTATTAATATACTTAAAATATTGTGGCTGCCATACCTGATTCACGTAACTTTAGAAGATAGCATCGTATATGATTATTTAAGAAATGTATATAACACAATTCTGCTGAAAGATATTGTTACGAGATACTAGATCCGCAATGTTTCCTTTTTGGAGAATTTGGTCAAATGTAATCGCTCAGTTAGGGGAGTATTTATACCGATGCCATCGCTTT
>JABAOH010080222.1_pt1 | contig 10292 bp, 8 predicted proteins | sample 7062181 | NCBI WGS metagenome assembly JABAOH01 (sample SAMN14538630, study PRJNA623070) | marine sediment metagenome | biome: marine biome [ENVO:00000428]; feature: marine pelagic biome [ENVO:01000023]; material: deep marine sediment [ENVO:00002113]; isolation source: pool of 5 deep marine... | reverse complement strand
AGCCATCTGCTCGTCCATCAGTCGAATAGACAAGTGAGACCCCTACAACCCCTTTATCTAGCCAATAACTTCCTTTATTGCCTCCTCGAAAGCGCCGATGGCGACATCGGCATCGCTGTCAGTGTGGGATGCGGAGGGGAACCAAGGCTCCCTCGTATCTATATCCGGCATCACACCCTTTTCAAAGAGTTTCAGAATGATTTCCCCGTATGCATCACGGTTTGAGTCAGCCCAGTCACGGTATTCAAAGATCTCCTCCTTCTCAGTCAGCACCACACCGGGCATGGATGGGGGACCCTGGACGACACCAGGAACTCCTCTCTCCTTCAAGGCATTCCTGAGCCCTTCAGCGAGTATCTTTCCATGGGCCTCTACCTTCTCCAAGGCCCCTCGAGCAATCTCATCAAGCGTGGCATCAGCCGCTGCCACGGCAACGACGTTTGCACAATAGGTCCCCCCATGGGGAATCTTCTGCCAACCGATTTCTCCCATGATCTCCTTCTTGCCACCAATGGCAGCAATTGGAAACCCGTTCCCGAGGGCTTTGGCGTAGGTCACAAGATCGCCCTTGACCTTGAAAAACTCCTGAGCCCCTCCCTTGGCAATCCGGAATCCGGTCTTCACTTCGTCCATAATCATCACGATTCCGTACTGATCACAGAGGCTTCGGACAAGCTCCAGGTAGCCTTTCTTCGGCATGATGGAGGCCGTGTTTCCCATAAGGGGTTCAATAATAATGCAGGCGATGTCTCCCCACTTCTCTTTGACTTTTTTCTCGAGGAGTTCCTCATCGTTGAAGGGGATTGAATACACCAATTGACCCATGACGTGCGGAATCCCCGACCCCTGTGATACGAGTACGGGGGATCTTCTGTATCCTGCCCCGGGTATAGGAGGCTGGCAGTTCCATAGCGTGTAGTCGTGGAACCCGTGGTAGCACCCTTCAAACTTGAGGATCTTGTCCCTTCCCGTGTAAGCCCGGGCAATTCGAATCGCATGCATGGTTGCTTCTGTCCCTGAGTTGGCGTATCTCACAAGGTCCACCCCGGTGAGTTTCTTGATCTTCTCTGCTGCGGATATTTCATATTCGTTTGTCATGGCAAAAGCATTCCCCATGTCCAGGGCTTCCTTCACCCGTTCGATGACCGGAGTGTAAGCATGGCCAAGAAGGGTGGGCCCAAAACCCATGCGATAGTCGATATACTTCTTGTCATCCTGGTCCCAGATATATGCCCCTTGGCCTCTTTTGAGGATGAGGGTTTTGTCATCACCCCAGTACCTGAAGTTCGAATTGACCCCTAATGGTATTGCCTCTTGCGCCCTCCTTAGCATTTCCCTGCTTTTTTGTCCGCTTTTCATAATGTCAATGTCTCCTTTTCAAAACTGGATTTTTGAAACAACAAGGACTGTGTGAAGATGCTCCCAATGATTCAGAGTATCAAGTCACCGCCTATCCTCCTCGCATGTGCCTTCCCTCGATAAGAATTTGTTCTCTTAAGGAACCAATTCCCTGTGCACGGCTTTTGTCATAGCCGTTAGGGACGCGCTACTGGTTGGTCATGAAGGGTACGGCCAGGTAGGTCGGATATTTCCGTATGAATAATTTCCCCTTGATTTCTCGGACAATTTTCATTCCCTCGTAATCATCAAAAAAGAGCTTCATCTGATAATCATGAGGCCTTCCACCGAACCGATGGATTTCGCCCAGCAAATCCATAATCAGTTTCTCTATGACGCTTTTGATATGTGCCTTTTGTTTGCTCTGCATATTTGGATGTTCGTCCTCGTATTTTATGATTATGCGCCTGATGAAAAGATCGACATAGACAAAGCCGAACAAAATGGCAATTGGGACAAAAAGAAAGAAGAAAGAGGCGATTGGCGAAATGGGTAAGGGGATGATCCCCGCTTTGTCCAACATGACCAAAACCACAGAAAAGAAACATATCGGAAAAAGCCGTCTTAATACCAAAGCGATTTGCATGAGTCTGAGAACCCTCGGAAGTGTTTGAGGAAAGTAGACGATTTTTTCCAAGTCAGGCCTTATTTCTTCCCAAAGCCGAATGCCGCCTATCTCCTCAAAGGATTTTTCGACTTCCGTGAGCTCGACCCTCTTGAAGGCCCTCATGGAGTCCAGCTGCGCGATGAGATAGCACAGGTTTCGTAGCTTCCATCGCTCGTCCTTTTGTTGTTTTTTGTTTCTCCGAAGCATAACGGTTGGAACCCCTCATATGAAATCAAGAACCGCTTTAACAAGTACAAAGGTGGTTGAATGAGTTGAGAGAACAGGGGCGATCTTAAGCTTTCTTGAAATCGAAAGGAAGGATTTCGGTCTGGTCACCGGCAGATCATGACGACCCATGTGATGTATGTTCCACTGCATCGGAGGATTCGTGGCTAATAACATCCCAATCATCAATGGCGTTATACCATTTCATTTTCGTTCCGATCTTGGCTCTCAGCTTCCACTTTACACTCTTCGTTCCTTCTTGTAAGTACTTGAGAAGCTGGACTAATCTCCCATCAATAACCGCTCTATCTTCCTCTCCCAACACATCATACTCAGAAAGAGCGTTTCTGATTTTTTCCAGATTTGTGGTTGCTGTATGGTAGAATCCCCAATCGTAGAATAATCTCTCCCCGATCGATATTTGATTGATTCTATCATGATCATCCTCTCCAAGCTCATGTGCCCGCAGAAGTATGACCGTATCCTTGATATCCTTTTCGTGCATTTCCACCATTTGTAGCTTCTGGAGCAGTAGTTCAGCTAGGGGAAGAGTTGGGGAATCGACATCCAGCCTCCCACCATAGAGAATCGTGTGATTCATTTCCAGTTTATCATAAAAGACTTCCACCATTGGAATCCTGTTTCCATAGTATATATGTCGATCTTTGCCATATAAGTAGAGCATCTTCTTGTTAATGGTGAACCCGCGATTTTCAAAAAACTCGAGTAGTTTGCCTCGATACTTGCCGTAGCTCACGTAGTCAATGTCTGTAAATACCTTCTTGCCGAGTCTCCCGAGGCTATCCCACAGTTTCTGATACTGTTGACAATGGAGATATATCGCGAGGCCGCCCATAATCCTGATTATCATTCCCCTCTCCTGGGCATCCCTGACACATGCTTTCGCCTCTTCTATGAAAACAGATGGAGCGGGCCACTCATGATCGGCAATTTCAGAAGGCAGCCGGAATTTCTCCATTGCGAGTCCTCTCTAATCCTATCCCCCCACAAACATGTAGTTCTTGACCTTGTTTTTTTCAAGGGTTACCAATACACCCCTCAGAATCGCCTCCGTATACTCACTTCCCGGATTGATGCAGGTTGTTCTCCCTATCTTCTGGACGGCCCGGGATTCGTGAATGTGTCCATGAAGGCCCAGAAGAGGCTGATACTTCTTGATCGCATTGAGGACAGCGGTACTTCCAGCAGAAACGCTCTCCTCGGTTGAAGGCACAAGGTTTTCCGAGAGCTTTGCACACTCATCCAGCACAGTCCCATGGGGCGGTGCATGAAAATTGAAGATGGCATTCTCCATATCTGTAATTTGAGAGACGAGTTTCTCGATCTTTTTTTCCATCTCCTCCTCGGAACACTCTCTCGGGGTATCCCAAGGCGTTGGATTGGACCAGGAAAGGGTTATCATTTCATAACCTTTAACATCCACTTTTCGATTATCCGCATTGACCACGTATTTAGAATCATTGAGAACCTCATCCGTTTCCGGAATATCATCGTTTCCCGGAGCCATGAAGATCTCTATGTTGCTGCCGTCCATTCTCTCCTCAGCGAGTCTCATCCAGCTTTCGAGCCTTTCGAGTACCAACTTTCTAAATAAATCTTCGACTCTTCCTGCACTCAGTGAAATCTGTGTGGCCCGCTCATCGATTCGACCGTCAACCGTTTTCCCCTCGGCTTTTAGGGACTCCACCTCTTCAGGATCGGTCAGGATGTAGTAGTTCCCCATGGCGGCAAGGTCTTTCTTGGTGGATTGCAAATCCTCCTCGGTTTTCAGCCTTCTCTGTTCTCCCAAAAAGTGAACAATATAGGTTCCATCCGGTTGTTTGATGATTGGATTAATCATCTTCCCACACAGGTCGCCGAGCAGGATGCCCACATCGACCTTATAGATCTTTAGCGCATTGAGAAATTTTCTGAAACAAACATCGGAGCCATGGATGTCAGTCGAGAAAAGTATCTTCACAGAACAGCTCCCCTCGTTCTGGGGTTTTAGAAAAGATTTCCCACTGGGCCCGCTCTCGAGCCCAGTGGGAAATTGGGTACCCCTTCAGAATCACTCGGGTGGTATTTCCGTAAAGGCGAGTGTCACATCGACACCCTCTTTTGCCCTCTTGCTCTTCCAGATGAAATACCACGTAATGCCGATGGCCCACACAATCCCGTAGATCAATGTCCAGTAACTGTACATGAACGCGAATTCCTCGGTGATATAGTAGGCGTAGATCATCATCACAACCAAAGCAAGGCCAATAATCCCGGCAATGGTTGAATACGGGATCCCGAGGACGCGCCAGTTTTTGTAGGGAGACGCGTTCCAGATATGTGATACTTTCCCTACATAGGCAAATATGAGACAGGAAATACACGTCACCCCGAATACGGAACCGAGTTGGAGAACCTCGACAGCCATGGAACCGAGAATCTCCGGGTTCCATGCATAGTGTATCAGGGCGAGCTGTGATGCGATGAGCATGGCGACAAGGAGTTTGACCGGCTGCCCAAATCGTGGGGAAATGTCCGTGAACCATTTAGGCCCAAGCCCATCCATTCCCCAGGCAAACGCCGCTCGACTCCAGGCAATATAGGAGAAGGCAATCCACAGCCAGTCGGCCACCATGAAGGCACCGGCCATGATGATGCCGAGGACAACGTTGAAGTTCACAATCATGGAAGCCACATTGATGTACGTTGTATGGAAGGCAAAGGTATATCCCTCCAACATGTTTTCCGTGTCGCTCATGAACGCTATGGCATGGAGGCCTTTCCAGCCGGTCATACTTTTGAATGCCAGGCCAACCCACAGGAGAAACGCGATGCAGATAACAGCGTTGAGAATCTGTGCTGTGAATATGTTTTTCCGCGGGCTCTTGACCTCGCCGCCGATGAAGGTGATGATGTAGCCGTATATCGCCACCCAGCTCACTGGAAGCATCATTCCGATCGTATCGCGCCAGTTCCATGTGTCAGGTATCCCACCGATTTCAGCCTCGGCAGCGGCGACGGTAGCATTCCAATCCAGCGATCCGGTCTGTGCTGCCAGATTGTTCCAGATTTGCACAAATTCCTCATGGGATGTCACCGTGATGATGATACCTGCTACGGCCGCACCGATGAGTGACCAGGTGACAAATATCTTCTGTATTCTGAAATAGTTCCTCATACCAGACAGGACCACCAAGAACGCCGTAATGTTGACGACCGTCGACACCAAATATAGACCAACTCCCGACATAAAGAACCTCACAGACTCCGTGGAATATCCAAGGGAGCCTGCCATGATGGGGAAACCAACTTCACCGACCCATGGGGCCAGCACCCATATCCAGGCCAGCATCACAAAAGCGGCGTTGCAGAAACTCACCCCGAGTCCGATGGCTGGATGGATAATTCGGGAATTATACACATAGCTTCCACCGCTCCGGGGCATCGAGCCGCCGAGGACTCCCCACACAGAGGCGAAGCCGAAGACAACCATACCCAGGGCAAGCAAGCAGGACACCGTGAGACTTGCCCCAGGAAGCCAGTAAAATGCCATGAGTACAAACCAGATGCTAATGGGAACGGCATTGTTCATGACGCCAAAGTAGGTTGTGTCGAGGAGGCCTGCCTCCCTCGTCAACCCACTGGCTTTTCGGGCAAATACCACTCCTTCTTTTGCCATTTTCTTCCCCCCTTTCGTTGAAGGGGATCATGGACTGGGATCTGGAAAAAAAACAAAGGTAAGATTCATGTCGAAGCGGCTCTCCTCAGCCATTATCCCCTCATCCTTCCCTTCTTCTCATAACGCTGTCCAATGTATCGTCAGACATCACCTCCTTTCCCCTTGTTCTTTTCTTACCCTCTGTCCAGATACATTTTTTCAGACATCCTGTCAATCCATCAGCTTCGTGATTTTATTTGGAACAAATCATGTTTGTCAACTCCGAACGTTACCTCAGCCCAAGACGTTCCAGGACGCTTTCCTTTGGGACGCCGTTCTGATCCCATCCCCGAATTCGGTAGTATTCATCAAGCATCGCGTTGAAATGTTGAAGGTCAATTTTCCATCCCGTGTCTCTCCGGGGTTCCTGAAACCTCTTGGGAAGACTGTCATCCTCTCGGGTCAATCCTGCTTCCACATTGAACAGCCGAGTCAGATTATAGACCCGTTCCCCCACTTCGAGAAATTCTTCTTTCGTGTACAGCATCCCTATGGCCTCGAGCATGTCGGTGGCATGATCGAGGCCATATCCAATATTGTCACAGGTGATGAGACACCAAAGAGCACTGTTGATGTCCTGTTGTCCTTTGACCAGTTTGGCTTTTCCTTCCGTCGTAAAGGGATCAAGGGCATTTTCGTAATCCACATCCGCAAAAGCCTCCTGAATAATCGACCAGGATCTCATGTGGCAGCCCCCCCGGTCGGCGGTGGCATAGGCTAGGGAAAGGCCAAAAGATCCGCGAGGGTCGTATCCCGGAAGTTCCAACCCTTTGACATGGAGGGCAATTTCCGCCCATTTCGAGCCCATTTCTTTGAGCACACCTCGGATACCCTCGGCAAAGAGTTCTCCAATGCCTTGACGATAGGCAATTGATTCAACCAGTTCAACCTGCCCTTTGGCGTCCCCAGGTCTTAGCGGGTAGTCGGAGAGCCCCTTTTCGGAGGCTTCCATCAGAAGACCCATGAGGTTGCCGACGCTGATGGTGTCGATACCGAGATCATTGCATAGCTGGTTGATTTTTGCGATGGCTCCCAGATCGGTCTGCCCGCAATTTGGCCCGCACATGGCCACGGTTTCGTATTCAATTCGATCCAGTTCCAGTCCCTGGAACGGACCCTCCACGATTTTTGTCTTGACCCCGCAGGCCACAGGACAGTAGTAACAGGTGGTCTTTTTGGTCATAATCTTCTCGATGGCCTGCTCATTGAATTCCTGATAGCGCTCATGGTCTCCTTCCCGGAAATTGAGAACGGGCAGAACCTTTGAATGGACCGATAGATCCACAACCGGTAGATTTCCCCCGATTCCTGCACCGGGGATCACGTCCTTTTTGATATAGCCCATCAGATTTTTCTTGACCCGCTCAGTCTTCGTACTTCCTTCCTGCCCCCATGGTTTCCCCTGGGCTCGAACGGCGATAGCCTTGAGGTTTTTTGAACCCATAACCGCCCCGAGTCCGCCGCGACCCGCGCAACCGGCACGTGCCGGCCCCCCGAGGTCGTTGACAATACAGCTGTATCTCACTCCATTTTCCCCAGCAGGACCAATGGCTGCTACCCGGTAACCCTTAAAATGACGATTGACCTCAGAGATTTTTTTCCCTCTAAGCTTGTTCGCATCCTTGATCGAAACCCGGCCGTCATCGATCTCTAGATAGACCAGCCCCTTGGCTTTCCCTTCAATGATGATCCCAAGATACCCAGCCTTGGCCAACTCGGCAGGGAACCAGCCTCCAGCATAGCTGTCTGAAAACGTATTCGTCTGGGGTGATTTTGCAGCAACCACGTACCGGGAAGTCCCTGGGAAGGTACCCGTGGCAGGACCGATGAAGTATAGTAGTTTATTATCGGGACCTAGGGGGTCAAGATGAGGTTCACACTCCTTGTTAAGGTAAAAGGCCGCCAAGCCTTTTCCACCAATGTATTGCCGTAGTATTAACGGATCAATTTCTTCTGTCCATGTCTTGGATACAGAAAGGTCCACTCGGAGTAATTTAAAGCTCATGGGATCACCCTTGTATCCATAAAACAAGGTCAGGGGTATCTCACCCATTCCTGGCTGATTCGGTTTTAGGAAAAGAGCGATTCGAACAGCCTGGAGTCTTACAGTAACAACGATGTCGGAACAGCAATGCCATATAAATGTTGCCACCTTACTATAGACGTCAAGAAGTGTCCAGGCTTTTTTGAAGTCTAATCTTTTCTCGATTAAGTTGGATTTTCCCAAAGGTGGTCGCAACGACGCAGTTCTTGTGAAATGAAAACGAGTGTTATTCGTAGCGCCCTTGTGAACGAACTACCCGGTGGACCGTTTCGACGTGCTCCGGCCTCATTCCGGCTACCAGGCCGGAACTGGTTCCGAATATAAACCCCCCACCAGGGGCTGCGACTCGGATTATATCTCGGACCTTCCGCTCGAGTAGTTTTCCTCCCCGATCAGGGAAGAGATCTCTCGGATCCAAATTTCCCCACAGGCAAATCCTTTCCCCATAACGCGTTTTGAGATGAGGAAGCTCCATGCCTGCTCCTGATTCGAGGCAATGAAGCCCCTGGAATCCAAGTTCCACAATATCGTCAAGGACAGGATTGAGATTCCCGTCGGAGTGGAAAAAGACGGGCATTTTTGTGCCGGCGATTCCCCTTATCTGCCTGGCGAGGGATGGAAAGAAGCGTTCTCTTAGGAGATCAGGACCGACGATTGTGCCCCGACCGTAGGCGATATCATCGGCAATCAAAACTCCATTCGCCCCTAAGTCAGCAGCTGGACGAGCGAGACTGATGTTGAGGCGCTCCACCCCGTCGATCAAATCGATGATTTCCTGAGAGCGTTTCGCTATGGCACTCAGGAACCTTTCGAACCCCATGAGCCTCATCCCCCAGCCAAATGCTCCGTCTATCAGGACAAAGACGAACCGGTCTGTCCGAGTGGCCCAGGAGCCGAGGTCCTTCCAACGGGCCTCTCTCGCCTTTGGCAGACGTGAGGGGGGGATCCCCCACTCTGGCGATTCACACACGGCATCGATCCCGAGGCGGCTCGTAAACTCCATGCGTTCTGAGAATGCCACCTGGTCAACATCGAGGAAAACTTGGACGACCTCGTCGGCTATGGCGATCTCGCCTGTGGGAATCCTGTCAGCCTCGCGATGTTCGATAGCCAGGGAGACTCTCTCTCTAGAATCCATCATGTCCCCGAAGACCTCAATTCTATCCTGAATCGAGAGAAACTGATACCCATCTTGAGTCAGGGAGGTGCGTTTCCATGGAGCAAAGTTACAGGCCAATAGGCGTGTTGCCAAGAGATCATCAATTGTATCGTCTTGATTTTCCATGAAAATTTTGAATCTTAAACGGGACCCTCACATCCCCTCGCCCCCTTGCTCTCGCATCGACCCTCTTCCCGGTGTTGATGGGCCAGGTGGGGGCAGGCTGTTGCCCAAATCCCTGTAGACCATGTGTATGGAAGTCATTTCCAGAGCATTTCACCTGAAAGTGGAAAAAGCAAGCTCTGAACCAAAAGTCGGTGCTCGTGGTCCGTCGTCCGTGGTTCGTTGTTTAAAGACTAAGATTTGAGCATCCACGGCTATTCGAGTAACGAGCCCAGAGAATTTGATTTTCAATCGAATGACGTGAAATGATCCTTACAACTGACCCCTGACAACCGACAACTGACATCCTTCCACTGCAAACGTCCCTCAGGGACATGAGCATCCAGAAAACTGAGGAAACTCCTCACCTTTCACTCTGGAAAAGTGTTCACCCCTGTGATAAATTCTACTTTTCTTGTGCTAGAGACCATTATCGCTGCTTGTTGGAACGGGAGAGGGAGATGAAAGGGTTTTTCGGTAAGGTGCTTCACGTTGATCTGTCAGAACAGACCCACAGGGTTGAGGTTATCGATGAATCTGTTTTCGGTCGCAGTTTGGGTGGCAAGGGGCTCGCTACCCATCTTCTTCTCCGGGAGAATCCTCCTGGGGTTGATCCTTTCTTCGAGCAGAACCTTCTGATCTTTGCTCTCGGACCTGTCACGGACACCCCTGTTCCTGGTTCTAGCCGCTACGGCGTTTTCACGAAGTCGCCGCTTACTGGATTTTACGCGGAATCCTATTCAGGTGGAAAGACCGCTGAGCCCATGAGTCGGACTGGATATGATGCGATCATTCTCCGCGGGAAGAGTTCAAAGCCGGTCTTTTTAGAAATCAGCGATCAGGCCGTGATTTTTCACGATGCGGGCGGTCTCTGGGGCAAAGGAACCTATGAGACGGAGGATGCTGTAACAGAAAGGGTGGGCGTGAAAGGGGCCAAAGCCGTTGTGATTGGGCCAGCCGGGGAGAATCTGGTCCGCTT
>JABAOH010005807.1_pt1 | contig 10292 bp, 9 predicted proteins | sample 7062181 | NCBI WGS metagenome assembly JABAOH01 (sample SAMN14538630, study PRJNA623070) | marine sediment metagenome | biome: marine biome [ENVO:00000428]; feature: marine pelagic biome [ENVO:01000023]; material: deep marine sediment [ENVO:00002113]; isolation source: pool of 5 deep marine... | reverse complement strand
GCGGCCGGTGCACCCCATACAGGTGCTCCAGGCCGCTTACTCGCCGATGGAGAGGGAGTGAGGGATGCGGAAGATCAGCCTGGCCGACGTCAAGCCCCTGCCGGAGTACGAAGCGATGCGGGACGCCCTGCGCCGACACGTCATCGACGTGAAGAAGCGACGACGACTTCCCGTGGGCGATAGCGTCAGCCTGGTCTTCGAGAACCGCGAGACCGTCCTCTACCAGATTCAGGAGATGGTGCGAGCGGAGCACATCACGAGCCCCGAGGGCATCCAGGACGAGATCGATGTCTACAACCACTCCATTCCTGAGGAGGGGGAGCTCAGCGCCACGATGCTGATCGAGCTGACCGATCGTGATGACATACGCGCGGAGATGGACCGTCTCGTTGGCATCAATGAGCACGTCCAGCTGCGCATCGGTTCGGAGCATAGGGTTGCCGGCGTCTTCGAGCCAGGTTGGAGCCGCGAGGACCGGGTCGCCGCCGTCCAGTACGTCAAGTTCCCTTTGACCCCAGCACAGCGCGAGGCCTTCAGGAGCGGCCGCGAGCCGATCTTGGTCGAACTGGACCACCCCAACTATCGGGCGACGGCCCAGCTAGACCAGGCGGTACGCGAGACCCTGGCTGCCGATCNNTGGCCGTATCACTTGGGGCAGAGCGCGACCCTCCACACCCTTGCCAGTCATCAACGCGTGAGGGGATAATCGGCGTCAAGACGTAGGGGGCGTCGGACTGCCCCTTGATGGCGACTCGGGGACACGAGGGAAGAGAAAGGTGGGAAGCCATGCAGCCAAATCCAGCCCAACAGTTGCTGGCCCGCGGCTACGATTGATCGGAGGCCGTCTTGCTGGCCGTGAGCCAGGAGTCAGGGATAGAAAACGAGGCGATACCCCGGATCGCCAGCGGCTTCGGGGGTGGTATCGGCGGCACTGGAGCCGTGTGCGGTGCCGTTGTGGGAGCCGTAATGGCCCTCGGTCTGAAGCACGGACGGGACGAGGCGTCGGAAGATCGCTTTGGCACATGGCGTCTGGCGCAGGAGTTTCGCCGCCGCTTCGAGGCCGAGATGGAGGACATCTGCTGCCACGAGCTGACGGGAATGGACCTGAGCACGGAGGAGGGCCGCAAGCAGTTCTGGAGTTCGGACGTGCCCCTGACGGTTTGCCTGCCGCTGGCCGGCACAGCCTACCGGCTGGCGCTGGAGTTGCTGAACGAGTCCTCTTGACGGGCGGCTGGCAGGCCATGAGGCGCTGGCTGCCGTAGGGCGCGATTGTGCGCCTGGGGTGGGCGGATGTCAACGGCCCTGTGGCGCACCCCGCGACTCGAACCGCCCGGCCCCCTGCCCCAGCCACCAGCGTTCGCTTGTACCCTTCAGCTTCCGGTCGTTCGGGCCAGCTTCGGCCAGTGCCCGGTGACAGGCGGGCATGGCTCCAAGTGTGTTCGCGCGGATCGAGGATCCGCAAGGAGAAGGCGACACTATCCGTTGTTAGTGCCAGGTGACAAGAAAGCAGACTAGTGTCGTATGGGACCTGGAAGAATCAAATTCGGTATATACAGCCCTCCATACGTACAGACGCACAGACCTACAGCCTGTAACAACGACACGGGCCATACGTCAAGTACTACAGACGTATGGCTCGTGTCATGGCAGTCGCAAACCAGAAAGGTGGCACTGGAAAGACCACATCCACCTTGAACATTGGCATTGCCTTGGCGGAAAGAGGCAAGACTGTCACTCTCATTGACCTGGACCCTCAGGCGAGCCTCACTTGCGCCTTAGGCGCCGATCCGGAAGGACTGCAGCGGACAATCTACGACGTATTGATATCCCCGGAAGTTCGTCTGCGAGACGCTCTTCTGCGGGCCAGGCAGAATTTGTCCCTGGCCCCCGCAAACATCGATCTGGCGGGAGTAGAGTTTGAGTTGCCCGCCAACCCAAATTGGCAGCGGCTGTTGAAGGGGAAACTCACACCTGCGAATGGCGACTTCGTCCTGATCGACTGCCCTACATCCTTAGGCGTTCTTACTGTCAACGCTCTCGTCGCCGCTCAAGAGGTTCTCATACCCGCCGAGTGCAGTTTCCTCGTGTTTAGGGGACTCAAGGGGCTCCTCAAGACGATTGGTGCGATTCAACAGGCCTTCAACCCCGGACTCGCGGCGGTCGGAATCTTGCCGGTGAAACTGGTGCGGACTAGGCATGCCAGAGAGGCCCTGGAAGGGATGCGACGGGTATACGGGTCTTTGGTGTCGGAGGTCATCATACCGCAAAGGGTGAAGGTTGCAGACGCTCTGGTTGGCGGACAGGCCGTCGTCGAGTTTGCACCCTCAAGCGATATAGCGGAGGCATACAGGCAGATAACCGAGGAAATCGACCATGGGTAAGAGGGTCTCCGTTACCGAACGCGTCATGGAAGATCGGCCGACGGGTCGTGGCTTTCAGGCGGTCATTGGCGGCACGCCAGAAGGGAAGAACACCAGACATACAGAAGACCAGTCTGCTGGCCCCCAGCCGAACAAGCTGGTCAAGGCGACCTTCCTCCTTGACCCCGAGAGCCTGGACACCCTGGATCGTATGTGGCTCCGCCAGCGAAAAACAGAGGGCCTCAGCAAGAGCGCACTTGTCCGCCAGGCTATCCGTCTGCTGAACAAGGGATAAGGAAGACAACACTGCCAGCCGTGCGCACTGTGCGCCCAGGCTGTGCGGGTGTCAACGGGGGCGGGCCACAGCTGTGCCGCGCCCCAACAAGTGCTCTGTCCCCGTCAAGGGGGGACACTGTGTCCGGTTATGGCGTCTCTTTGGATTCGCTGGTGGGCGGTACTGGACTTGAACCAGTGACCTCTTGCGTGTGAAGCAAGCGCTCTAACCACTGAGCTAACCGCCCGTCAGCAATGCGATTTTAGTGCGACCTCTCGGAAGGCGTCAAGGCGACCTCCGCCCCTTCAGACCTCCGCAGACGCTCTCCAACTGCGCCCTTCGCTGACCGCCACCCCGCTCCCCAGCGGGCGCGGGCCGACCAGAAGAATGAGAAGGGCCGCAAGACAGTCAACGCTGATAAACACCAGGAAAGCAAGGGTGTAGTTGCCCAGCAAGTCATGCATGAAGCCGGCGAAGACGGGGCCCGCGGCCGCAAACATACTACTGAACGCCGTCATCGCTCCCATTATCGTGGCCACGGAGGCGAGGCCGAAGTAGTAGACCACGACCAGTGGCTGGAGGGCTACCACTGCACCCATAGAGTAGCCAAAGATGAGCACGAACGCCGCTATGCCGATCGCGCTATCCGTGGAAATGAGGATTGTTAGCCCCGCAGCCTCCATCAGGAACACGCCGGTCAGTACCTGATGCGGTGGCAGTCGGTCAGCCAGATGGCCGGAGCCGATCTTGCCCAAGATGCCCATTCCTGCAACCAGGCCCAGGATCAGGCCGGCGACCTCCGGGGCCACGCCTCGATCCTCCATGTAAGGCGAGGTGTGGAGGAGCACTGCTCCCAGGCTGGCGAAGCCCAGACCTATCGCCGCCGTGGCCAGGATGAACGCCCTGGTCCGGATCGCCTCGCTGATGGCCCAGGGCTGGCCCAGCGGACCGGGCTTCCGATCCGAGTCAGGTCTAGACGCACCCGAGGCAGAGGCCGAACTCGCGCCGTCGGGCAGAAGTCCGCGGTCAGCGGGATGCTGTCGCACAATGAGCAGGATCAGCGGCAGGGCGACGGCTATGATAGTCATCCCCATGATGGCAAAGGTCGACCGCCATCCCAGCAAAGAGATCAACACCTTGCACCAGGGCGCCATCACCAGCCCTCCAAAGCCGATCCCGGTCATTGTGATACCCATGGCGAGGCCGCGCCGCCGCTCGAACCAGTTGGCGACCACCTGAGAGACCGGGACCTGCATGATGCCGGCGCGCCCGACGGCCATCATCGCGAACATGGCGTACAGGTAGACGAGCGACCACGTGGCCCCCAATAAGGCAAAGCAGACCCCCATGCCCGTGGCGCCAGCGGCGAGAATCTGCCTTGCCCCCAACCGTCCGACCGCGAGACCCACGACCGGAGCCATGACGCCACTCACTATGGTCGCCGTGGCGATGCCTATCGAGACCTGTCCTCGGCTCCACCCGAACTCATCCTCGAGGGGGACTACGAAGACGCCCAGGGAGTAGAAACCGAGGCCAGCGCTGAGAAATAGGATGGTGGCAAGGGACGCCACCACCGACCATCCATAGAAGACCTTGGACACCGGGGGAGGGTGGTTCACAACAGCCGGTATTCAGACACACTCCGGCCCGCCCGCAGGCGCCTGTAGGGCGCCATGCCCGATGATAGACCCGATATGCCGGGGGCCGCAATGGCAGCCCCAAATGGGAGGGTCAGTAGTCGTACCCTTCGCCCTCGACGGCGGGACCGCCGGTCTTCTCGCTGAACACGATGTAGAGCAGCGCCAGCGACGGGATGAGGATCACGGAGCCGACTAGCAGGATGATGAGAAACGGCTCGAGCGTAGCGTCAGCGGCCGCTAGGTCCGAGATGCGCTGGTCGGGCGGGATCAGGTACGGGTGCTGGGCCGCGCCCCAACCGCCGATGATCAGGCCAACGGTGGCCGCCGCCACCGCTGGGACGAGCAAGTACCAGCGCTGCCACAGCACCACGAGGGCGATCGCCCACACGGCGGCCGCCGCGCTCATGACAGCCAGGGCCGAGGGCTTTCCCAGTTCGTCCCAGAACGGCTCCGCGTCCCAGTAAGCGATGGGAAGGGCAACGACGAGAAGAACCGCCAACAGGAGACCGGCGAGGAGGGCGCGCGCCCGGAAGTCCTCCTGCATGTCGCCGTCCGTGCGCACGGTCATGTAGCAGGCAGCGAGGAAGCCACATATGGCCACGGCGATAAGGCCGCAGAGGATGGCAAACGGCTGGAGCCACGGCTCCCAGACTCCCGATGTGACCTCTCCGTTCTCGATGGCGATGTGGCCGCCGGCGACGGCGCCCAGGGTCATGCCCATCACCAGGGGAGTGCCAACACTGGTTACCGAGAACACGGCGGTCATCCCCGGAAGCGCGGTTTCGGTGCCGTGCCCGAAGTGTTCAAAGGCGAACGCCGCTCCCCTGAACACGACGCCAATCACGGCGATGACGATAGGCACGAGGAGCGCCGTGGAGAGATCGGCAAAGGCGGGCGGGAACGCCACAAACACGGCTACGACGACGAGTATCAACCACACGTGGTTCGTCTCCCATAGCGGGCCCATGGCACGCGAGATCGCTTGGCGCTGCTGTGCCGCCCGCGGTCCAGCGGCAAGGCCCGTCCAGATACCGCCGCCGAAGTCGGCGGCTCCGAACATCGCGTAGGCGATGATCGCCACCAGGACGACGGCAGCGGCCAGATCCTCAAGCGGCATCCGGTGCCTCCGTCGGCGGTGCCAGCTCCAGCGGCCGCCGTCGCTCTCGGAGGAGTAGGAGCGCTAGGGCGGCAGTGAGGGCGATGTAGACGAGGATGAAGGCCAGGAGAACGAAACCGATGCCCTCTCGCATCGTTGCCCCCTCACTGGTGCGCATGACCTGATAGATGATCCAAGGCTGGCGGCCGAACTCGGTCACGAACCAACCGACGTTGACGGCGACGAACCCCAAAGGGAGGGTGGCTGCGATGGCCAGGAGTTGAAGACGTCCCGGATCGATCCGCTTCCGCCACCAGGCGAGCCCGAAGAACCAGGCGACGACGAACAGCATGAAGAAGCCGATGGCAATCATGACCTGGAACGAATAGTGGACAAGGCGGACGTCAGGGATCTCATCCTGCGGGAAGCTGTTCAGCCCACGTATCTCGGCGTCGAAGTCCTCGAAGGCTAGGAAACTACCCAGGTTGGGGATCTCGATGGCGAAGCGCGTCGTCTTGTCCCCCCTGTCGGGGAAGCCACCGATGCGCAGGGGCGCGCCCTCCTCCGTCTCGAACTGGCCCTCCATCGCCGCGAACTTCTCCGGCTCGTTGTGCGCCACGAAGCGAGTGCTAAGGTGACCCGTGACGACCTGGAGCGGGGCGAAGACGGCGGCCACGACCAGCCCCAGCACCAACGCCTTCTTGACGTACTCCGAGCGGTCACCGCGGAGCATGGCGATGGCGAATACGCCGGCGACTGCAAACCCGGTGGCGGCATAGGACGCTAGCGCTCCGTGTGAAACCTCGTAAGGTACAGCTGCGTTGAACATCGCGTCGATGGGGTCGATGTTGGTCACGACGCCGTTGATCACGTCGAACCCGTCGGGCTGGTTCATCCAGCTGTTGACGGTGATGATGACGAAGGCCGAGACCGCGGAACTCACCAGGATGGGAAAAGCGCAGAGCCAGTGCGCCACCGGGGAGAGCCGATCCCAGCCGTAGATGTACAGACCAAGAAAGATCGCCTCGATGAAGAAGGCGAATCCGTCGATGAGAAAGGGGAGGCCGATGATGCCGCCGGAGAAGTCCATCCATGTCGGCCACAACAGCCCGAGCTCGAATGCGACGATGGTCCCGGAGACGGCGCCGATCGCGAAGAGGAGGACAGCGACGCGGCCCCAACGCTTGGCCATCTGACGGTAGGTCTCGTCGCCGGTGCGCAGGAACATGCCTTCGGCTATCAGGAGCAAGAGGGGGATGCCGACGCCAATGGTGGCGAAGCAGATGTGAAACCCCAGCGACATCCCTATCAGGGCACGGGCTGAGGTGACGGTATCGAACACGAGCAGTATCAGGTCCGTGGAGCGTGCCGGGCCGTGGCCCACCCAAGGTCTCGGGGTTTCCGGGTAGCACAATGATGCGCAAACGCGGCGAGCTTGTCAACACAGCAAAGCGACAATGACCGTCAGACGCCTGAAGGTCGCGAATGCGGAATCTGTTGACATCAGCGGCGCGAGTGCTCCGGCGTTGCAGGCAACGGTCGCGGCGCGCCTGTAGAATAGGCATGTCGGGCAACGAGCGGTCGCCGAATGTAGTCCAAGCGGAGGCAGCCATGACGTACGACCTGTCGAAAGGCGAAGAGATGTTCGAGCGGGCGGAGCGTGTGATCCCGGGAGGCATCTACGGCCCATGCTCGCCACGGTTCGCCACATTCGGGGATTTCCCGCCGTTCTTCCGCAGCGCGCGGGGCTGCCGCATGACCGACGCCGACGGCAACGAGTACATCGATTTCATGTGCAGTTTCGGTCCCATCGTGCTCGGCTACAATCACCCGGCCGTGCAGCAGGCGGTGGTCGAGCAGGAGGAGCGGGGAAACCTGTTCGGTTTCGCGGCGGACCGCATGCTCGAACTGGCGGAGACGCTGGTGAGGCGTTTTCCGTTTGCCGACTGGGTGGTGTTCGCCAAGAACGGCTCAGACGTAACGACCCTGGCAACACGGATCGCGCGGGCGAACACTGGTCGCAGCAAGATCCTTGTGGCGGCGGGTGCGTACCACGGCTTCGATCCGTGGACCGTGCCCGGCGGCTTCGGCGTTCCGCCGGCCCACCGCAGCGAGCTCGACCAGTTCCTCTGGAACGACGTCGAGAGCGTGCACGCCTGCTTCGAGCGCAACAAGGGACACGTCGCAGGCGTGATGATCTGCCCGATCAAGCACGATGCGATGCACGACATCGAATTCCCGTCGCAGGATTTCCTGGCGGCGATGCAGGAGCGCATCGCGGACGAGCACGCCCTGCTGATCATCGACGACGTGCGGTGCGGCTTCCGACTGAACCCCATGGGCGGGTCGCACGTGAACTTCGGTCTGACACCGGACCTGGTCTGCTTCGGCAAGGCGATCGGCAACGGCCAGCCGATCTCCGTGCTCGTCGGCCGCGAGGAGGTGCGCGATACGGCGAAGTCGACCTTCTTCGGCGCCACCCACTTCTTCGCTGGGGGGCCGATGGCGGCCGCGCTGGCGACGATGGCGGCATACGACGCTGAGGGCGCCTACGAGCAGATCCAGAGCGCGGGGCTGATGCTCCGCGAGGGGATGACGAAGGCCGCGCAGAGAGCAGGCGTGGCCGTCCGCTACACGGGCCCTCCGGCCATGCCCAACCTGCTGTTCGAGGACGATCCCGCGCTGAAACGGGGGCGGAGGTTCTCGGGGCTGGCGGCGCGGCGCGGGGTGATCTTCCACCCGTGCCACAACTGGTTCATCTCGGCCGCCCACACGCCACCAGACATTGAGCAGGCCGTGGCCGTCGCCGAAGAGTGCTTCACTATCGTGGCAAAGGAGATCGCGTCGGGCGAACTGACGTAGCGGGCGCGTGAGGTCTGCTAGGAAGCGTCCTGGCCAGGGACGCCGTACATCTGCGCCGGGGCCAGGTGCTCTGGGAACCGCTGTCGCAGGAGGTCGCGCATCTCGTAGCACATTTGGCACTCGTCCACGTAGCCGTCGGCGTGGGGGAGATCGTAGGCGCGGGCCAGGGCCGCGGGCCCACCCGAGAGGAGGGGGCCGCAGACGGGGTGACGCTCCGGCACGTAGGCCGTCAGAATCTCCGGCAGGGGAGTGTGGAAGAGGTTGCCCATAACCAGCCCCTGGCAGATGTGGACGTAGCCGAGTGGGTCAACGTGTACACGGATGGGGCTCACCAGCTCCTCATGGGGGCAGCTCACGAGCTCCTGCCACGGCCTTCGGGGAAGACCAGGAGCCAGCTGGCTGGCGGCCCGTCCCCGGAAGCGGACGGCACCACCCTTGATGGGTTCTCCCTTAGCGGACGAGGGGGAGTCGATGCTTGCGGCCGCATCGCGGATAGCGATGGTGCCCTTGCCGATGCCAACTTGATCGGCGGCAGCGGCAGCGTTGCCAGGGAGAGGCTCCTCGTCGGAGCCGTGATAGGCGTCTTCGCTCAGAGTCAGGCCGCCCAGACCAGCCTCCACCAGGGGCCGAAGCCAGAGCAGGGCGTCCTCAGGTGAGGTGGCCCAGTAGGCGTTGGTGACGGCGTCCGTCTTCCAGCCCCGCGCCGTGGCTTCGCGCACGCTTTCCAGAAGCGCTCCGTAGTAGAGGAAGGGCTCGCCACCCTCGAAGGAGATCGATTCCACCGAGCCCAGCGCCTGTCCCTGGTCGAAGATGCGCCGTATTTGCTCCAGGGTCATCACGCCAGACTGTTGGGGACTCCCCCACACGAAGCAGTGGTCGCACTCGTGGGTGCAGCGATAGGTGAGGAGCAGGTGAAGCTCGCGGAGAGATGCCATAGCTGCAATGTCCAGCGGCACCCGCCGGTTCGGTGCGCGGCCCCATTCTACCACGGTCCAAGGAGTCCTGGGCGACCGCCCAGATGCAGCGGCAATGTCGCCCGTGGCCCCAAGGGATCGATGGCTAACCCATTAAGGACGGTTCGTTGATGCGGTGTCGCGCGGGGCAGAACCCCACCTGAGATGGTGCTCTGCCCGATTGACGCATGTGGAAGGGGGGACGTAACGTCTGGAGTACCACGACGCGGACGCTGAAGTGACGGAATTCCCGCCGATGGGCAGGGAGAAGGGAGAGTCAAGAATGGCCGGTAACAGTAATGACAGGCCCTATCGCCAGCTCGCGAGTCTGTTCGCCTCGCACCCAATAGGCGCCCCCGAAACCGACACCTTCCTCGAGATCCTCAAGTTCTACTACGAGCCGGAGGAGGCCCATCTCGCGTCCCACATGACATGGGACCTCGAGCCGGAGGAGGAGATCGCTAAGCGGGCGGGCGTCAGCCTAGATGAGGCTACCGAGCACCTGACGGCGATGGCCTCCAAGTTCTTCATCCGCGGCATCAAGCGGCCCGACGGGGTGCGCGTCTTCCGTCTGCCCCTGATCTTGCCAGGCCTGTTCGAGATCCCATTCGCGGTGCGCCAGAAGTCTCCCGACCTGGATGAACTGGGTGACCTGTGGGAGAAGTACTACGCCGAGGCCTTTGGCCGTGGACTCCACACGGGGTTCCAACTCTCGCGGGCGCTGCCGGCCGTCGATGCCCCCAAGGAGCGGGTGGTGCCGTACGAAGACGCTGTCCAGATTGCCCAGAACGCGCCCCCCGCGGCAATCCTTCCTTGCCCCTGCCGACAGGCCGCCCGCAACTGCGACGACCCCCTCAACGTCTGCATCGTCTTCGGCCAGGAGTTCTACGGCGGGGACGTTCCCGGCCAGCCGGTCATGGACCCGGCCCACATGGTGAGCACACCCCGAATGCGGCCAGCGCCGGCCGACGAAGTGGTGGAAGTGCTCAAGCTGGCGGAGAAGGCGGGCTTGGTCCACACAACGATGAACTCTCAGGAGGATTTCTGGCTCATCTGCAACTGCTGCCGCCACGCATGTCACTTGCTGCGAGGGATGACGATGCTGGA
>JABAOH010004489.1_pt1 | contig 10292 bp, 8 predicted proteins | sample 7062181 | NCBI WGS metagenome assembly JABAOH01 (sample SAMN14538630, study PRJNA623070) | marine sediment metagenome | biome: marine biome [ENVO:00000428]; feature: marine pelagic biome [ENVO:01000023]; material: deep marine sediment [ENVO:00002113]; isolation source: pool of 5 deep marine... | reverse complement strand
CGACAACCGGCCGCCGCCCCGGTTGGTCACAGTCAGGCGGGCCACCCGGGCCGCGCCCCTGGGGACCGGTCCGAAATCCAGCGTGTCCGGTTCGACGGCCAGGATGGGGGCCGCCGCCGTGGCTGAAGCACCCACCCAGGCGCGGCCACCGTTGCTCTCAATGAGCAGGACCTGAGGCGAAGAAGTGGTTCCAGGCGGCAGCCGCCGACCCCGTGCCTCGACGGTCACCTCGGCCACGGCCCCAGCCCGACAGCCAAAGGTCTGGGGCCGGGCCGTCAGCCAGGGGACACGGCTCTCCACCCGGCCGGTCAGGTAGCCCTGGCCCTTGTTGCGCAGGCGCAGCGTGGTCCGCGCCTTCATGTTGGCCTCGATGGTGCCAAAGGGGAGATAGCCGGGCTTTACCTCCAGGCTGGGCTGGATGTCAATGGCTCCCATCTCCTCCAGCCAGGCGGCAAAGGCGGCCTGGCGAGCGATCTCGCCCTCCCTGGTGAGAGAATCGCCGCTGGTCACGCGCTCCCGGGCCGACTCAGCGTGCGCGGCAGCGCCGTCCATCTTTAAGGCAGCGTGGCTCTGCCCGGCGGCGCGCAGTTTCTCTGCCGTGTCCCGCAGCCAGTTTGTGATGCGGCCCTCGGCCAGGGCCATCAGGCCATCGTCCCAGTGGGCAGCGCAGGCCCGGGCCAACTCGTTCACCGTGCGGGCCTGCACCCCTTCCATTAAGACAAAGGGCTCTATCTCAGGAAGAGGGGCGGGACGCTCGCCCAACAGAGCCTGTCGCATCTCCGCCGCCGACGGGAAGCGCTGGGCCGGGTCTTTTTTGCGGGCGCGGATGATGGCCCGCTCGGTAGATTTGGACAGGTCAGGGACCAGTCTTCGCAGCGACGGCAGGGGATGATCTGTGGGATCGTGACGGGTGAGCAACTGGTAGAGGAGGGTCCCCAGGGCGTAGATGTCGGAGCGGGGGCTGACCTGGCCCTGGCGCCGCTGCTCCGGCGCGGCGTAACCTCGGGCCCTGTCCTGAGCCTGACGAAGAGAGCCGGTGTAGCGTGGGCTGCCCGAGCGCGTTGGCATGAACAACTGCGTCAACCCGAAATCCACCAGTTTGACCCGGCCGCCCGAATCTACCAGAACGTGGCTGGGCGTCAGGTCGCCGAAGACGATGGGAGGGTCCTGGCGGTGGAGATAGTCCAGGGCATCGCAGATTTGCCCCGCCCAGTGCAGAACCGTCTCCTCGGAGAAGACCTTCCATTGGTCCTCCAGGAGCGCTCGCAGGGACGTCCCCTCCACCAGCTCCATCACCAGGTAGACCCGTCTGGCCTGGGAGAAGGCATCGGTCACGCGGGCCAGGTTGGGATGGTCCAGGCCCATCCAGACAGCCGCCTCTTCCAGGAAGCGCCGTTCCGCTTCCTGGCGGTCGCGCGGGTCCAGGAGGGCGACGGTGGTGAGCTCCTTGACAGCACAGGGGCGGCCGCCCTCTTGGTTGTCCACAGCCTGGTAGACGGAACCGACCCGGCCCTGACTGAGGCGGCGCTGGATGACGTAGCGCCCCTGGAGCAGCTTCGGCGGGCCGAACATCTCCTCGAAAGAGAGGTCGCGCGGTTCCAGAGGCAAGCCGCAGTTAGGGCAGGTTGTGGCCTGGTTGGGCATGAGACGGTTGCATTTGGGACATCGTTTGGGCATGGCAGATAGGTTCTCCCTCTATTGAAACCTTTGGCCGCGGGCTTCCGGCTGTGAATCCAATGGGCTGCGCACGGCCAGGCCGCCGCGGTTGAGGACGTGGGTATAAATCATCGTCGTTACGCTGCTCTCGCTGACGTGGTGACGGCGCACGACGCCGGTACGGGGATCTTTTGACAGGGCGATGGCAGGGAAGCGGTGGGATTGTGTTTTCTGGCGGATATGGTATAATCAATTTACTTACTGTCGAGGGCTTTGTACTTAGTTTAGCACAAATCCCCAAATGTTTCAAGCGCGTTATGCGGAAGTTATTCTGCATATACGCAACTATGCGGAAAAACTTCCACATAGTAATTGTTATTTCAGCCCTCCTTCTGATGCGAGTTCGAGGATCGCGAAATGCTTGATAGTTCTCAACACGATTTTAGAGCCACAGAGCTAGACCCGGATCTTCTGTCAACTCCTTTCGGGGTCCAGACGAACTGGCATGTGATAACGGGGGCGGCCTGCTCTGGCAAGACAACCCTTATTGATCTGCTGGCCGACCAAGGGTTCCGGACGGTTCCGGAGACTGCGCGACAGTTCATTGATAGAGAGATGGCCAGAGGACGAACGATCGAGGAAATTCTTTGGGATGTGGCCACCGAACCCGCTATAGAAGACATGCAACTGAGAATTGAGCATGGATTACGAGCGACTGACATCGTCTTTCTCGACCGAGCCTTGCCAGATTCCCTGACTTTTCGCCGACTCGTTGGACTGAACCCGAACGAGATCCTGGCAGAATGCTTCCACCATCGTTATGCTTCCGTATTTATACTCGACCGACTCCCTTTTCAGTTGGACGGCGCTAGGATCGAAGATGACGCTTCTACAGGTTTTCTCGATGAGTGGCTCGCCCGCGATTACAGTGCCTTGGGATATGGCGTTGTGAGGGTACCAGTATTGCCGCCTCAAGAGCGGCTCGCGTTTGTTCTTGAGAGGCTTTCTGAGCAAGGACTGATATAACAACTGGATGGAGCGGACTGGCCGCCCGCGAGCGATTCTGATAAGTTGAGCTTCGAGATGGGCGGCCAGCCGCTCATCCTGACCGTTAGGCGCACCGGCTTGTCGGAGAATGACGTGCACGAAACAGATGCAACCGAAAAGATAAAATCTAGCAGGTACGTGTGGAGCTTCCTTGCTTTGACATGTCTGTTGTCTTGGCCGTTCTGGCTTGCGTCTGGCGTCCTGCCAAGGCGTGGACTGGGAGCTTTCGATTTCCGTTGGCTCTTCGCTCAGATCGGCGTCTTTGGCCCATCACTGGCGGCATTGCTCATGTCTGTAATCATCCGGAAAGAACTGCGCTACAACGCCCTGCGGATGCTGCCGATTCTTCTGCTTCCACTCGTCATTCCCGGAGTTCTTACCGCCGCAAGCGCTCCACTGGGGGTAGCCGAATTCACCCTACTGCCGTCCATTGCGACAGTGGTTGTTTCCATTGCTGTCATTCTGTTCTTTTCTCCCTTGAACCGTCGCCTTTCTATTCCTGGTACTGGGAAAACGTATGGAAGACCGGAAGCTAGATGGATCTTCCTGTCAATCATTTTCTTTCCCGCTCTGTTTCTGCTAGCATGGTTATTGGTCAACCTTCGGGGAGGAGAGTGGACGATTTCTACCCTGCAAGGCAATGTGGGAGAATTCGTGTGGATACTGCTCGTTTCCTTTGCCCACAACCTTCTCTTGGGTGGCTCTCTGGGCGAGGAAATCGGCTGGCGTGGATTCTTGTTGCCGCAACTCTTGAAAAGGAATAGCCCTTTGGCGGCCAGCCTCATACTGGGTGTTGTGTGGGCTCTTTGGCACCTCCCTATCGATCTCTACGCAGGGTACCTCCTTGAAGGACCTGCCGCAATCCTGATCAGAATGATCACGGTTCTCCCTCTCGCCATTCTGTTCACTTGGTTTTACTTGCAGTCCAAGGGCAATTTGCTCGTTGCCCTGTTTCTGCACACATCCATAAACATTCTACCCGACCTTGGTTTTTCGCAGTACGATGTTTCTACGATCTTGTATGTCATCTTTGCAGCAATCGCGGTCTTGATCGTATCGGCATTCAGCCAGGTGTTCCGGAGTAACTCCTGATGAACCCGGTGCGCCTAAGTTACGGTAGGGCGGGGCCTCCCGACCCCGCCCCCCGCTACGTGGAGTAGGGACAGGGCGCACCTTCCTGCCTTTCGACAGGCGTGTTTCCCCATCCCCCTCTCCGAACCCGCCGTGCGCCGTTAAACGCAACGGGCTCTCCATTGACGGCCTGGTTTACTCTGTCGGCTAAGTCCACCTATGGAGCGAAGCAATGCTAAGTCAGACTGATAGCGTCCATACATCTCCAGGACATTCCTCTGCTCGCCTGCTTCGACCGTCAACTGGGGGCCTTCCCGATGGCCTGGCTCGTCGCCAGACCTTGTACGTGGCTTTCCCACGCTCACAGTACTACGCCCCCTCCGCCACGCTGAGACCACTTCAACCGCAGGTAGTCCAGTCCCCAAGGGACGGGTCCCAGCGCTTCCCACGTTCACATGACTGTCCTCTGCACTCCGGGTTAGGCTGCTCCTGGACGCCCGTAAGGTGCTCTCTGCACCCCCGTCGTGGCCCGTATGCTTATACCCCTCTAGCAGGAACGGTCTGGCCTGGTGGCCCTTTGGCTCGGTCGGTTCTTAAACCGAGCTACGCCACGACTCACGCCATCCTCATCATTTCGCAGCGTGTTCACGCTTTGGACGCATTGACTGGCAAGTTTTTGAATGCAATGGACGTCCCGATCGTATCAGACTCGAAACGAGTTTGGTATGGAAGATTGGATGCATCCTAAGAGTGTGATTGCGGGTGGTTTTACAGCTATGTCTGCTTTTGGCCGAAAGCGAACACTCGAGTGAAGCTGATGTTCCACTCGCTATGTATGAGGATGAGACACATAACATTTGTTTCAACCTGACGTTTTTCGCCGCTGACGCTCTGAAAAACGCAGGTTAAACAGGCGTTAGGCGGCTTAAGATAATCATTGATGCGGGTAACAAGAAAAGACGAGAAGGGGAATAAAGATGGAAAACAACCAAAAGAACTCTGCCTTACAAGAGGGGATAGAACTAATGGAACAGGGCTATTCCTGAGCAGAAGCTGTCCTGCAGGTTCTGCGGGAGAGTCAAGGCTGGCAACCATCACCATATCAATGGGCTGCAGCTGGGTATTTAGGGGCAATTAGGTCAGGAAGGACGATATGTGGTGCTCTCTTTGGGGGGACAATATACTTGGGATACCTTCATGGGACTGGTGAGACCCTAGCACCTGATGTGAAAGACGCAAGAAGAACTAAGGCGATTACATCAGTTCAAAGTCTCTTTCGTGGGTTTATTGAACGGTTCGGTGATAACGAATGTCTATCCCTAACAGGATGTGATTGGAGTAACAGAAGAGATATTTTGAGATTCTTCAAGGAAGAAGTTTACAAGGAAACCTGTTTCCACTATTTCAATTACGTTCTTGATGAGTGCTTGGATCAAGCGGGATCCATGGATCGATCAGATTAGCAACCGCTATGTCCCTTTTCTTGTTACTATTCGCCGCATAACAATTCGCTGGAGCAGACCGGGGATGCGGCGCGATTTGCCAGCGAAGTCTTATGATGTGGATTCTGCATTCGCCGCTGATGGAGCGTGCCCCGGCTGCTCAGCTCAAAACCGTTAGCGCGCTGGGAGTCACCACACCGGTCAGCGTGTTACGAATTGACCTAATGTGTCAATAATTGGAGGGTGCTACCATGTATATACGTGAGGCGACACCAGATGATAACAACGAACTTCAGAAGCTTCAGGCGAAATGTCCACAAGGCACAACGCTTATCGTGTCCACTGTCAATACGCCTGATTTTTTCGCCAGGGCCAAGGCCTATGAATCGTACAAGGTTTATGTTGCATGCGAAGAGAATCGTATCATAGGCTCAGCAGCCTGTGCGATACGTAACGCCGTTGTGAATGGTCAACTGAGCCGCGTGGCGTATCTGTTTCAGGCTTTCGTTTCTCCCGATTATCGTAGAAAAGGTATTGCCAGTCAGCTTCTCCAGCAGCGTCTAGATTATCTAACCCAGCAAGGTGCAGTGTTGGCATACACGCTGATCATAGAGGACAACATCCCTTCCATGCGATATGTTGAGAGTCAGGGCTTCAAGATACACCGCACGCTTGTTTTGCCTAGCCTAATTGTCCGGAAAGAGATGGATGTTCCTTCCAGGGGAAAGGTCAGATCAGTCACGCCCGACGACATGGCAACGGTAGCCGGGTTGTTGAACAAGACCTGGGAAGACTTTGAGATGTATGAACCGACCTCGGCTGAGGCACTGGCCCACTTCATTAGCCGTACGCCCGCATACAGTTTCGACAACTTGCTTGTCTTGGAAGATCAGGGAGAGATCTTGGCCTGTTTGGGCTTCTGGGATTGGAGCCAGATCATGCGGATCACAGTGGAAGCTCTCAGCCTGAAGATGCGAATGATTGGATCGTTGCTGGTCATTGCGCGTATCTTGCCGCGGTTTCTCAAGCCTGGAGACACGTTGAACCAAATAATGCTTACCCCCATTGGATTCAAGAAACCAACGTATCTGACAGTGCTAGTCAGATATTTGAACAATCAAGCTTTGCTGAGCGGCATTCAGCAAATCTTCTGCATTTGCGAGAAGGACAACGTGCTTCTAAGCAGCATGAAGGGGTTGACCCGTGTAAACACTGATGTAAATTTATATATCAAACCCCTCCAGCCCAATGTATGGTTGGGAGACAACCCAGTATTCGTCAATGGGATTGACATGTAACTACCGGCCCAGTTCGGCCCACACATGTCTGCCGGTCATTCTCGTCAGGAGGAACAGTGTCTGAACCCAAAGGATACGTAGACCCGGGATACCTTCAAGCTGCAGCAGAACGGCTAAGGCAGATCAAGGAAGCCAGTTACACACGTATGCAAATCGAACCTGGTTACAAGGTTTTGGATGTCGGCTGTGGCCCTGGTACGGACACGATAACTCTGGCCCGGCTCGTTGGCCCAACTGGCAAAGTGGTCGGGGTAGATTATGATGAGGCGATGATTGCCAAGGCAGACCAACGTGCGGAAGAGGAAGGCGTCAGTGCATGGGTCACACATCGCCGGGGAGATGTAACCTCCCTTCCATTTGAACCTGGTGATTTTGATTCATGCCGCAGTGATCGATTGTTTCAGCACTTGTCTGATCCCGAGCAGGCCCTGTCGGAAATGACTCGTGTAACCAAATCAGGCGGGCTGGATAGTAGTTATGGATACGGACTGGGGCACACTATCGATAGATACCACGGAAGTTGACATTGAGCGGCGACTGCTCCGTTTCAACGCTGAAAGCTATCTACACAATGGTTACTCAGGCCGTCAATTATACCGGCTCTTTAGACGCCAAAAACCGACAGACATCTCAGTTGATATGTTTCCAGACTATACCTTCAGTTACGCTGTCGCACGGCAGTCTGGAATTTTAGATCAGGTTGAGCGGGAAGCCCTTGAGGCAGACATTGTTACAGGTCATGAACTACACCGCTGGCGTGCATGCCTTGAAGAAGCCGATGCCAAAGGAGTCTTTTTTGCCAGCTTTAGCATAATGATGCTCACAGGGCGCAAAACCTAAGCCAGATAACGTCTCATTACTCATGGAAGGCGAGGCTAGCCGCAAGAAGTGTTAGGTTTTTCAATCTCTCAGCAGGCTAACAATGCGCTGCACCTGACCGCTAACAGCATGGCGCTTTTTGAAAGGCCGTGCCCCGCACAGCGGTTGGAGCAAAATCGGGGCATGTTTCCTGCATTGTTGGCGGCAGATGAGCTTGGCCGTCAGGGTGCTATCTGAAATGTAAGGAGAAAGATTATGTCAAAGGGCGATGCTGCTCCAGCCGTTGATTCAACCCAAGGAGTTACTAACTCTGGTGGGCCCTACAAGGTCTATGCCGCGGGAGGGCTGTTCACTCAACACGAGTTGGCAACGAATGTCTTGATCAAAGAAGCTGTTTGGCGATTATCCAACGGGAAATTTCAACTTGTCCTTCCCCAGTCTAAAGAATTGAAAGAGCTTGATGCAGCTTACCTCAGAAACGTTAATCTCCTGGACGTTGTGAAGGCCGATATTATCATTGCCCGCTTTGACGGACCAGAACTGGATGCAGGGACAGTGGTCGAATTCGCTATGGCGAAAAGTCTCGGTAAACCAGCTGTTATCCTTCGCTGTGACTACCGTCGCTTGTCTGGCAAAGGCATAGATGAACCTTACAACTTGATGGTTAGAAGTTGGCCACGGACCGTAGAAGTCCATATTGATTCCCTTCTAAATTACGTAGGTCTATTAGCCGAAGAGCGTAAGGCTCTTGGTGACAGGGTTACATTTCAGGCCACAATAGAAGCTGAGCTGAACACGGTTCAAAAAGGTGTTGATGAAATCGCGAAGAAGATAATAGATGGATTGGAAGCGGTAATTAAGATGAAATCGCCCTATCCGCCTGAGTACCAAGAGATCGTCTATAAAGCATCGAGATACAGTCCTGGGAGTGGTTTTGACCAATTGCTCACAGAAGATGAGTTAGGTGAAATCATTCAGAGGCTAAGAAAAAATGGTACGTTTTAACTTCCTGATACGAAATTCTTGCTCACAGAGAAAGGGCAGATAACAACGGCTGGAGTTGACGAAGGGCGCCTACCTAGTTAGCTGTTTTGTGAATTCAAAGTTCTTTAAGAATAGCAAGTTAAGGTGCCTTGTCGTCCTTCGCAACTCAGCCAATCGTTAGGCTGCGCAAGATCGATATGACATTCGTAGATAGTTACACATATCAATCTGGGAGGTGAAGTATGCGTACTATTGACATGCAGACTTGGTCACGACGCGAACACTTCAAAGTCTTTAGCGCCTTCGACCATCCACACTTCGGCATGTGTGCAAATGTAGACCTGACAACATTCTATCCAGTTGTAAAGCAGCGTGGCATTTCGTTTACCGTGGCGATCGTGTACGTACTCGCACGAGTAGCAAACGAAATTCCTGAGTTCCGGTATCGCATTCGGGCGGGAGAGGTGGTAGAGCACGAGATCGTACACCCATCTGCAACGATTCTAACGGATGAGGATCTGTTCAGCTTCTGTACGTTTGACTATATTGAGAACTTCTCAGAGTTTGCAGCTAGAGCTGCCGAGAGGATTGCTTATGTGAAAGAGGATCCCACGCTGAAAGACGAACCGGGACAAGACGACTTATTGTTCATGACGGCGATACCTTGGGTGTCGTTCACAAGCTTTATGCATCCGATGCATTTGCAGCCGGCGGATTCTGTGCCACGGTTTGCATGGGGGAAATTCTTCGAAGAGGGCAAGTTCCTGAAGATGCCGTTGGGTGTGCAAGTACATCATGCACTAATGGATGGAGTACACGTGGGGAGGTTCTATGAAGAAGTGCAAGACTACTTACAGCAGCCAGGTTCTGTTCTAGGTGAAGCATAGGTACGCAGTCTAACCATTGGCTGGAGCAGACCGGGGATGCCGGGTGAATTGCATGCTATAATGATCAATAGGGATGTACGAAGATCTAGAGAAGGAGCGAGCCCCGGCTGCTCAGCTCAAAGCCGTTACACGAAATGTCCCGTCCTCTTGAGGAGGAGAAAAATGAAGGAGGTTTCTTATGAATGACCGACGCAAGCCCAATGAGGTCAATGCTCACCATCCTGCCGCGCCGTTCTCTCCTGCTGCGCCATACACGGCATCAGATTTGCCAATTGATGAGGATGGGCGAATCTACCACCTTCAGATCAAACAGGGGCAAATAGCCCCAGACATCCTGTTGGTAGGGGACCCCGGACGTGCTGAAGTCATTGGTTCAACGTTCTTGCGTGATCTAGAAGTTGAGCACGAGCATCGGGGGCTAGTTACTGTAACCGGAACCTCAGATATCACAGGAGAACAAGCAACGATCATCTCGCCGGTGAAAGCCACCGTAACGACCTCTGGGATGGGGACTCCTTCTCTCGAGATAGTTGTGCAGGAGCTGGTCGCGCTTAACGAAATTGACTTCGAGACACGTACGCACAAGTCTGATTTTCCAAGGCTTCATATCCTAAGAGTGGGAACTTCTGGTGGACTTCAGGCATCAACAGAGCTGGGTACCTCGATAATCACCTCTTATGCGATTGGTCTGGACAATACTGGCTTGTTCTATGAGGCACCCTATCCAGACAAGATATGCGAACGACTCGAACAGGAGCTTGCTCATGTTGTTAAACGTTCAATGAGCATAGAATCTCGATTTTACGGGAAAATTCACCCATATGTCTCTCGAGCTGAGCCGACCATTGTCGATGCACTATTAGAGGCTTCGGCAAGTCTTGGAGTGCCGACCAAACTCGGCTTGACGGTCTCAAGTTGCGGTTTTTTTGCGCCCCAAGGCCGTGACATCGCTCGAGTGAGGCCCAGCGTTCCGGAACTGGACAGAATTCTTTCTGAATACGATCCGAGGGTGGGTAGCCAACGTATCGAAAACATGGAGATGGAGTCGAGTTTCCTGACCCACTTTCTTGGCGGGCTCGGGTACTGGG
>JABAOH010027945.1_pt1 | contig 10294 bp, 6 predicted proteins | sample 7062181 | NCBI WGS metagenome assembly JABAOH01 (sample SAMN14538630, study PRJNA623070) | marine sediment metagenome | biome: marine biome [ENVO:00000428]; feature: marine pelagic biome [ENVO:01000023]; material: deep marine sediment [ENVO:00002113]; isolation source: pool of 5 deep marine... | reverse complement strand
CCAACAGGGCGATACCCATACAGAAACATCCGGCGATCCAGAGTCGCTCTTCTCCCAGCCGGTGGACCATCGAGCCCGCCAAGGGAATACCCAAAATCAAGGCAATGAAGGTGGTCATCTGGATGATGCCGTTAAACCGGGGCAGATCACGAGCCCTGACCATTTCAGGCAAGATACCGTACTTGGCCGGTCCAAAGACGGCGCTCTGCGCCCCCATGAAAAACAATACGCTCATCAGGCCCCAGGGCACGCCGCCCGTATACACACGGAACGCCAAGGTGCCACACAGCATGACCGCGAACTCGGCCACTTTGCAAAAGATCACGATCGTTCGCTTGCCCACGCGATCCGCCCAGAATCCTGCCGTACCGGACAGCAACACGAAGGGTATGGAAAAGACCTGGTTGGCCAGCCACTGTAGATCGACCGGCTTACTGCTGGCGGTAACCACCACTTCCACGGTCAGCAGCAGCAGGATTTGCTTGAAGACGCTGTCATTGAAGGCACCCAGGAACTGCGTGACGGTCATGCCCCAGAACGCCCGATCGCGGAAAAGGTTCGGCAGGGACTCGAAATCGTGCCTCCCCGGCGTTGAACCTGGGTCTGCCGGCCCGGAGGGCCCNNGGCCCGGAGGGCCCCGGAGGGTCCGGGGCAGGACTTGCGAGTGAATTGGGTGGGATGGGTTCGCCGTTTGTCATGGATGGCCCGCAGCCGGCTTCGCATCTGCTAGCAGGAAAAGGTAAAGGCGTCATTATGGACGGGCGAAACTGCTGGCAACAAGATCATTAGTACGCATTGACCCGGACGCTGGTACGGCTTATTTACACCACTCGATTCTTCTCTTGCCGCGGCAGAGGTGCAGCACGGGCGGCACAGGGCCGCGGTTGCCGAGCGGGAACATTTGCGGGCACAAGTCGAACCATGAAAACGGATCGCCCGATCCGCTGCTGGCGATACGCGCAGGCCGCAATGCAGCCACGGTCGTCCTCCGCGCCGATCCGGACAACCTGGCTGGTGGTCCTGCTGGCCTGCCTGGTCCTGGCCAGCGGCTGTCGCTCGACCAGCTGGGTTCAGCGCCGGGAGCCGCACGGATCGTTAGGTCGCTTTTTGCCCTCTGCGGCCACCCCCCCTTCGCCCCTGTCGCCGCGCACCATGCAGCTCTTGCGAAATCACGATCTGGCAAGGCATCTGGAGGGAAATCCGGACAAGCTGTTGACGGGTTTTTCCGAAGTGATGAGGCAGGAGCCGTCTGCCGAAAAACTCTTTTCCTACTCAGAAATCGCGCACCGGGCAGCACAACAGTTGGAACCACGTGACGACAAGCAAGCGTTCGACCTCTACATCACCTCCGTCACACACGCCTACCTCTACCTGTTTGACGAGCGTTTCCAGTCGATGCGGAATATCTACGATCCGCAGTACCGCGGCGCCTGTGATTTGTACAATCGGTCGCTGGGACAGGCGTTGCGAATCGTCCGCAAGCACGGCGGCCTGCAACCCGGCTTGCAGCACATCTGCCAGGTGCGTGATCAGCCGTTGGAGATTCGCATCGAAATGCGCTGTGAACATCTCAACGATCACACCTTTGACAAATTTGAGTTTGCGTCGGATTACACGCTGAACGGTCTCTCGAATCGTTATGTCGACTATGGGCTGGGGGTCCCGCTGATTGCCCAACGCAAGCATCGCGGCCAGCAGGCGGGTATCGACCCATATTACCCCAAGGGGCTGAGCATCCCGCTAACCGCTTTCCTACGGATCCTGCCGCAGGATACGGGTGGTGAGGGGCAGCTTTCCAGCCGAGCGATCTTGGAATTGCACGATCCGCTGACCAGCCGGGATGTTCAGGTGGCGAGCCGGCAAGTACCCCTGGAAACGGATCTGACCACCCCGCTGGCGTACTTCCTCCAAAACCTCGAATACTCCGACCTGGGCGCAGCGACCCGCGGTTTGTTCCGTCCCGGTCGTTACACAACACACACCGGCCTGCAAATGCTGGAGCCCTATCAGCCGGACAAGATCCCGGTGGTACTGGTCCACGGGATCTGGTCCACGCCGATTACGTGGGTGCGGATGTTCAACGACCTGCGGAGTATTCCCGCCATCCGCGAGAACTACCAGTTCTGGTTCTACTTTTATCCCACGGGCCAGCCTTTCGTATTCAGCGCCGCTGAGCTGCGTGATGAACTGGCCGAGCTTCGCGGACTGCTGGACCCGGCACGCCGCCAGCCCTCGTTGGATCGCCTGGTGCTGATCGGGCACAGCATGGGAGGGCTGATTTCCAGACTGCAAACGGTCGACAGTGGCAACTTATTCTGGGAACAGGTTGCCCACCAGCCGTTGCACCAGCTGGAGACCGACGAACGGACTACGCGATCGCTGCAGCAAACGTACTTTTTTCACCCCAACCCCTCGGTGCGCCGGGTGATCACCATCGCCACGCCGCATCACGGCAGCTCGTATTCCAACGCCGCCACCCGCTGGCTGGGCAGAAAATTCATTGACCTGCCGCCGGTGATCGATGGTTTGGCCAAGCAGCTGCATTTACAGGCGCCGGGCGCGTTGCGTGACGGGGGCCTGCCCTTGTCGCGGAACAGTGTCGATAGCCTGGCACCCCATTCCCCCGCCTTGAAAGCACTCAGACAATCACGCCGCGCCCCCTGGGTCATCTATCACAATATCGTGGCCAAAGTGCCGGAAGGAAAATGGCTGGGCCGCTTCGCGGCCGATTCGGATGGCGTGGTGGATGTCGCCAGTGCCCAAGTCGACGATGTGGCCACCCAGATCACGGTCGAAGCCGATCACCAAACAGCTCACCGACATCCCCGCACGGTGCTGGAAGTACGGCGGATCCTCCTGGAACACCTGGCGCCCCAGGCAGACGTCAGTCCCGCGTCCTTCCCCGTGTTGAAATAAGCGAATGTCGCCGGATCATCCGCTTGCCGGCCAGCCGCGAGCAGGCTCTGGACATGGGCAAAGAAAGAACCCCAGCCACCGACACCAGGCCGCAAGCCAAGCCCAGGGGCCGGCGTCCTCAACGCGGACGGCCTGCCCCCAACGGGTTTGTCTCCCAGCCGATCTGCGGATAATCGGTAAATCCCAGCGGAACCTGATCCTCGTCTGCTTCGCAGGACGGCCAAGTGACGCTGGCCGACCGGCCGGGCAACCTCCCGGCCTGCGAAGCCAAACCCACCCCGCTCGCCTCTTCCCGCTCTTCCTGCCTCTCTTCCTGCCGCTCTTCCTGCCGCTCTTCCTGCCGCTCTTCCTGCCGCTCTTCCGGCATCTCCTCCGACAGCGCGTAGCTGGCCAACTCGCCACGCACGATTTTCACATCATGGGGGGCCTCAATGCCGATCCGGACGGCCTTGCCCTTGATACGCACGACGGTCACCGTCACCAAATCACCGATTCGAATGGACTGCTGCAACTTCCGGCTCAGCACCAGCATGGCATACTCCTTTACGCGAACAATCAGAAATTGGATGGGCTGTTAAAAGATTCTACGCAGCCGCTGCGGAATTGGTCAGGAAAAAAATCCGCACCCAAGAAAATCGCGACCTTCCGCTCAAGGAAGCCCTCCACGCGGCCGCTGGACAGTGCGAAAGACCGACCATCCGCAAACTCTTGCCAGCCATGCGGGCTGTGCTGGCGCACTGCATGGTTCGGCAGATCAACAATCAACGCGCCCCGCAGGGTCGCCAAGGCGAACCCTGGGGCCATACGTCACGCTTGAGGAAAGCGTGCGTCGGGAGCGACAGAAAATGAGCGCGTTGTGTGCCTGATAGGGGTCGGGTATCGAATCAGGAAGCACAGCCACAGCCGTCGACAATTTCCCAGCTCCAAACTTTGACCTTCTTTTTCGTCTCGTACTTGACCAGCCGCTTGACCGTTTTCTGCCTGGCACAACCCGGTTTGCCGGTGGGGTACTTGATCTTGCAGAGGCCGGCCGTTGTGTCACACGAGCAGGTCCCGCACTTGACGCAGTCCGCGTTGACACACTTGCTGCCGCAACCGGGCACGCAGATCTTCTGGCACCTGGTGCCGTAGCAGACCGCGGTGACTTCGACTTCTTTGCAGACCAGGCGGCAAACCTTACCGCGGCCGCAGCCGTCGCAACATCCGCCATCGTCACAGCCGCCGCGGGCACTGCCGCAATCGGCCGCCGCGGCACCGCCGCAATTCTGCGTCCAGCCCTTAGAAGCGCTGAGGCCCAGCAGCAAGGCCAGGGCCATCGCCAAGGTGAGGGAAAACGTTTTCATCGGGGGTGCTCCTCTCGGTTCCTCGTGGCCCAATCGGGTGCCACGCGGGGAACCGCATCCGTGGGGTTAGGGAACCAGTCCATTATTCATTCATTCTCTTTAGGCTGTGGGGCGTTGTGCACCGACCATTTTTCTTGCTGCCGAAATGCGCTCATGCAGAAAGAGCCTTCTGGCAATGCTGCCTTGCGATTACCAGTCGATCTGGAAGCGAACGGCAAAGTGGTCGCCCTCCAGCTTGCCAGCCAGCTCGACGTCGGATACCGAGTGCACATAGTTGAACACGATGCGGCTGTACGGGTTGAGGTACCAGTTCAGCCCGCAGGTGATGTTTTCCTGCGTACCGGGGGTTGCCACGGTCGCGTCGCTGAGGTCCAGCCAGCTCCAGCGAGCGGCAATTTCCCAGGCACCCAGGCCCGCGGCCGTGCCGTCGGCTGTGCGGACCCAGAAAAAAGGCTCGAACGGCTTGACGCGATCGAAGGCCATGTTGCTCTTGTTGTACCCACGGTGCTCGCCGGTCAAAAAGTACCCCACGGTCACGTAAGTACCGTAGCAGTCAAAACCCAGGCCGCCGGGAACACTGCTGACGTGCGTGAAGAAGTGTTCGTTCTGGATAAAAAACGGACCACGCATGTAACCCAATTCGAGCCCCATCACGTTAAACTCGGTGTCAGCCGGCAAGTCCACGTTGATGGGGCCATCACGACTATCCAGTTCCAGGAAGCCTTCCCAGTCACCGCTACCGCTGGTGCCGCCAACGTCGCCGGTGCGACGATGGCTGATCCAGGCACCGGTGTGCAGGAGGCAGCGGCCGGGAGTGGCTTGGTCGTAGTACGGCAGACCGGCCACGCGAAAGGTACCGGCCCAATCGTTGGTGTCGCCGTCAACGTCTTCGTCGTTATCCTCTGATTGGCCACGGTACAAACCGGCGTACCACTTCCAGTTTTCGCGGGCCCCCATGGCATGGTGAAACATGATCCCTAGATTACGGGAGGGCGTGAACGCCACGGTGGGCGCTGAACGCTCCATGAAGCTGATAAAACGCGAACTGGTCATTTGCTCCAGGCCAGCCGGTTCCTTGAAATAGCCGATCCTGAAGTGCCCCATCCAAGGCAGATTGCCAAGTTCGCCGTAAATGTCCTTGTAGTCGACCTCGTCCCCCTCGAATTCGAATTCGGCCTTGTAGGCGAGGTTTTCGTAAATGTTGCCCGCGACACCCAGGCGAATAGTATCAAACCCGGTCTGATTCTCCTGCGTATCCACACCGCCAGGTCCTCTCAGATCGTTCATCCAGATCTGGTCAAAGTACAAGCGGCCGCGGAGCTTGTGGTTGGGCGCGGTCTGGATTTCAACCTCCTGGCAAGCCTCTTGCTCTTTGTCCGCCGAGTTTTGGCTCTCCAACATCGCCAGACGATCTTCCAGTTCGTTCAACCGCGAGCGGTAGGTGGTCGAACTGACTTCGTCCTGTATGCCATGGGAGTACGGGGCAGGGGGATAATAGTAATCTTGAGCGGTCACGAGGGATTGCGCCAAAGCGACCACCAGCGCGCCAACAGCAGCCGCGCGCCCAAGGCAAGATCTGTCTCGCATGGCTGAGTCCTCTTGAGGGTGGGTCTTGAAAGGAGGGCCTTCAACTCGCGGAAAGCTGTACGTTGAGCAAGCTTCGTCGAGTCGCCAGGTGCTGTTCTTGCCGGTCACAACGTTTCATGCTCTCGTACCGACTGAATCACCTGTAAGGGTTCATCGAAAAACAGGGATTAGAACTTGCCGAAAAAGCCGCAAGTCTCTTTCACATAAAACGTTAGCAACCTGAACGACGCCTATAACCGCTGCCAGGGACATAACCGTTACAACCTCGTAAGTTTTCCATGCCGGGTTGGGACGGGCTGACGCGAGACGGGCGGTTTCCCGGGCCCCAGCCGGATGGAGAAAACTTTGCGGCCTGTTGCGAACAAGACCAGGCAGCAAGGCCTGGAATGACGGACGACCGGCGCCCCATGTCCCCAACCGGCTCGTGCCAGAGAGGTTTCTGCTGCACGTGGGGTGGTTTTTTTGCTGGCGCCCGATTCGCCGGGCGGCTCGCCGTCCCGTATCCCGGATTGGGGCTAGCCGACGGGAAGATCTATACTAAGCGGCCTGCCCGCACGCCCAGCCAGCGGTCGTACGGCTCGGCCAGCTTTCAAACATGTGAAAGGTCCAATATATCGCCATGACCAGTCCCGCACGCGAACAGCAGCTGGAAGCAGCCGAGGAGTTATTGGGGGACCGCTTGCAGCAAACCGGTTTCGCACAAGGCTTGTATTTCGGTCGCTACCTGGACGACAAGCTGGTGGCTTATCCTGATTTTCGTAAGGATCGGCAAACCGCGCAACAAATCTCGCAGCTGGCCAATTTCTGTAGCCGGCACATCGATGCCGGGCGGATCGACCGAGAGGGGGTGATTCCGGACGAGGTGGTTCGCGGTCTGGGCCAGCTGGGTGTGCTGGGCGCCTGCCTACCAACGTCTTGTGGCGGCCTGGGGCTCAGCCAGGTTCAGTATTGCCGTCTGATCGAGGTGCTGGGCGGTCACTGCGGCAGCACTGCCCTGTTCGTCAACGCTCATCATTCCATCGGCCCGCGGGCTCTGGTCCTGTTCGGCAACCCACAGCAGCAGCGGCGTTATCTTCCCAGGCTGGCAAGCGGCGAGTGGCTGAGTGCTTTTGCGCTAACGGAAGAAGAAGCGGGCAGCGACGCCGCGAACGTTCAAACGATGGCTCTGCCCACAGGCGACGGCAGGGGCTACCTGCTCAATGGCCAGAAGCGGTGGATCACCAATGGCGGACTGGCGGATGTCCTCACCGTGATGGCTCGTACACCCGTGGAAGGTAGCGACCAGACCAGCATCACGGCCTTCATCGTTACCCCGGACATGCCGGGGTTCGAAGTGACTGAAACGCGGATGGAAAAATGCGGGGTCCGCGGAACGGCGACCGGCCGTTTGGCGTTCCGCGACATGTTTATCCCCCGCGAAAACGTGTTGGGCGAAGTCGGCAAGGGCTTGAAGATCGCTTTGACGGTGCTGGATTACGGCCGCACAACCTTTGGAGCCAGCTGTAGTGGAGCGGCCAGGTTCTGCGTCCAACATGCGCTCCGTCACAGCAGTCGACGCATACAGTTTCAACAGACGCTGAGGTCGTTTGAGCTGGTAAAAAAGAAACTGGCTTACATGGCGGCAGGTGCGTTTGCCATCGAAACGGCGACCTATGAAACGGCCGCACTGATCGATGCCGGCCAAAGCGAATACATGGTGGAAACCGCGATGTTGAAGGTCTTTTCCACCGAGGTGCTGTGGCGGATCATCAATGACACGATCCAGATTTATGGCGGAAAAGCCTATTTTGTGGACGAACCCTTCGAACGCATGATGCGGGATGCCCGCATCAACACGATCGGTGAAGGTGCCAACGATGTTTTACGAGTCTTTATCGGGCTGGCCGGCATGCGTGCTGTGGGACTTGAACTGAAGTCCGTGCTGGACGCGGCACAAAGCCCGTTAAGCAACCTGGGGAAGCTGGCCGATTTTGCGGGACGCAAAATCAACGCCCTGATCAACGCGCCTCAAATTCCGGTCGCCGACCAGCGACTGTCGGCCGATGCCGATCGCCTGGCAAAAACAATTGGCATTTTTGGTCACCAGGTCGAACGACTGCTGCGTCACTACCGCGAGGACATTCTCGACCGGCAATACCAGCTGGAACGTGTGGCGGACACGGCCACCGAGCTGTATGTCAGCGCCTGCGTGCTTGGTCGCCTCGAACGAGCCCTCGACGGTGCGCATCTTCCCCAAGACGACGTCGAACAGCAATTGTGGCTGGGCCGCTATTACCTGAACACGGCCCGGCGGCGGATGGAGAGGAATCTGGACGAACTGTGGGACAATGATGATGGTGCGACCACGACCCTGGCCGACAGCCTGCGGGCCGGGCAGGCGGACGCATAAGCGTCACGCTGGCCTGTCGATTTCCCAAGGGGCCGAAAGGCTTCTGCTGTCGACCCTGACCGGCTCTGCCTGACGGCCACCCCCGACACGAAACGTTTCCCGCTGCCAGGTCAGGTGGACAACGAGAAAGGTGCCTGGCCCCATAGACTTCTACTTCCCGCTGGCTTTGTTGGTTCAGTCCTCCCAATGCACCGAGCGGCGGCGTTGTTTTTTTTCCGACTGGGCTTGCTTCTCCTGCAGGCGGCGTTGGCGAGCGGCCTGGGTCGGCCTGGTCTTCTTTCGCAACTTGCCTGGAGCGGCGACTGCGGCCAACATCACACGGAGTTTTTCCAAACAATCGGCCACATTGCGACCTTGATCCCGGAATCGTTGACTGGTCACCAGCAAATCGCCCTCCTGGTTGACCCGCCGGCCGTACTTTTCCAGGAATCGTGTGCGCAACGACTCCGAAATACTAGGAGACGTGACCACGGACCAGCGGAGGGTGGCCTTGGTGTTGACCTTGTTGACATTCTGGCCGCCCGGTCCCCCGCTGCGCGCGAAGGTAAAGTGAAATTCTCGCAGCGGAATTTTAATCGTGTTGCTGACAACCAGCATGGCCCATCCCTCGCTCGGTTTTCCCCCACCCCGTGTACAGCCAGCATCTCACGAAGTTTTGACGACCGGAAACGATCCACCCAGCACGGATCGCTTAGCCTGGTGGCCAAACGGGAAGCATTGTTCTCTGATCGCAAGCCGCTACACTAAAAGCGAAATTATACCCTCTGTTACGTCCGACCTGGATTGCCCTGGATGCAAAATTTCCGCTCGACTGGCGTGCTGGCCCTGATCCTCCTGACCGTGCCGGCGCGCGGCGCAGATGCCGAGGAAGGGGTCGAGGACTTGCGGACGCGGACCGACGGTGTCGACTGGCCCGGCTTCCTGGGCCCCACCGGGGACAGCAAGTCGCCGGAACGGGGGATCCTCACCCGTTGGCCAACCACAGGACCCAAATTGGTCTGGCAACGGCGTCTGGGCGAGGGGTACGCGATGCCGTCGGTCAGCAGGGGCCGGTTATTCCTCTTTGACCGTGTCAAAGACGATGCACGTCTGGTCTGCCTGCAGAGTGAAACGGGGCGTCTTTTGTGGGAATTCAGATACAAAACCGACTACGAAGATCTCTACGGATACAGCAACGGGCCACGCTGCTGTCCGGTGGTCGATCACCAGCGTGTTTACTTGTACGGTGCCGAGGGGATGCTGCACTGTCTGCGCGTGACGGACGGCAAAATGCTCTGGAAGGTCGACACGATGGCCACGTTTGGCGTCGTCCAAAACTTCTTTGGAGTCGGCTCGACGCCCGTCGTCCAGGGCGATCAACTGATCGTGCAGGTGGGGGGCAGCCCGCCGGCGGCAAGAAATATCCCGCCTGGCCGGCTGAACGAAGTCACCAGCAACGGAACCGCAATCGTCGCCTTCGACAAACGTACGGGCCAAGTGCGATATCGTGCTGGCCAGGAATTGGCCAGCTATGCGAGCCCCGTCCTGGCGACCATCGACCGGCGTGATTGGTGCTTTCTCTTCGCCCGCGGTGGCCTGCTGGTCTTGAACCCCGCGGACGGCCGCGTCGACTTTCACTACCCCTGGCGGTCCCGCAAGCTGGAAAGCGTCAACGCCAGTAACCCCGTCGTGGTCGGCAACGAAGTGTTTATTTCGGAAACCTACGGGCCGGGAAGCTCGTTGCTGGCCGTCGGCAAGAGCGGATGGGAGGTCGTCTGGCGGGACGATCCCCAGCGGCGCGGTAAGGCGATGCAAACCCACTGGAACACGCCGATCCATGTCGAGGGGTACCTGTACGGGTCCAGCGGACGCCACACCCAAACGGCCGAATTACGGTGCATCGCCTGGAAGACGGGCGAAATCCAGTGGTCGGTCCCCGGCCTGCAACGCTGCAGCTTGATGTACGTTGACGGTCATTTTGTCTGTTTGAGCGAATACGGCAAGTTGCGATTGGTGCGGGCGAACCCGCAGCGCTACGAGCTGGTTGCCGAAACGACGTTCAGCGAGGCAGATCCGAACG
>JABAOH010124242.1_pt3 | contig 10296 bp, 11 predicted proteins | sample 7062181 | NCBI WGS metagenome assembly JABAOH01 (sample SAMN14538630, study PRJNA623070) | marine sediment metagenome | biome: marine biome [ENVO:00000428]; feature: marine pelagic biome [ENVO:01000023]; material: deep marine sediment [ENVO:00002113]; isolation source: pool of 5 deep marine... | reverse complement strand
GGCTCCGTTGCATACTCGAGACCCAGGGCAGGCGGTAGCCCAAGGATGAGGCCAACGATAAGGGCGAGTAGGAGCAGCATTCCCGGGAGGCGGCGACCCCTAAGGTACTTGAGAATCTCGTAGACCGCAACGGTCCCAGTCTGACGCAAGTGCGACGGTATGGTGGTCATCGTGATTCCGCGATGTAATCCATGTACAGCTGTTCCAAGGGGGTCCTAAGGGCACGGTAAGAGGTGACTCGAAGCCCGTGTTCCACCATCGCCCGCAGGAGGTCGGCCAAATCTGAGGCCTCCCCCTCTACTTGGAGTTCCACGGTGGCGTCATCGCCCCTTTCCAGGGTGACTACGCCAGGCTGCTTCTGCAACCACACCAGGTCCTGATCCGACGCTGAGCCGAGGAAGGTCACTTCGATGGTGGAGTGTTTTGCTGTCCGAGCGAGCTTCCGAACGTTGCCCTTAATCAGGAGCTCCCCATGATTCAGGAGTCCCACCTCGTCGCACACCTCCTGCACCTCTGAGAGTAGGTGTGAACTCATGAAAATCGTATGGCCCTTCCGCTTGAGGTCCTTGATGATCTCCCGCACCTCTACCCGCCCCCGGGGGTCTAGCCCCGTGGTAGGCTCGTCGAGGACGAGGAGGTCAGGATCATGCAGTAGGGCCTGGGCCAGGGCAAGCCGCTGCTTCATCCCTTTGGAGAACTTGTCGATCCGGCGGTCCACCCACTCGGACAGTTTGACCTCTCTCAGGACCTCCTCGGTCCTGGCCGCAATGTCCCTCGAGGCCATTCCTCGCAGCCTCCCAGCGTAGGCGAGGGTCTCGTGAGGAGTCAGGAACCCGTAAAACTCGGGGGTCTCCACGAGGGCACCAACTCGATATAGAGCATCCCGGGGCTCCCCATTCACGTTGTGGCCGAAGATGCTGGCCCGTCCCCTGGAGGGATGCATGAGGTTCGTCAGGATCTTGATCGTCGTGGTCTTCCCGGCGCCATTAGGCCCAAGGTAGCCGAAGCAGACGCCCTCCTCAACTACCAGGTCAAGGGACTTCAGCGCGGGAAATCCGTTATAGTCTTTCCCGAGCCCTGTTGTCTCGACGGGCGCGACCATCAGGCGCTGACTACAAGGGGGCTAGGAAAAACCTTTCCCCCACAGTCCTGGAGGTGATAGCGATTCAGTAGGACTCAGGCAATCGTGTATCCAGAGCGGGGTCGGAGAGGTGCCGCAGAACCTTCACTGCAGGTAGACCATGGCCCTTAGGTCTCTAATGAATCTTCTCGGGTGGCTCATGTTGAGGAGTACCCGCTTCTTACGACGCAACAGCGTCCTCGCAATCTGTCTTGCCACGTAGGGTCCGCGGAAGTAGAAAGCCCGATGAAACTCCCTCAACAGATCGGAACCGTCCTCAGAGGCTATCTCGGGGTTGACCTCGAAGCCCATGACCGAGTCCTCCCATCGGTCCTCCTCATTGANNCGTCCCACAGAGGCATCCCTCTGCATATGCGTAACACGTTGAAGTCGGCGAAGTCCACATCCAGCTCTGCGGCCTTCCTCACGGTTTCCCACATCTCCTCCAAGGTCTCCACGGGGGCACCAAGGATGAAGCTACCCACCACGTCCAGCCCCGCCCGTCGCGCCTTTCTGACGGCATCTTTGGCCATCTCATAAGTGAGACCCTTCCTGTAGTACCTGAGGATCCGATCCACGCAGCTCTCTATACCGAGGAATATGGCCTTGCATCCGACTGCGGCCATCTCCTTCATGACGCCCGCGTCGGCCTGGTTCACTCGTCCCTCACAGTACCACTCCAGGTCGAGGCCACGCTCCCCTATCTGCCTGCATACGCCCCGGACATGCTCTTTCTTGAAGGTGAAGATGTCGTCGACGAAAGCATATTCCCTCAAGCTGAACCTGTCCCATGAAAGTTCAAGTTCCTCAGCAACACTTTCAGGGGTCCTCCACCGGATGGTGGAATACGTGAAGGCACTGCACGAGCAGAACCTGCACTTGTAAGGACACCCCCTGGAGGTGAGGATGCCGCCCAGGCTCCCGCGGGCCACCCGTAGCCCCCCGAAATAACCGTAGGTCAGGTGGGAGATGAGCTCGTAGGCGGGGAAAGGGAGGGAATCCAGGTCTTCTATCAGCGGGCGCTCTTCGTTAACCCTAATCCGTCCATTGTCCCTGTAGGTCAGACCCCTTATCTTGGAGAAGTCTGGTCTGGTTTTCTCGAGTTCGCTGACTAGCTCCGCCGCTGTCTCCTCCCCCTCTCTCCTCACCACGAAGTCGAAATAGCTATACTTGGCGAGGATCTTTTCGTGGCTGAAGGTGGCAAAGTACCCGCCCAAAACGATGGGAACGTCGGGGAAGACCTCCTTGCATATCTCTGCAATCTTCACCACGTTCTTGAAGGTGGGAGTCAGCGTCGAGATTCCTATCAGATCTGGCCTGCTGGCCCTCAGGTGGGAAACCAGTTGGTCCCTGGTGCCGATGGACTCGCAGTTCATGTCCAGGATTCTTACGGAGTAGCCCCTCTCTAGCAGCACTGCGGCGATGTATAGGAGGCCCAGAGGCGGAAACGCCGCCCGCTGGTCGATGCGGGAGCCTGAGGCAACCTCGACCATGGAGGAAGGGGAAATTAGCAGAACCTTGAAGGTCAGTTCATCACCCTCCCCACAGCTTTGTTTCTAAGGCCGCAATGGAGCTTCCCACAGCCTTTTCCAAGGTGCCGCCCCCACGAACCTCTTCCCCTTGGGCCGCCGGACCCTTGGGCTAAGGTTGACCTCAGATGAATCTAATCGTTGATTAACTTTCTGGGGAACGAGTCATTCATCCCTGCCTGTGTGCCCTATATCGGGCAGACAATGGCGTCCAGGTCCTGGCCCCAGGTCTTTGAGTTCTCCGAATAGTCGACGGGGCACTCCACGATGATAGGCCCATCCTGTGCGAAGGCTTTCTCCAGGGTGGGGAGGAGATCATCTGTGGCTTCCACCCGGACCCCCTTTGCTCCGTAGCTCTGGGCATACTTGACGAAGTCTGGATTTCCGAAGTCCAAGCCAAAGCTCGGGTATCCATAGGTGGACTGCTTCCACTTGATGAACCCGTAGGCGTTGTCGTTGAGGATTAGGACGACCAGGTTGAGGCCCAGCCGCACCGCGGTTTCCAGCTCTTGGGAGTTCATCATGAAGCCCCCGTCGCCACACACGGCTAGCACCCGACGGCCAGGGTGGACCAGTTTGGCCGCCATGGCGCTGGGCAGCCCGGCTCCCATGGAGGCCAGGGTGTTGTCCACCAGGAAGGTCCCTATGTCGTAGGTTTTGTAGTGGCGGGAGAACCACAGCTTGTAGATGCCGTTATCCAAGCAGAGGATGTCCTCCGGTCCCAGAACCTTCCGGCAGTCGGCCACTATCCTCCTCGGCCTGGGCGGGAAGGAACCGTCCTCCGACCCCTTGACGAACAGCATCTCGTCCAGCTCACCCTTGACCCTCTTGCAGTAGCTGCCATTGTAGCGGTAGGAGTCCAGCTCTTGCGCCAGCATCTTCAGGGAGGTGCCGATGTCCCCCACGAGTTCGCAGCTGGGGAAGTAGTAGATGTCGTGGAATGCAGGGTTGAAGTCGATGTGAAGGACCTTCTTGTCCAGGTCCCCGTTCCAGACGCTCGGCGGATATTCCACAGTGGAATAGCCGACGGTGATGATGAGATCTGCCCTGTCCACCACGCAGTTGACGTAGTCGTGTTTGTGGATGCCGAAGGCGTACAGGGAATTTCTGTGATCGTCCCCGAGCACGCCCTTGCCCAACTGGGTGTGGATGGCATAGAGGTTGGTCTCGCTGCATAGTTCGCGCAGACTTTCACGGACGCCCCGTCTCTGGGCCCTGCTAGATACGATGATCACGGGGTCCTCGGCGGTCTTGATCATCTCGGCTGCCACCTTGACGGCCTTGGCGTCGGGCGACGGCCTCCGGGTCTGGGTCACCACCTGCGGCCCGTAGACGTCCTCCACGTGCTCCGCGGCGACGTCCTCTGGAAGCTCGATGTGACAGGCCCCCATGCGCTCCGTGGTGGCCACCTTGAAGGACTCCCGCACCTCCTTCGGGATGCTCTGAGGGCTCCGGACCTGAATGGTCCGCTTCGTGATGGGCTCCAACATATGGACCACCTCTAAGACCTGGAAGTTGGCCTGCCAATTCTCGCGGATGCCCTTCTGTCCTGTGATGGCCACCAGGGGCATCCCGCCCAGCTGTGCGTGGGCGACCCCTGTCACCAAGTTCGTGGCGCCAGGCCCAAGCGTCGCTAAACAGACCCCTGCCTTCCCTGTCAGCCTGCCATATGTGGCGGCCATGAACGCCGAGCATTGCTCATGACGGTTCACAATGACTCTAATCTTCGAGGTCCGCAGGCTCTCGAGGAGGTGCAGGTTCTCCTCGCCTGGGAGCGCGAATACATACTCTACCCCCTCCGCCTCCAGGCACTTGACGAACAGGTCTGATGCCTTCATGGTCCTCTCAGGTCTCCGTCCGGGCGGCGAGGCTCACTGGGGCTCGTAGATGTTCACGGCCTTAACGTTTACAAACTCCCTGATGCCAAACTTAGAGAGCTCCCGGCCAAGGCCGCTCTTCTTGACCCCCCCAAAGGGCATCCTCGGGTCAGACTTGGTCATGGCGTTCACGAAGAGCAGGCCCGCCTCGATGCGCCTGGCTACCCTCACACCCCTCTCCAGGTCCCTAGTCCACACGCTGCCCCCAAGGCCGAACTCCGTGTCGTTGGCAACCTGTATGGCCTCCTCCTCATCCTTCACGGTGACGATGGGGGCCACGGGGCCGAAGACCTCCGAGGTAACGACCTTCATGTCGGGCCTGACGTTGGCCAGCAGGGTTGGCTGAAAGAAGTAGCCCTTCCTGTCCAGACGCTTTCCCCCTGTCAACACCTGGGCGCCCTTGCTGAGGGCGTCCCGGACGACTTCCTCCATGTCCATGACGGCCTGGCCGTTGACCAGGGGTCCGACCTCAGTGGTCTCCTCCGTGGGGTCCCCGACCTTCAGCTTGCTCAGGTACTCCGCGAACCTTCGGGCGAAGGGCTGGGCCACCGAATCCACGACGATGAATCGCTTGGCGGCGATACAGCTCTGGCCGGTGTTGAGGGTGCGGGCCAACGCGGCCGTCTTCGCTGCGGCCTCGATGTCAGCATCCTCCAGCACGATGAAGGGATCGGACCCTCCAAGCTCGAGGACGACCTTCTTCAGGTGCTTTCCCGCGAGCTCCGCAATCCGCTCCCCCGCTTCGGTGCTTCCCGTGAGGGACACGCCATGGATCATGTCGGAGGCGATGAGTTCGGATATAGTAGCGTGGTCCGCCAGCACCGTCCTGAAGGTGTTGTCGGGGAATCCGGCCTCCCTGAAGGCCTCCTCGATGGCCAAGGCGCACTGGGGGACATTGCTGGCGTGCTTCAAAATGGAGACGTTTCCCGCAAGGAGGGTAGGGATGCCGAAGCGGAGGGCCTGCCAGAAAGGGAAGTTCCAGGGCATGATGGAGAGGATGACCCCCAGGGGCTCGTAGAATACGACGTGCCTCTTCCCGTCGGCCTCCATAGGCTCCTCTCGGAGCCAATCCTCGGCCTTGTCAGCGAAGACCTCCGCCGTCCAGGCACACTTCTCGACCTCCGCCGCAGCCTCCTTGATGGGCTTGCCCATCTCCGTTGTCATCAACCTTGCGAACCTGTCCTTGTTCTTTCGTAGGACTTCTGCCAGGCGAAGGAAGTACGGGGCTCTCTGCGAGACGCGCAGGTCCCTCCACTTCCGAAAGGCAGCATTGCATGACTCTGCGATGTCGAAGACCTCCTCACGGGACATGGAGTCATATTCGGCGATCACTTCCTCATTGGCGGGGTTTACGGTTTTAAACTTCATCCTATCCTCCCTTTGAGTGTCGAAGGGTAAACTCCCATTTCAGGGTTGCGTTCTCGAAACGGGGGTCTGACTGGAAAGTCAGGCCGGGCGGGGAGCCGAAGCCTTCGGATGCGTAAGGGAGCCTCGTGGCCCCTTAGACCTACCAGCCGCCCCGTAGCTCATGGCCAACCGGTAGGAGCCCCTCCACGACTTTGGTCTCGTCCGCCTCTCCTAATCAGCACCCGGAACCCGTTGGCCTTTGTTGATTCTAGCATCCGTCGGGGCGCACTCATAACTCCTCACGAGAATCGGGGATGAGGGCCTTCAACTTCCCAGTAAAACCTCTGACTTGGTGATGGCGCAGGCCTTCCCGTCAGCTGAGAAGTATCGGAAAGCAGAGCGGAGGTGGGAGGCTTAGGGAAGAAGTGGCTACGCATCCCGCCTTGAGTCTCGTCCTGCCCTACTCTCTGTAGAGCTCTGGCCTCAAACACTTCAAAACCGGCTCTTGATTGCGCTCCTTTTGGATCATCCCAAGGTCGAGCTCGGCGACCAAGACTTCTTCCGCTTTCGAGGGGGCCTCGGCGACCACTTCACCCCGGGGGTTCACTACCTTACTCAACCCACAATACTCGACATCGCCCTCCCGACCCACCCGGTTTACAGCCACCACAAACAGCTGATTGTCCTGTGCTCGGGCCCTCGTACGCAGGTTCAACAAGTACTCATATCCCGTCGGGACAGCGGAGGGAATGAAGATAATCTTCGCCCCTAAGAGGGCTAGCTTGGTGAAAATTTGTGGAAAGGCGTGCTCGAAACAGATGGCGGTGCCAATAGTGACGCGGCTCAGCTCAAATACCGGCAACTCGTTCCCAGGGTCAAGATACGAATATTCTGAAGGATGGAGATGTGATTTCCTATACTTGCCTATCAGCTCTCCAGTCTCGTCGATGACGAAGGTGGTATCGTATAGACCTCCTCCATCGCCCCTCTCCACGATTGTCCCCAGAATGGCGATACCAAATTCCCTCGCCTTTTGACTCATCATCGTAGTGGTCTCACCGGGGATGGTTTCAGCCAAATCATGTATCTCATCTCCGATCAGGTCCAAGTTGTATCCCGTCGTGAACAGCTCCGGAAAGGAGACGATATCCGCGTCGGCCCGTTTCTTGAGACTCTCCACAAAGCCCAGGGCCTTCGCTAGATTCCTTTCCTTGTCCTTGACCACGCACTCCATTTGAACTAAGCCAACAACGATCCTGCTATCGGTCACGGTTGTCTGCCCCGTCAGCATGCCCGTTTGTCCTGCTCAAGGCGCAATCCTCTCTTCCGTTTCTGCATCGAATATCCGAATCCTGTCATCGTCCGGCACGAGCCAGACCTCGTCACCGACTCCTGAATCGAGAGCTGGACTGGCTATGGCGACGAGCGGTCCTGCCTCCGTCGTTACGTGGACCTCCAGTTCCTTCCCCACCAACTCGATGACCTCAATCTTAGCCCTGAACGCGTTCCTACTCCTGCCCTTCGCAATCGTCAGGTGTTCAGGTCTTATGCCCAATGCGACTCTTGGCGTCTTAGCCTTCCTCATCGCCTCTTCCCCGTTGGAAGGCTCGTAGATGAAAGACCCGAAGTCAATCACGACATTCCCGTTCCTTCTCGCGAGAGTCCCCTCAAGAAAGTTCATGGGGGGACTCCCGACAAACCCTGCCACGAAGATGTTCTTCGGAAGATTGTAAACCTCCTCGGGAGTACCGACCTGCTGGAGGACGCCTTCCTTCAGAATGGCAATCCTGTCGCCCATGGTCATTGCTTCCAGCTGGTCGTGAGTGACGTATATGGTGGTGACACCCAACTTCCGCTGCAGTTTTCTCAGCTCGGCCCGCATGTAAACCCTCAACTTGGCATCGAGGTTCGCCAGGGGCTCATCCATCAGAAAGGCATCGGGTTCCCTGACGATTGCCCTCCCTAACGCCACCCTCTGCTTCTGACCGCCACTAAGCTGCCCAGGCTTCCTATCCAGAAGCTGAGCTATCTCTAGGAACTCGGCAATCTCCTGAACCCGTTTGTCGATTCCGCTTCTTTCGGTCCCTCTGACTACCAACGGAAAGGCGATGTTCTTGGACACAGTCATGTGCGGATAGAGTGCATAATCCTGGAAAACCATCGATACGTTCCTTTCCTGAGGTTCTATGTGGAGATTGCGCTCCGGTGAGGTCATCAATCCCTCCCCCAACCAGATCTCCCCGGCGTCTGCTTTAATCAGGCCCGCGATTGCGAGGAGGACCGTCGTCTTGCCACATCCCGAGGGGCCCAGCAGGACGAAGAATTCCGCCTTGCCTATCTCCAGGTCTAGACCTCTGACAGCCGTCGTCTTCCCGTATCTTACCGTGAGACCCCTTATCTTTACCTCGACCATCCGACTTCAACTCACTTACGTCTATCCTTTGACAGCTCCGGCCATGTATCCGCGCATGATATACTTGCCCAAGACCAGATAGATGACGACCACCGGCAAGAGGACGATGACGGCTCCGGCCATCTGCAGATTCCACAAGCCGGCATACGATCCTTTCAGGTTTGCCAGCGCCACCGTGGCGGGCATGGCCTCAATCCCCCTCGCCAACACCAGACCGAAGAGGAAGTCGTTCCAGATGAACGTAAAGGTCAGGGATGCGGCCACAATGAAGGGGAGCTTCGAAAGGGGCAGCACCACGTATCTATAGGTAGCCCAAAGTCCCGCTCCGTCGACCCGAGCCGATTTTATCAGACTATCGGGGATGTACTCGTAGAAGACCCTGAAGATCGGGAGGATGAAAGGGATGCCGTATGCGGTATGCGCCAGGATAAGTGCCCACAGGGTGTTGTATATCCCCAGCATAGACATGGTTTGAACGAGAGGCACCAGGACTGCCTGGTAGGGAACGAACACCGCGAGGAGCAACAGCATGAAGATGAGGGTGGATCCGGGCAGCCCTGTCTTGGTCAAGGCATAGGCCCCGAGGGAAGCGATGAAACACTGCAGAATCATCGCCACGGTCGCAAAGGTGAAGCTATTCACAAGGGGCCTTTTGAGAAGGTCGAAGGCAGCAAGGTAAGGTTCAAAGGTCGGAAAGGAGGGGAATTCAGCAGGCCTGCCAGTCGCGACCTCGGCCGAGGTCTTGAGGGAAGTCGTGATGGCCGTCCAGAAAGGGAGGAGGGCGAGCAGGGTGAACGTTAGGAGTATGGCGTATAGGGCTACGCGGCCAGGTGTCGGAAGTCTTATGGCCCTCATTCCCTCGGTCTCCGAAAGGTGAGGTACAGGTATGGAATCACCACGACCATGGCGAGGATGAGTAGCACATTGCCGATGGCAGCCCCATAGGCGAACTTTGTGTATCCGAAAGCTTCCACGTACATCATTAGGGCCAAGACGTAGGTGGCGTATCCCGCTGGACCCCCTCCCGTCATTACGTAGACAAGGTCGAACGTCTTAATCGCTATCACCGCGAGAAGAGTGAACGCCAGGAAGGCGGGGTACTTCAGCTGTGGAATGACGACGTGTCGATATATCTGAAAACTCGAAGCGCCGCTGACCTCAGCAGCAGCTATTTGAGACTCTGGAACGGACCTGATACCCGCCAGGAATATCAGCATGGTATACCCGGCGAACTGCCATATGAGGGCGAGGATGACGTAGTACATGGCCATGTTTGGATCTGTAATCCATCTGCCTGCGAGGGACCCTAGCCCGACTTGTGTGAGGATGCTGTTAATGACACCTACCCGAGGAGAGTACATCCATGCCCATACGGCTCCGGTGACGACGAGGGACAGGGCAAACGGCAACAAGTATATGGTCCTGAATACGCCCTCTGCTCTAACCTTCAAGTCGAGCAGGATGGCCAGAAAGAGGCCAGCGAACAGGGCACCGGGAACAAAAATCAGGAGGAGCAACACGCCGTTCTTCAGAGAGATCCAGAACACAGGATCCTGGAACAGCTCTGTGTAGTGTCTGAACCCTATGACATTGTAACTTGGACGTATGCCAACCCAGTCCGAGAGGGATGCAATTACGTTCCACACTAAGGCAACGTAGATGAAGTAGCCTACGAGCACGATCGAGGGCAAGAGGAAAAGCAGGGGTAGGGCCTTCCTCATCAGAGGATTCATACCCCTCGACCCCGAGCCTCGAGCTACCAGGTCTTGAAGGACTCTGCTGCGTTCGCTATTGCAGTTGCTGCGCTGTCAACGTCTCGATCATCGGCGAGCACCCCTAGGAGAATCCAGACTGTACCGGATGACTCCTCGGTCAACCCGCCCCAGATGTCCGGGAGCAGAACGCTCGTGGGAACCATGTTCTGCATCACTTCGATGGTGAACGCGTCGAAGGGCGATGTGGATACACCCGTGCGCGCGGGCACAGAACCCTTCGCTGGGTTGAAAGCTT
>JABAOH010011655.1_pt5 | contig 10296 bp, 8 predicted proteins | sample 7062181 | NCBI WGS metagenome assembly JABAOH01 (sample SAMN14538630, study PRJNA623070) | marine sediment metagenome | biome: marine biome [ENVO:00000428]; feature: marine pelagic biome [ENVO:01000023]; material: deep marine sediment [ENVO:00002113]; isolation source: pool of 5 deep marine... | reverse complement strand
TGGCCGGGGCGCTCGGCGCTCACCGTCGCCGGCGTAGGCCTGTCGGTGGGGGTTCTGGTCATGGCCTATCAGTGGCTCGACTCCATCGAGCACATCGTTGACGTCTACTTCTACCAGGCACAGCGTCAGGACACGATGGTCGCGCTGGTGGAGCCGCAATCGACCACAGCCGTTTACGAGTTCCAGCGCATGCCGGGTGTCCTGACGGCGGAGCCCATGCGCATCGTCAGCGCGGACTTCCGGGTCGGCACACGCAGCCACCGGGGTGCGCTCCAGGGTGTGCGGCCGGACGCGAGTCTGCATCTGGTCTACGATGCAAAGGGCGAGATCGTGCGGGTTCCGCCCGACGGGCTGGTCCTGTCGACCAAGCTGGCCGAGAAGCTCGGCGTCGCGGTCGGCGATTCGATCTGGGTTGAGGTGCGGCAAGGCCGTCGGCCGATCCGGCACGTGCCGGTGGTTCGATTGTTCGAAACCTACATCGGCGTGCCCGCCTATATGGATCTGCGGGCGCTCGATCGCATGCTTCGCGAGCGCCCCAGCGTCGAGTACGTCAATCTGCTGGTCGACGAAGCCTCGGAGCCGGCGCTGCTGGCCGAGCTCAAGAATATTCCCGAGGTTTCGGGGGTGATGTTCCGGCGCGCCGCCGTCGATAGTTTCCATGAGACCATGGCCGACACCGTATTGATTTACGTGGGATTCTTCGCCGGATTCGCCGGCGCGCTCGGTTTCGGGGTCGTCTACAACAGCGCCAGGATTGCACTCTCTGAGCGGGGCCGCGAGATTGCGACGCTGCGGGTGCTGGGCTTCAGCAAGATCGAGACTTCCTACATTCTGCTCGGCGAGGTCGCGCTGCTGGTCTTCGTGGCGCTGCCGGTGGGCTGCCTCATGGGCCGCGGGCTCGCCTGGATCATGACCACCGCGTTCGAAACCGAGCTTTATCGCGTACCATTGGTGATCGAGACCTCGACGTATGGCCTTTCTGTGCTCTTCGCTTTAGCCGTGACGATGATCTCAGCCGCGATTGTCCGGCGCCGCCTCGACCGGCTCGATCTGATTGCTGTTCTCAAGACCCGGGAGTGATCGGATCAATGGATGCTGCATGGCGTCGATGGATCATGTGGGGTCTGCTGGGCGCGGCGCTCACCGCCGGGCTCGTCTACGCGTTCCGCCCGCAACCGATTCCCGTCGATCTCGCCACTGTCGCCCGGGGGCCGCTCGTTGTCACTGCCGACGAGGAAGGCGAGACCCGCGTGCGTGACGTATTTGTGCTCTCGGCGCCCGTCGCCGGCCGAGCGCTCCGGATCGACGCGGAGGTCGGCGATGCCGTCGTCGCCGAGCAGACCGTGGTCGCCGAGATCGAGCCAATCGACCCGGCCTTTCTCGATCTGCGCAGCGAGACCCAGGCGCGCGCCGCTCTGAGCGCCGCGGAAGCCAACAAGGCACTCGCCGAGGCTGAACTCGTCGAAATGGAAGCGGAACTCGACTTCGCCATCAGCGAGCTCGAGCGCGCGCGTCGCCTCTACCGGACCAGGACCATTTCGGAACGCGACCTCGACGACGCCGAACGCCGTTACAAGACGAGCCGCGCCGCCGTCGCAACGGTCAAGGCACGCCTGCAGGTGCGCGTCTTCGAGCTGCAGCGTGCGCAGGCGCAACTCATGTCGCCCGTGCAGACCCAGGCAGCCCATGGTGCCTGCGAATGCGTGCCCCTGCTCGCTCCCGTCAACGGAAAAATTTTACGTATTCTGCACAAGAGCGAAGGGGTCGTCGAAGCCGGCGATCCGCTGCTCGAGATCGGAGATCCGGAGGATCTCGAGGTCGTGGTCGATTTCCTGTCCGCCGACGCGGTGAGAATCTCGCCCGGCCAGCGCGTCATCATGGATGAATGGGGTGGCGGCGCTGCACTCGCTGGCGAGGTACGCCTGGTCGAGCCGTTCGGCACGACCAAGATCTCTGCCCTCGGCATCGAGGAGCAGCGCGTCAACGTCATCATCGATTTCACCAGCCCGCGCACCGAGTGGCAGAGGCTCGGTCATGGGTATCAGGTGGAGGTGCGGGTCGTGCTTTGGGAGGGTACCGATGTGCGCAAGGTTCCGTTGACTGCGCTCTTCCGCCACGGCGAGGACTGGGCGCTGTTCGTCGAAGAAAATGGCCGGGCGCGACTGCGCACCGTCGAGCTCGGCCGGCGGACTGGCCTCGAGGCGGAGGTGACCGCCGGTGTCGAATCCGGGCAGCGTGTGATCATATCGCCGAGCGATCGCATCACCGACGGTGTTCGCATCCGTCCTCGCGCTTAACGCGAGTACGAGGCGCCTACTGCCTTGATCGCAATTCGAGCTCCCACCACTGGGCGTAGATCTCGTCCGTCCATCGATCCTGAAACCAGGCAATGACGTCGATGATCTGCTGATCGCTCAGGCGATCTCCGAACGACGGCATATTGCCCTGTCCGCCGGGCGCACCCCATTTGATCTGGGCGCCGAGAACCTGAATCGGATGGTGCCAGGCGTGGCCGGTGCCGTTCAGCGGTGGCGGCGGGTACTTGCCGTCGGGACCTGCCCGCCGCCAGCTCGAGGCACCCTCGCCGTTCTTCCCGTGACACTCTGCGCAGTGCTGTGCGAACAGTGTGCCGCCGCGGGCCACGTGCTCGCTACCATACCAGCGCTCCGGCGCCGCGGATTTCTGCGGCGCCGTCGTCGACTCCGCGACCGGCTTCTCGGTCGAGCTGCTGGCGGTTTTGAGCATCGAATTCACCGTATCTTCATCGGATTCGCTGCAGCCGGTCAAAATGGCCGCCAATACAATCGCGGTGACTGCCCGGAGAGCCCGTGCCTGTCCACCGGTCACAGCAAGTCCGCGGTATACGGCATCGAATCTTTCGGGTGCTTCCAACGTGCGGTCTCCGTCAAGCAGCTACTCGCCCTGCCACATCTGTCCGGTATGGCGGTCGATCTCGAAGCGGTTCACGAGCGACCCGTCCACCGTCTCGATCTCTGCGACGATGATGTCATCATCCCGCTCTTCCACCTTGCCGACGCGCAAGCGCGGATTACCCCTGTGAAAGAGCCGATGCTCCATGATCTCCTTGACCTCGGCGGCGGTGAGGTCCGTATCCCGGTACATTCCCATGCCGCGCCCCATCATGCCGCGATGCCGCCCGTGGCGAGGTCCCTTGCCGTGCCCGTACCCCACGCAGGGCCCCATCATGCCGTAGCCGTGACCCATACCGGGGCCCATCATGCCGTAGCCAGGTCCCATACCGGGGCCCATCATGCCGTAGCCAGGACCCATACCGGGACCCATTGGGTGTCCCATCGTTGCGCCACCATGCCCATAGCCGCCCTCTCCCGTCGTTCCCGGCGCATCGGCCTNNGCAATTCTCTAAGCGTCTTCATCGACGTCTCCTGTGATCAACAAAGGCCATGTTCTATCGCGTGATCGGCCATCCTGCCTGCAGCCGAGCGTCGGGCGATTTCCGCGTGAGAGTATGGATTTATTTTACGCCCCATCGTCCGATTCGGACTACCGCGGCAGCTCAAACAGCTTGATAAAATCATCCGTCGGCTGCGCAGCGAAAGCCGATGTGGCGGTGGCCGTGCTCGACCGCGCGGGAAAAGCCACCACGAAAAAAGCCGGTGAGCCCATCGGCAGAGGTATCGAAGATGTAGTCACCGCCGCGGGTCACGCGCTCCCCGTCCGCTTCTGCGTTCTCGCGGCCGTCGTCGGCACGATACGGGTACGGGCGGTACAGGGAGCTCGTCCACTCGGCCAGATTGCCCGACAAATCATGCACCCCCGCGGGCGTTGCGCCGGCGGGCCGCCGCCCGACCGGCTCGTGATCGCCCCGGCGGCGCGCGAATACGGCCCGCTCGGGCGTTGGCGGCGTGTCACCCCAGGGATAGATACGCCCTTCGCGCCCCCGGGCGGCCGCCTCCCACTCCGCTTCCGTGGGCAATCGCTTCCCGAGCCACCGGCAGTAGGCTACCGCACCGTACCAGGTGACCTCCGTAACCGGATGGTGCGCCAAGCCCGGCGCCGGCGCGAAACGGCCGGACGCAATGGCGATACGCGCATCGGAATCGTCCAGCTCGATGAGCACGCGCCCGGCGCCGTCGGTGAACAGGCGCCCGGCGTCACCGCCCCCCACGTGCTTCCGCGTCACCCGTCCGGCCGGCGCGTCGCGCCGAGCATGCACGTCGAGCGTCTCGAGAAAGCGCACGTAGTCGGCATTGGTCACCTCCGTTGCGTCGATGCGGAAGGCCTCCAGCTTGACCTCGTGCACCGGTCGCGCGTCGCGCGCTCCTGCGTCGCTGCCGATGCGGTAGATACCGGCGGAGATCGGCACCATGTCGGCCGCCGCCCCATGACCGGGCAGGGACAGCGCCACGAGCGCGAGTCCTGAAAGGATCGATCGCATCTGCTCCCGCATCCGGAGAAAGCCGGGCACGGCTCCTTCCCCGTAGCGCTCGCGGCCGCTCAAGTGAGCTCGCCGAGCAGAGCCGCGGCATCCTGAAGGTCTCTGGTGTCGAAGCCCTCGGTAAAGGAAGCGTGGATCGGCGCGAGCAGCTCGCGTGCGCGTCCCGGCTCGCCTTGCTCGCGAGCGAATCGCGCAATGCTCACGGCGGTGCGCAGCTCCAGGGATCTCGCTCCCTGGCTCCTTGCGAGATTCAAGGCGTCGTCAAAGTGCGACTGGATCGCGTCCCGGCTGACAGCCGGATCGCGCGCGCGTACCACGGCGAGCATGCGATGATTCTCCGGCTCGAAGAACCGCTCCCCGCCCATCGCTGCATAGTCGATGCCTTTGCGTGCGAACTCGAGGGCGTCGTGCAGCCGCCCCGCGGCCAGGCTCGCTTCTGCCGCCATGGAGCAGAACCACGGCAGGGCGATATGATTGTGCAGCGCGACTTTTTCGTCGATACCCTCCCCGACCAGGGCGCTCGCCCGTGCATGATCATCACGGTGTGAATACGCGTAACCCAACATTATGTTACTCATGGCAGCATGTTGACGGAATTCGTGCTGATCGCAGATCGATTTGCACTCTGTGCCATACTCGAGCAGCTTCGGGATGTCCCTGCGTATCGAACAGGTCAGCCCCGCAAAGCCCGTCGCCACCCCGATGAGCGCAGGCTTGCCGATTTCGCGGGCGAGCCGAACGGCTTCCTCGGACAACACCACCGCCTGGTCCGGGAAACCGAGCAGCCATTTTGCCCACGCCAGGTAGCACAGGCTCGACAGGCCCGGATCCTGCCCGAAGACCGCCAACCTGCTCTTGTCCTCCATGCGCCGGTACAGCTCGATACTGGCCTCGAGGTACGGCGCAGCGTCGGGACACCGGCCGCTGAACAGATGCGTCGCGCCGAGCGTGAAGACCGTGCCCAGATGTGCCACCGCGTCATCCGTCCCGGCTGAAACCTGCTGACACTTCGAGGCGTATTCTTGAGCGGTTCTCATGTCGCCGCGGGCGAACTGCAGGCGCCACAATCCCCAGGCCGAGGTGAACGAAGTCCGTGCGTCGCCGAGCCGGCCGGCGAGATCGAGTGCGCGCACGTAGATCTGCTCGACCTCCGGTGCCGCCTGGCCGGAGACATACATCAGTGATGGACCGAGCAGCGTCTGAGTTTCCAGCTCGAAACGCATCCACTCGGGCTCCTCCGCGAGCGTCTGGACGGATGCAATTGCCCGCCGAAAGTCGCTGATGGCCTCCACGTGGGCGAACCGCCCCAGCGCATGCTCGCCTGCCCGGCGCCAGTAACGCGCCGCCTCGTCCTGCTTGCCGGCTTCCTCGAAATGATGAGCGACAAGCTCCAGGGGAGGATTGTCGTTGACGGCCTGAACGAGGCTCGACGCAATGCGCAAATGGCACCTCTGGCGCTCGCGCTTCAGCAGCGACTGGTAGGCGGCATCACGCACCAACGCGTGCTTGAACTCGTAACGGGAATGGCGGCCACCGCTCCCGTAGATCAATCCGGCCTGAACGAGAACAGCGAGCTTCTGCTGCAGAGCCCCATCGTCCTGACCGGAAATGCTGCTGAGCAGATCGAATCCAAACGATCGCCCTATGACCGCGCCGAGCTGCGCGACCTCCTTGACGGCACCGAGGCGATCGAGACGCTCCATCAGCAGATCCTGCAGGGTCGCGGGTATATTGGCCGACGCCACATCGGAGCCAGGGCCATCCAGCGCCTCGCCCTCCGGAATAAAACCGGGATCGGCCAGCGCCGCGCTGATCTCCTCGATGAAAAGCGGAACGCCGTCGCTGCGCGCGACGATTTCTTCGACCATCCCTTCGGGCAGGCTACTTCCCTTGGTAACCTCGGCGATCATCGCCGCGCTGTCGCGCCGGCCGAGATTGTTGAGCGCGAGCGCGGTGACGTGCGAGTAGTCCGTCCACAGCGGCCGGTACTCGGGGCGATGCGAGACGACGACCAGGATTCTACTGTCACGGAGGGTCTCGATCAGTCGCGTGAGAAAATCCTGCGTCGACGGATCGATCCAGTGCACGTCCTCGACCACGAAAAGGACCGGCGCCTGTACAGCCATCGCCCGTATTGCACCGACGAGCATGTCGAGGGTGTGGACGCGTAGCTGCTCCGGTGAAAGGTCGAGAGCAGGATAGGCGTGCTCGTAAGGAATCGACAGCAGCTCGGCGAAGTATCGCACCGTCTCTTCGACGTCCAGACCCAGCTCATCCAGCAATGTCTTCAGCGCATCGAGCTTGTCCTGGGGCGTCTGCCCTGCTCCGATACGCGCCGCGCGCTCGATCTGATCGATGAGCGGATGAAACGCGCTGCTCTGCCGGTAAAGCGAGCAGAAACAAAGAACGCGGTTGATGCGGGTATCGGCCAGCGCGTCCTGCAGCGCACGAACGATGCGGGATTTGCCGACACCCGCCTCACCGGAGAGCAGCACCGCCTGTTCCTCGCCGTCGACGGCAAGCTGCCAGCGACGCAGAAGTATCCCGAGCTCCTCATCGCGCCCGACGAGCGGCGTGAGCCGCCGCTCCAACGCCGCATCGAAACGGCTGACCTCTCGCACGGCGAGCGCGCGATAGGCCCGCACGGGCTCGTCGATTCCCTTGAGCGTCTGCGGCCCGAGCGCTTCGAGATCGAAGCGACCTGCGACCAGATGCCGGGTAGCGGCTGAGAGCATCACCGAGTTGGGATCGGCTATCGCCTCGAGCCTCGCCGCCAGGTTGGGCGTCTCCCCGACCACGGCGCTCTCCTGCGCCGCCCCCTCGCCGACGATGTCACCGACTACTACCGGTCCTGTGGCGATGCCGACACGCACCGCCAGCGCGACCCCGGTCTCCAGCTGCGGCACCGCCTCGGCGAGCTCCAGCCCCGCGCGCAGCGCCCGCTCCGCGTCGTCCTCGTGGGCGCGCGGGTACCCGAAATAGGCCAGCACGCCGTCGCCCATGTATCGCGCGACGTAGCCGTCGTACTTATCGACGGCGGCCTTGGCCGCGTCCTGATAGGTGCGGTTGATATCCCGCAGGTCCTCGGGATCGATTCGTTGGGAGAGTTCCGTCGAGCCGACGAGATCGGCGAACATGACCGTTAGCTGGCGCCGTTCGGCGTCTCCCGTCGCCTGCGCCGGGACCGTGGTGTGCGCCGAGCGTTCATCCGCACGCGCCTTGTCCAGCTCCTTGATCGCCTTCAGCAGCTTCTTGCGCGCACCGAGAGGAATGCCGATCTTTTCCAGGTCGGCCTCTTCGAGCTCCGGCAGCACCTCGAGGTCGACCTCGTTCTCGGCGAGCAGGTCCGCGTGCTTGCCGAGTCCGTGCCGGTCGAGCCACTGGCGCAGATTGACCATGGAGTAAACATACTCTCATGCACTCGTCGGCGCGAGCCGCGGCGGCGTCGGCTCCGCGATGGCCGAGCGGTGTGAGCCCGAGGGACTCGGTGAGTTGCTTGCGCTCACGCGTCCTGATCTGCGCCAGCGGGACCTCGACAGTTTTTTTCCGTGAGAAAGCTGCGTGCTCTGCATGGATTGCGGGCGAGTCCGAGATGGCACAGCTTCATGGGCTTCTGCCAACGGCCCTGCCCGATCGGGTGCCACTCCGTTCCAAACTTCGGAATCATGACATATCCAGCGGCTTGTCCAGCACTCTTTTGTGTTGCCAAATACCACCCCGCGGGGCTCGTATCCCCGGCCAAAGGCTTGCTAAGATCGGCCATACGCGTCCAGCGTCATTATTCTCGAAGCCAATGGCCGCGTACCGGGCCCGGCGATGCGCCGAGTCCCGGGAACACGATAACAACGACTCACTGACTATCACGAGGAGGACTCTGGATGAATACTTCACGTATCGCGCTCGGTCTCGCGCTGATGGTCGGCGCGGTAACCACGAGCAGTATCGCAATTGCGCAGGAGAAGTTTCCCGACAAGCCCATTGAAGTCGTGATTCACTCGAAGTACGGCGGCGGAACGGATGTCACGGCGCGGATGATGATGATCCGCACGCGCAGGGAGCTGGGAGTAGACATGTCGGTTACTTCACAGCGGGGTGGCTCTGGCGCCAAGGCGCACCAGTACGCGCTCGGTAAGTCACGCGACGGCTATACGGTGCTCGCGTTGACGCAGACGCATCTCTACACAATCGCGCGTGGCAAGTCGCCGCTCACGATCGATGACGTCGTCGGTGTAGCCCGTGCCATGGACGATCCGACTTTCATCACGGTGAGTGCCAACAGCCCCTATAAGTCACTGGAGGACCTGGTGGCCGCCTCCAAGAACGAGCCGCTGAATTGGGGTGTCGCACAGATTGGCGGCACCGAGCACATCGGGCTCGCCCAGTTCGCCAAGGCCGCGAACATCAAGTTCAAAGCGGTGCCCTTCGGCAGCGGTGCGCAGATGGTGCAGGCGCTCATGTCGGGTGCGATCGTCGCCACTCTTCCCAACGTCAGTGAGGGAGGTCCGCAGGTTGCGGACGGCACGTTCCGCGCTCTGGCGGTCTTGGGCAACAAGCGTCTCAAAGACTATCCCGACGTGCCGACCGCCAAGGAGAAAGGCTTCAACGTCAAAACCTCGACCACCCGCGGCTACTGGGTGCTCAAAGGCACTCCGGAAGATCGCGTTGAGATGCTCTCCAAGGCCATGGTCAAGGCCATGAACCACGACGTCTTCGTCAACTACCTGAAGAGCGCGGGACTCACGGTTGACGACAGCGTCGCCGGTCACGAGGAGTGGACGCGGCAGATCAAGGAAGAATATGCAAACGCGGTCGAGGCGTTAACGGATCTGGGTCTCATCAAGTAGACGTCCGCGAACGGGACCGCGGAGCCTGCGCACATGACGTCCGACAACGGCCTGGAAAATGGCTCGGAAAATGATCGGCGGCCCGCACGGCGAGCCGCCGATTTTCTCGACGGCACCGATCTCGCCGTTGCCGCGGTGCTGCTCACCTTCTGTGCCTGGGTCTATTACCTGACCACCAGGTTCGAGGAGGTGGCGGCTCTGTTCGCCCAGGACGTGCCACCGGAGTTCCTGCCGCGCCTGCTTGTGTGGACTATTGCGCTTCTGAGCATCCTTCTGCCCTTCGAGCATCTGATAAAGCCGGGGGGACGTGCACATTTTCACAAGGCACGCTCCAAGCCCGTTGCCGTGATGGCGTATCTCACCGGCGGGCTCCTGGTGCTCGTCGTCATGTCGGTGAAGCTGATAGGGACCTATTTCGCGATGGTTCTGGTTTGTGTGCTGCTGCCACTGCTCTGGGGCGAGCGACGCTGGACCATCTTGATCCCGTTCGCCGCAGGGTTTCCGACTCTTGTGATGTTGTTGTTCTCTAAAATGCTCGGCGTCTACTTCGAGCCGGGCCTGTACGGCATCGATTTCCGGTAGGAGCGCCCGATGGAGCCCGTCTTCGAAGGTCTATCGCTGCTCGCCGATCCGTTCAACATCGGTCTGATTTTCTTGGGCGTGCTCATCGGCGTGGTGGTGGGCGCATTGCCCGGGTTGAGCTCACCCATGGCAGTCGCGCTGCTGCTGCCGTTCACGATTCCGCTCGAGCCGGTGGCTGCCATCTCCATGATGGCGGCGCTCTACTGTGCCGGCACCTTCGGCGGCTCCATCACGGCGATACTCATAAACGCGCCGGGTGCACCGCCGGCGGCGGCGACCGCGCTCGATGGATATCCCATGGCACAGAAAGGCCAGGCAGGCCGCGCCCTCGGTATCGCCGCGGTCAGCAGCATCTGCGGCGGCGTGTTCAGCCTGATCGTGTTTCTCCTCGCCGCGCCGCTGCTCGCCAAAGTGGCGACCTCGTTCCGGCCGATGGAGTACTTTGCGCTCACG
>JABAOH010001045.1_pt1 | contig 10297 bp, 13 predicted proteins | sample 7062181 | NCBI WGS metagenome assembly JABAOH01 (sample SAMN14538630, study PRJNA623070) | marine sediment metagenome | biome: marine biome [ENVO:00000428]; feature: marine pelagic biome [ENVO:01000023]; material: deep marine sediment [ENVO:00002113]; isolation source: pool of 5 deep marine... | reverse complement strand
GTAATCATCAAGCGTGGGGCCTGTTGATGTAACTGCTATTTTCATGGTATAGTCTCCATTACTAAGAGAACACATCACAAAACTACTTGCTTTAATTTCATAAACGAATTTGCCCATTGAATAGTTCCTTCAATCCTAATCTTTTTGCATGAAAAATTATTGCCCGCTCGTCAGGTTACTTTCAGGTCACAAACACTCCAGGGAATTTTGGGAAAGGATCCCGGACTCTCGCATAATGCAAGGAAACCAGGTTCAAGGTCCGCAAGCTATTTACAGCTAATGTCGTGTGTAAAAAAATTCTGTTTCTTGGAACCATATAGCGTTCCCAATCGTTTTGAAGGTAAGAGGCATGTTGAACTCGATATTTAGTCCACAAGGGAGTCATTGATATGAGAAACAGCAACTCCAATAACTCAATTAAAGACCCGGTATGCGGCACAGTTGTCAGCAAAGACATAGCACCTGCGATGTACCGCTACAACGGCAAGATTCTCTATTTCTGCTCAGTGTCCTGTTGTGATAAATTCTCAAAGAAACCACGGCGTTATCTTGTCAAACGTCAACACAGAAAACTCCCCCCGCGTATGAGCCTGCCAATCACCCGTATAAAAGGTTTTCATCCTTAATTATATGGATATGGTTTCTCTGCATATTAACAAAAATTGATATTGTTTTAACGCGAAATCGAGGCGTATTTGTAAACTTCCCCGAACTGGAAATCGACAAGCTCCAACCATTTTGCTACGTTGACTTTAAGGCCAGACAAACTGAATTGCATGTCCACACGTTTGCTGCTTATCCAGACCAGGTAACAATGATTAAGACACAGTCATTGTTCGATTTTTCAACGACGTGAGAATCAGACTTGTTTAGCCGCATTGCACCTGGACATTTTGTTCCAGGACATCCAGCTTTCCGCGAATTTCCTCAGACATTCTGCTATTCGGAAATTCTTTGATAATCTGCTGGCCGATGTTGAGTGCGCCGCTCCACTGCTTTTCAGTAACGGCGATTGAGAGCTGCACACCGAGGTTATGCAGCTTCGTCCGGAAGATGTCCCTGGCTGCTTCCTGCAGGGCCGTTCTTTCGTTGGTAGTAAGATAGAGGTCAAGCTCTTTAAGAATCTCCAGGCTGCGGTCGGTTTCCTGCTGTCTTACTGCATCGTCCCAGGCAGCAAGCAGTATTTTTTTGCGCTCCTGCTTTTTATCGAGCAGAATCTGCCGCATTAACTTTATCTTTTCGTAATCCGGATAAGCCTTAATCAATCCTTCAATCTGGGCACTGGCCCTGGCCCAGTGGCAATTATCGAGCAGCCTTTCAATATGCGTTATGGCCTGATTGATCCGTTTCTGGTCAGTCGCCGTATGGTATTTTTCCACCTGTGCTCTTAGCTGCTCAGCAAGCTCCGAATATTCGGGGCGTTTGGTAATTTCATCAATTATTTGCTGCGCGGCATCGAAATCCTGCTCCTGGAGTTTGTCAAAAACGGCCTCTCGCAGAGATTGTCTGTCCGCATCCCGGAATGCAATTGCCTTTACTGTTTCACTGACACGGGTGCTGTGATTGATTTGTGTCAGCCCGGCTTGGATTTTTTCCAGAGCTCCGGTCACTGCTTCAAGCTTTGCGCTGTTGTCTCGAAGTGCATCGAGTATCTTAAACAGCCTTGAGAGCATCGCCAGAAGTGCGCTAAGGGCCACCAAAACACCAAGCACCAATACGAGCTGACGCAACAAGTTGGATTCGGTTGACTGGAAGATAGCAGTAAACATAGTAAGTAGAAATACAATTGCTACTGCAACACAAATAATAACAACATGCCATTTGAATCGCTGTAGGAAGTTGTCTTTCTCCGAACTCATAATCTTCCTCTTGTGAAAAAAATGTCTTTTCACCGTCAGTATATAAACGGGCCACAACCTTGTTCAATCTAATATGTCTTTGGAAGGGATATCAACAGTATCGACCGTGCATATTTGTTTGTATTGTCTGACTGCACTGCGAACAGAACCGTTCATACCATCGATTATCTGAATCCCTGTACCTCGCAGTGATTTCAGAAAGGATCTCAACACGTTGAAACGAATGTGACTGGCCAGGACCTTCGAAACATCCGCCTGCAATAACTGTTTCGCAAACAGCTTTCCTGCAGCAGAGCCTCCATCCATCACAACAGGACTAGTCATTGGTTCACATTCCAGTGTGTCAAAATCGATAATCAACAGATAGTTGCTTTGGTCGAACTCAGTTGAGACCTGATCGTCAAGCCTAGGGCCTGTTGATGTAACTGCTATTTTCATGGTATAGTCTCCATTACTCAGATAACACATTACAAAACTACTTGCTTTATTGTCATAAACGAATTTGCCCATTGAATAGTTCCTTCAATCCTAATCTTTTTGCATGAAAAATTATTGCCCACTCGTCAGGTTACTTTCAGGTCACAAACGCTACAGGGAATTTTGGGACAGGCTCCCGGACTCTCACATAACGCAAGGAAACCAAGTTCAAGGTTCGCAGGCTATTTACAGATAATGCTGTGTGTAAAAAAATTCTATTTCTTGGAACCATATAGTGTTCCCAACCGTTTTAAAAATAGACGTGTTGAATTTGATATTTAGTCCTCATGGGAGTCACTGAGATGAGACACAACAACTATAATCACTCAAGTAAAGATCCGGTATGCGGCACAGTCATTAGCAAGGACACGGCACTTACAATGTACCGCTACAACGGCAGGATTTTCTATTTCTGCTCGGTGACCTGTTGTGATAAATTTTCAAAGAGACCACAGCGATATCTTGGCAAACGCCGCCACAGAAAACTCCCCCCGCGTATGAGTCTGCCAATCGGCCGTATGAAAGGTTTCCGTCCTTAATTATATGGATATGGTTTTTCTTGAATATTAACAAAAATTGATATTGTTTTAACGATGGAAAGGACAAAATGATGATCGAGATGAATGAACTGGAGAAACGATTCTATATGATGAAACTGCATGAAAAGATTAGTTTGGATAATAAATATACGGTTTTGCGCGTACCTGGCGGCTGGATCTACTATAACGATATTGAAACGCCGGGAGAGAACATCCAACATTTAGCATCCGCCTTCGTCTTTGTGCCGTTTAATAACGAGTTTAATGTAAATGTCGAGTTCGTAGGTAGAAAATTCTCCTCCTGATAGGCAAAACAGAAGGTGACATTTTTTTAGTTAGCCAAAGGTGATTTATGGCAAAATACACAAAGAAAAAAATGGTTGACCATATCTATCACCTTTTTGTGGTACGGCCCGAAATGAGGGGTTTATTGCGATTGGTTTGTGTACTCAGGGGTCGTGAGCTAAAGGTAATCCTACCCCCGTTTACCAATCCATCAGATCTTGTCATCGTTGATTATTTCATGGAACCGGACTCCCTCCCGTTACGAACTTTGATTCAGCGGGGCGTCAATAAGAATTGGGATACACCAAGCTTAATCGACATCAAAATGTGAGCCAGCACGGCAAGGCAGAAAAATGGCAGCATGCACAAAAAGGCAAGTCATCGACTACATCCATCGGCTCCTGGTAATACAACTTAAAAGAACCGAACCAATGCAACGGAGATGCGTACTAAGAGATTGTCAAATAAGACTAATAGCACCACACAGTGTACGACCGACTGATCTTGTTATTGTTGATAACACTGAGAACAAGGATTCCCTGCCGGTGCGAACCATGATTCACCATGGCATTAATGAAAACTGGGATGCCCTAAACGCCGTTGATATCACAATATAGAAGGCATTACTGCAGAAATATCTATAATAAGAATCTGACTGGCTTTTCTCCATGAACATAAAACAGAAAGCACTATTGAGTCTTGTGCTCGGATTTAGTTCTATTGGCTTGGCGGCAGAACCGCAGATCAGTTCGGAGAAAGCTGCCGACCAACGAATTTTAGCTAAATTCCCAATTAACCGAGACCTCGACCTAATTCTCCTTCCTGTCAGGTTTAAGGAAAAAGAATACTGGTTTGTCCTCGACACCGGATCTTCACACACGGTTTTTGACGCCTCGTTCAGGCATGAGCTGGGGACTGCAACGGGAATCGTAGAAACTCAAACGGCAGCTAACTCGATTATTGTTGAGTTATTTGATGCCCCTGAGGCCTTCCTTGGCCCTCTCAATCTGCAAGATTGTGGCGGGGTAAGCTGCTTTGACTTGAAGATGCTAAGCTCTGCCTTAGGAAGGCCGGTCGCTGGCATTATAGGGATGAATTTTCTGAGAGAATACATAGTTCAGATAGACTTTGATGAAGGGATGCTCTCATTTATTCAGCCAATGGGAGCAGACAAATCCGACTGGGGTAGAGCTTTGGCGATGAACTGCGAGTTGGCCGGATGTCCACGAATTACCGGTAGAATCCTTGATCGTATCGATGTTGATTTCTTGATTGACTCCGGCGCAAATGCTTCAGGATATCTGGAACACAAGATTTTCAGGAAAATCTTAACAGAAATAGGCTCCAAAACATCAAATGTACTCGTTCAAACAGCCTCCGGTATTCAACAGTTGAGAGAAACCCGAATTGAGGAGTTCTCTGTCGGGCTACTGAAGTATCAAGATCTGATTTTCTCAGAAAGCAAGGAGTCCCGCCTGGGACTCTCATTCTTGACCCGCCACAAAGTTACCTTCGACTTTCCCAATAGTAAGATCTATTTCAAAAAAGGCAAGATGTTCAATAAAACCGAAGAAGAAGATATGAGCGGCTTGCACCTTTACAAGATTTCAGACGAAACGGTTGCCTATTCAGTCGATGAGGGTAGTCCAGCTTACAGAGCTGGTATTAGAGCCAACGATGTCATACTCAAGATCGGTAATGATGATGTTAATTTGTTCGATATGTGGGATATCAGAGAGCTTCTGCGGTCGGGGAATAGACGCAAGATCATGATGGTAATTAAACACGGCAATGATGTAAAAGAAGTATCTTTTCTTCTTGAAAAGAGAATATGAAATACGCAAGACCACTAAAACTTCGCTGAGCCCCAGATCACCGTAAGAATGAACGATCCAAAGTACGAGGACGTTTACAAGAGTATCGGACTACATGATATTGCAAGAACGAGCGGTCTGTTGATATACCAGATCATGGTCAATATCGAAGGTCCCGAATTGAGAATGGTGATAGGGTTGGGCAATATTGAGATGTGCATGCTCGAAATTCCTGAAGACGCAGGATGCCTCGAGCAAACGATTGAGAAGGTCGTAGGCCAAAGGAACTTTCCAAAGGACATCATTTGTTCGTGCGTATATAAAGAATCCAGAGGTTCATTATTCGTCGGTTGCCAATTCGTGGCTCTTTGTATATTTTTACAGGCTACCCATTTATTATCTTAAAAGAGAAACTATAGCTTTACTTTGTGCAATCGCAGGGCGTTTGTAATTACTGACAGCGAACTGAAAGTCATAGCAGCAGCAGCGATCATCGGGCTCAGCAGCAAACCAAATACCGGATATAGGATACCAGCAGCGATTGGAACACCCAGACTATTGTACACGAAAGCAAAGAAGAGGTTTTGGCGTATGTTCCGCATAGTTGCTCGGCTGAGGACTCGGGCGCGTACGATACCTCTTAAGTCGCCTCTGACAAGCGTAATGCCCGCACTTTCCATGGCAACGTCAGTCCCGGTGCCCATGGCTATTCCGACATGAGCTTGGGCCAGGGCGGGAGCGTCATTTATGCCGTCTCCGGCCATAGCTACCTTCTTACCCTGATCTTGCAGGCGTTTTATGATATCGCCTTTCTGATTGGGTAGCACGTCCGCTTCAATTTCATTGATCCCCAGTTCGTGCGCCACAGCCTCGGCTGTCGTGCGATTGTCTCCGGTGAGCATGACAATACTCAATCCTTCCCGATGAAGCTGTTCAATAGCCTCCCAGGTTGTCTCCTTGATCGGATCCGCAACGCCGAGAAGGCCTGCCATCTGTTCATTGACAGCGACGTACATCACACTTTGGCCGTTGAGTCTTAGCCATTCGCAACCTTCTGCCAATTTGTCCACAACTCCACCGGACATATCGAACAATTTACGATTTCCTACCGCAACTGTGTTGCCATCTACCACACCGGTTACCCCTTTTCCGGTCAGGGACTCAAAGTCAGAAGCCTCAAGAAGCATAATATCTCGTTCGCTTGCTCCCTGTACTATCGCCTCCGCTAACGGATGTTCGGAAGCCCGCTCCAAACTGGCTGCCAACTGGAGCACTTCCCATTCTTTGAAGCCGTCTGCAGGCCGAACCGTTACCAACTTGGGCTTGCCCTCAGTAAGCGTGCCCGTTTTGTCCATAACCAGCGTATCTACTTTTTCCATAGTCTCAAGCGTTTCGGCATTCTTGATAAGAACACCCACCTGTGCACCTCGTCCGGTTCCAACCATAATTGACATCGGAGTCGCTAAGCCAAGTGCGCAAGGGCACGCAATTATTAGCACGGCAACAGAGTTGATTATCGCATAGGCCATCGCAGGCTGCGGGCCCACCAACGCCCACGCTACAAACGTCACTGCTGCAACCAGAATAACGGCTGGTACAAACCAGCCGGAAACGATATCAGTAAGTCGCTGAATGGAAGCCCGGCTCCGTTGGGCCTCAGCTACCATCCGCACTATCTGAGCAAGAAGAGTATCGGCGCCGACACGTTCAGCTCGCATGATGAACGAACCTGTCCCATTAACTGTTCCTCCTGTAACTGAATCACCTGTGTTCTTTTCAACCGGAATGGATTCTCCAGTCACCATTGATTCATCGATCGAACTTCGACCTCCTAGGATAATACCATCTACAGGCACCCTCTCCCCTGGTCGGACACGAAGACGGTCGCCCGGAATGACTTGATCTAAAGACACCTCTTCTTCCATGTCATTATCATTTATGAGTCGAGCGGTCTTGGGAGCCAGGTTGAGCAACTCCCTAATTGCGCTTGAAGTTCGACTGCGGGCACGAAGTTCGAGCACCTGCCCGAGCAGTACCAACGTTGTGATGACGGCCGCGGCTTCGAAGTAGACGGGAACCTGACCATGTGCATCCCGAAACGACTCTGGATACACGAAGGGCATGATTGTTGCAATTAAGCTATAGCAGTATGCCACCCCAATACCCACAGAGACCAGCGTAAACATGTTCAGATGGCGATTAACAATTGACCGCCAGCCTCGTGCGAAAAAAGGTTGGGCTGCCCAAATTACGACCGGTGTCGCCAGGATGAACTGAATCCACGTGAGCGCCTTCGACGAGATTTGTTGTTGTATTGGTTGACCCGGTATCATATCTGACATAGCGACAAGAAATATCGGCAGGGAAAGGCCGACGCTGATCCAAAAACGACGGCTCATCCGGGCCAGCTCTGGATCGCCTTCTTCGTCGCTTGCCGCAACTATCGGCTCGAGATCCATACCACAGATAGGACATGCGCCAAACCCATCCTGCACCACTTCCGGATGCATCGGGCAAGTGTAACTCTCCACATGATGTTGGCTTACAGCTTCTGGATTTATGTTGCAGTTCTCATTTAAAGGCTTTCCCGATCCGTTCTGTGTAGATAGATATTTTAGTGGGTTTGAATTGAACTTTTCCATGCAATTTGAGCTACAAAAGAAATAGAATTGTTCCTGATAATATATGGTGAGGGTATTGGTGTCCGACGATATGTTCATTCCGCAAACCGGATCCCTAACCTTTTGTATCATAACCTCATTCGTATTACCAACTTTATTTTTTCTTTCCTGGTTCATCTAACTCACTTAATGTAAAAAGTATGTTTATTATTTGTTAGTGTCGTTGAGCAGATACAAAATGATCTACTCGATAGATACTTGTTAAAATTTCTCTTAAGCAACAAGCCAGACAGTAGTATATTTTGCCTTGGTTATAACTAGTCTTATGATAGATTTTCAGGCTTCTTTTGTTTTTGGTTAATAGATTTCAATATTATCTGTTCTTACTTGCCTGTTTGCTTATCGCCACAGCCACTAATATATAGATCGAAGTCGCTAACGCAGACAGTAGGAAACTCATAGCTGTTTGTAGTTCCTTTATAACTATGGTGTTGGTAAATATTTGTTCAAAAAGCACTAGAATCCCAATAAAGACAAGCAATGGAAGCAAGAAAACAACAGTTACTTTCCGTGCGACTGAGGGACCTTTAGCTTTGCCCAATTGTTGGTAAATTGTTCGGCAATTGTGCTTCGCGCTACACTTCAAATGAGACTTTTGAAGAATCATTATTTATACTCCAACATCATTTTAACCTCTCATATCTTCTTTATACGCCAACTCGCACGTTGGTCTGGGCCATTTGCCGATATATCTTTCAGGTTTACTTAGAAACTTATCCCGGCAGATATCAGCACAAAAGTAATACTTCTTTCCTTCATAATCGCAGGTAGCTGCTGCTGTCAATCTGCTGACAACCATTTTGCATACAGGGTCCTTGAAAATATTATCCTTTTCTTTGTACTTCATATTCGGTACCTTTTACAAAGAACGTGCTGAGATCTTTGTGCACATCCCAATAAACCAATCTATATTTTTTCAAAGTAGCTGTTAGTTTTGTGTAGTCGAAATAATTCCACAAGAGTACACAATGGCGATATCTAACCCTCGTCATAAATAAAATCTTCGATTGGATATAAGTCTTGAGCCAACTCATGTGCTCTGTCAGCAATCGACTGTAAATTGTCTGTGCTATTTATTCCTGCGATTTTTCCATTTTCACCAACCAGGAAAACTGTACCAGGTTTAGGCTGATGGAAGGCGCTCCAGGCTATACGATCTGCATCACAAAGCGATACCAGATGGGTATCGTTGATATTGCAGGCCTCACTGCAGCCAGACCCGTGAGGACATTTGTTATTGGGCAAAGAAATCTGTACAATAGTTATTGGATCTTTCTTGAAGCGGTCAGCTAAAGTAACTAGCTCCGGTTCTAAGCGGCAACATGCAACACCAGGTGTACTGGTAAATACAAGGATCGTGATTGGCATTCGGATTTTGTTTAATGTCCTTTGCTTTCCCTCCATGGAGGTAAATGGTATGTCAGGAGCTGGCGATCCTATAGATGTTTCTCTAGCCCATCCTACAACACCAGAGATAGGCTTATTCGTTGTGGCACAGCCAGATAAAACCATTGTCGGAATGAGGAGAGTAAAGATAATCAATTTCACTTTCATTGTAAGTCTCCTTAAATTTCTATTCTCGTTAAATACGCCAATAATTGTATTGGTTGGTAGTTCTTTGTTTCATCCTATCTTATAACGATCCACATAGTAATATAGTTCCAAGAAAAAGGCTTTTTGCGGGCTTGCAGGCACTTTGTAGATTTCGAGATGGTACTACGTCTATGAACATCCAGAAAAAGTGGCACGCCCCATTATGTCGGGTGCAGGGCGAGAACAGTCTTTGGGGGGATGTTGTGTATGCTGCTTCAAAAGCCAAATAGTGAGCAGATACATTGTAGAAACTCCGAATGGTATTATGTCTATTGTATTGTAACCGATCGGCCGCAATCTATGGGTTTGTACCAGAAATTTCGAAATGACGAGCATACTTTTGGGGCAGGTTTCTTTGATACGTGTAAACTGGTCTCTGTTCGTATTAGGCAGAATTCTTAATATAGTGGCATTTGAGTTGTAACTCTAAGAGATTTTGCATAATCTTTTTTTAAGGAACTTTGGAGGCCGTTATTTCGTTTAGATTATGTCATCGATAGAGAATGCTTTCCTTGGAAAGTAATTAATATCATTGAAATTAACTGCAAGAGGAAGATGAATACTGATGTTCATTTTGTTTTTCAAGAGCTACGTTAATTTATTTTTTAAGGAGAATTATTATGAAGATTCTAAAGCTAGTTTTGGTAATGGCGATCTTATTATCTCTCGGACTGGTTAATGGTTGTCATGATGGACATATGTTCGCTAACGATGATCTGACAAAAAGTGAGCAATTTGTCTGGGAGCCAACACAAACCGGTTTTTGGCATCCAAAAGTGCCTTATGTTGATTCTGATTAGATCCATTAATAGCTTGCCTAGAGGGAAGTAACGCATTTGAAGTCTTCTGCAAAATGTGACTTTAAGGGAGCAAACTTGGAAATCTCAGAAAGTTGTAAATCGTCAACATAAATGAGAAAGTGTTGAGCACATAACTCATCGAATTCCTCCGATAAGCCTGATTTACCGTCTACGCATAATGTGTGGCTGGCAAGACTCGGAGGGAGAAAGTGCAGCAAAAGATATCGGTTTTTTTAAGCCTAAACAGTA
>JABAOH010025268.1_pt1 | contig 10298 bp, 7 predicted proteins | sample 7062181 | NCBI WGS metagenome assembly JABAOH01 (sample SAMN14538630, study PRJNA623070) | marine sediment metagenome | biome: marine biome [ENVO:00000428]; feature: marine pelagic biome [ENVO:01000023]; material: deep marine sediment [ENVO:00002113]; isolation source: pool of 5 deep marine... | reverse complement strand
CTTTATAGTTATGTCTCCATATTTTGACTCAATGAAGTGTGACATTTTATCTTCCCAAGCTTTGAAAACGTAACTAACCGAAACCTTTGCTTTATTGCCGTCTATATCTAACAATCTTACACTATAATCTCCAACCGTCTTTCTTTCTTCAAGTTGAATTTTTACGCTATTACCCATAAAACTTATTTTATTAGTATAAAATCTTAATAATGGGATCAATTGTCTAGCAACTATCCAATCTTCTCCAATATCCATTATTTTAATTCCATATAATGAGTTTAATCGAATTGTTCTTAATTTTAATTTTTTAACATATTTTTCTTTTTCTATATCGAAAGAAGAAGCAATTGGAAATTTTTTATAACGTTGAGTTTTCCATAACTCTTTTGGATAATTACTCATAACTATAAAATCGTCGATTTCTTTTATATTATAACGAAATGCATCTGCTTCTATCACAAATCCTTTTTTTGGTCCTACAATAAAAAGATTTTCAGAAACTCCTGTTGCATGGAGTTTATCAACACAATCTTTAGTTAATAATGTAACCGCCTGATCTTCATCATCTGCTTTTTCATATGCATATCTCATCCAGTCAAAATCATCCCAAGCATTTCTTGTTGGATTCTTCCAATTCGAACCAGTATCAGCATCACCAAATGCAAGACCCGTATCTGTTAAAGTCATTCCTGCTTTTACTATATTCGGGAGAGTATCTTTATCTGTAGTGACACCTATGAATTTATGTTTTGTTGTAAATTCCATAGGTTTTCCAGTCCATGGATGGTTGTAGGTATATTCGTATCCTACTGGAACGATACATAGAACTTGGAATCCAGGCCTACTTGGATCTCTCACTTTTAATAATAGATTGTAATCCCCATCTGTTGCATTATTAATTGCAATAATATCTTTACAACCTTGCGCATTTATAGAAATAATGATGTTTGTTAAAAGAAATGAAATGAATATAATTAATAATACTTTATAATATCTAATCATGAACTAATAATTATATAACAAAAAATTATATAAATATGTTTTTACTAATAAAATTACTTAGAATTTTTTGTTTGTTTTTTTCCATCGTTTTTTACTTTTGAGCCTTTTGATTCTTTTTTAGGTTTATCTTCTTTCTTTTTCACAAGCTTTTTCGCAATTTTCTTTGGTTTTACTTCAGTTTTCTTTTTTGGTATATCTTCTTTCTTTTTTACTGGTTTTTTAGTCTTCTTGACTTTCTTTTTTTCAGGTTCTTTTTTTGCTTTCTCTGTTTTCTCTTCTGTCTCTAGAGGTTCTTCAATTTCTTTTTTCTTTGGTGGTTTTTTCTCTTCAATTTCTATTGTCGGCGTTCTTATTATTTCTGTCTTATATATTTCAACTCTTTTTACTGGATAGAATTTTTTACAATTTTTATATATCTCACTACCAATTTTTCCTTCTAAAATATCCCTTAGAAACTCGTTGAGTGTTTTTGTTTTCCCTTCATTAGATATGGTGTCTTTCATTGCGATTCGTATTACTTTTTTTTGAGAATTTTGTATACGTTTATCGGTGATTGCAAACGGCTTAACTCTAATAGACGCGTTATCTTTAGTGTCAATATCATAGACACCGTCGATACGTGATTTTCTTCTGCGTATCATTCTCCTCAAATAATCAGATGTTAGTGTATGGCCATTGAACTGTGTTTGGGCATTTCCATCTTGTATTTTATTAATTTTAAAGTACAGTTTAATATGAGCTTTTCTAAAATCATTTGTAATATCTTGAAGAGAAACTTCAGTTACTCTTCCAATTAAGTTCTCCGGAAAATCTGATAATGTTTCCGATATTGGAGCGTTATCAAATAGAGTTGGTGCAAGAATTTGATACCAATTTTTCGATCGCCATTTATCTTTAACTTTTCTTGCCGCAGTTCTTGCTCGTGCTTTAGCCATACTTACCACTTAAATTTTAATTTATTTTATTTATAGATTTTTCTGAGTAATGGAGTTCTTATACTTAAATTATACTGGCGAGTTATTAGTTCAGATTAGTTAAAAAAAATCAATATTAAAAAGCATCAATAATTTTTAAATTTCTCTTTTTGGCTATTTTAATTATTTCATTTCTTAATTCATTGTAATGCTTCTTATCATCAAATATATTTTTTAAAAATGTTTTATACATATCTTGATTTTGAAAAATTCTATTTTTGATATTACTCCATATTCCTGGTTTTAAATTTAATGTATCAATCCATATTTTTGAAATATCACATGCAATAAAAGTATCAATTATTTCAGGTATATCATCTTTTGTGATTGATGGCAATATTGGACCAAAAAATATACTAGTTTGTATTCCTTCATCAGCATATATTTTTAAAACATCTAGTCGATTTTTTACTGGAGATGCATATGGTTCAAGCACTTTTCTTTCATTATCATCCAATGTTGTAATACTTATTATTACTTCAGCATTAGAAAATTTTGATACAATATCTAAATCTCTTTTCAATAATGAAGATTTGGTTTGAATGCTAATTGGAAAATCATACTTTAAAAGTTGTTCTAAACAATATCTTGTAAGTTTATAATTATTTTCAACTGGTTGATATGGATCTGTGACAGTAGAAATTCCAACAACACCACATTTCTTGTTTTTTATCTCTCTTGAAAGAACTAATGGAATATTTTTTTTTACATCTACGAATTCTCCCCAATTTTCTCTTTTAATTTTCAAAACATTTGGAACATAGCAATACAAACAACCATGCTTGCATCCTCTATATGGATTGAGAGAATAATTAAGCCCTGGTAATTTTGAGGATGATAATGCTGTTTTACATTTAATCTGTTGTATTTTCATTTAATCACATATAATCATCAATTCTTTTCTGAAAGAGTTGATGTTTGAGAATAGCACTATTTTTTATCCATCTCTGAATAGGAATGTCCATTATTTCCGAAATATGCAACAAAGCATTGTTTAAAGTATCAAATTTCCGATAATCTTTTTTCAAAGCACTCCTCACGCTTTCTCTCACATTCCAAACTCCTATAGGCATAATATATCCAGGATGTGTTTCTCTTAAAATAACAACCCCAGCCTGTCGTCTTTCATTATTAAGTAATTCATTTATCGCAAGTCGAGCTGCATAATAACACCCTCCAATCTCTGCATAGGCTGTTCTTCCTTCATAAAATTCATAGCTATTAAAAATTGATATTGTATTACCATAAGGATTCCAAGTTGTATTTGGATACCATGCTTCGATTAATTCATATTGCCATTCAGTTGGTGTTAATAATACAATCCAACGATTATCAAATTGGTTAAGATAATAAATTCTAAATTCATTGATAAAAGGATATGTCTTGGTTTTTTTGATTAACTCATTACCAATAAGCGAATCTACTGCTGTAATACTCCATCGGGTTGGAACAAATTTTCTATACTTATTTACACCAAAGGCACCAATACTGAATGCCCGTTGAATTTTTGAAACCAATACTCCATTTTTATACGTATTTAATACCGCATCTTTAGATTTGAGATCTGTATCATAAAATGCTTTCTCGATATGTTGATCATATTTTGGATTTGTAATATCAAGCTTTTTTAATGGTGCTGATGGACCATGTGGTTGTATTTCATCATAAAATGCAATTCGTCCGTAAGGTTTTTTTTTAAATAATGCATCAGTAAAAACAGAATTTTTTGATAATGCGAGCTCTCTGGTATATTCAACTATTCTATTAGAATTATTAATATCATAAACATCAATTGAAAATTTTCCTCTTACAAGCTGTGAACGAAAATCAACAATATCATCTAGTTTTTTATTTAACCATAGTTCTGGAGTATCAATTATTGAAGTATCTCCTTTAGATGGAGGTATCATTGGACCAATTGATACTTTTGGATAACCTATCCTACCCACAAATACACTTGGAGGGGATGCCCCCTCAAGCCTTAATGTATTAACTAAAGATTTTGTCTTTATTTTGGAGTGATATCGTACAATAACTGGACATCTTNNACATCTTGATTTTCCACATAAAAATTTCGCGCCTCTACACAAAGCACATATGCTAGTTGATTTCTCTCTCTCAACAGATAAGATTTTTTTCTGAATATCTTGCACCATTTCCTCCATCTATGTATTAGTTTTTTTTATTTTATTTAAGATAATTGAAAATATAACATTTAATCATCTATTCTTTTGTTTTTAAGGTATTTATCCAGGATGGTAATCCTTCGATCGTGCGAATGGTGGATCTTTTTGCAAATCTTTCTCTATATTTTGTATTACAAGCTACCCGACTTTCTAAATTTTTTTTAATCATGGAACACAAGTAACCACCTTTTTTATCCCAATCTGTTAGGAGTATAATTCTTTTGTATTTTCGAGCAATCGTATCACAAAAATTAGAAATTGACATCCCAACATTTAAATGGATTATCTTTCCATTTACATTTAATTTGCGTAATGCCTCTTTATCTTTTTCTCCTTCTACAAGAATAGGTACCGTTTTATTGTCTTCTCTTAATTCCTGAAGTGCCTTTTCTAATTCTTCAAGTGAATTTTCATATGTCATTTATAGACCCTATTAATCTAGGATAAACCTCATTGAATTTCAAATTTTTCACACCAAAAGTCTTATTCCTGCCTTTTACTCCACTTAGAATACTAATATTTTTTGATGGTATATTGAAATATTTTGCAATTAGGTTAATTACTTCATTATTTGCTTTATTTTCTTTTACCTCTGCTTTTACATTAATTTCGAAAGAATTTCGCCATGGATTATAACCAGCAGGAAAAATAGACTTAGAAGAATGTGGAATCACATGTAAACGTAATATAATTTCATTTTTTGTGTGACTTAAAGCATCCTTCCATTTTATCATATTATCTCAAAAAAGCGACTAAGAATCACTTAATTTTAGTATTGCCTCGGCAATATCTCCATTTGTATCTTCAAGAGCTTTACGTGCTTCTTCCTCTGATTTTNNCTCTGATTTTCCAGTTTGATCTACTACCAATTTAATATCATCCTTCAAAGTATCTTCAGATCTGTCTTTTATGACAGGTTTTCCTAAAATTTGATAGGTCTTTTGACCTTGCGCATCCATAATTGTTACTTCAGCTTCTTCAAATATGTATTCTTTTGAATCGGTTAGGATAATTACTTTTTCAACATTATCAATGTTTTTAATGTTTATTCCGAGTCTACGCATCATTTGATTCATTTGCCGTTGATTAACCCTTCCAGGCATTCCTGGTATCATATTATCTACCTACTTCAATTCCGAAGCATATATAGATTATTACTTGTTTAACATTTTTGGTATGATTTCAGGAAATGAAATAAAAGTAATAGATAAAAATTCTGAATATTTTGGAGTTCCTCCATCTCAACTTATGGAAAACGCAGGTAAAGCAATTGCAGAATTTATTATTAATAATTTTAAATCTCAAAAAATAGTGATTTTTTGTGGTGTAGGAAATAATGGTGGAGATGGATTTGTTGCTGCTCGATATCTCGGGAAAAAATGTAAAATAAATGTTTTTTTAGTCGGAAAAGAAAATGAAATAAAAACAAAAATTGCACAGACGAATTTCAAAAAAATAAAGAATACAGGTATAAAGATATATNNATAAAGATATATGACCTTAATAATCAAAATACAATTGATGATTTACTAAAAAATAATGATATCATAATTGATTCTATGTTAGGAGTAGGTTTAACTGGGAATCTGAGAGAGCCATTTTATTCGATTATAAAAAGAATAAATTCTCAAAAGAATAAAAAAGTTATTTCTGTTGATACTCCAACGGGTCTCGGAACAAACCTTGCTATCAAACCAGATTATACCATAACCTTTCATGATATAAAGGAGAATATGAATAATAATAATAGTGGAAATATAAATATTGTCGATATTAAAATTCCCATAGAGGCAATAGATTATGTAGGTCCAGGAGAATTATTTGTTTATTATCTGAGACCTAAAAAAGATTCTCATAAAGGTGATAATGGATCTGTATTAATAATTGGAGGAGGTCCGTATGTAGGAGCTCCTGCACTTTCTGGGATGGCTGCGTTAAGAACTGGTAGTGATCTTGTTTTTATTGCGACACCACGACAGTGTTGGCAACCAATCGCTTCATTTTCTCCAAATTTAATTGTAAAGAGGCTCGAATCCGATGTATTTACTCCCTCGGACATTCCAACAATTGAAGAAATTATGGATAAATGTGATGCAGTAGTAATTGGACCAGGGTTAGGTATTTCTAAAGATACCAAAAAAGCTATAATAAAAACAGTTGAAGTTGCTATTGATCATAAAAAACCACTTGTAATAGATGCTGATGCTATAGATCCAGTAGGGGAACAGTTAGGAATTATTGAAAATTCCAAAACAATAATTACACCCCATGCACAGGAATTCCAAAAATTAACAGGGATTGCTTTATCCGAAGACATAGATGATAGAATTAGGATCATTAAAAAATGGGCAAGTGAGCTTGGTGTTACTATTTTTTTGAAAGGTCATATTGATATCCTTAGTGATGGAAAAGATATTAAGTTAAATCAAGTCCATAATGAGGCTATGACTGTTGGAGGTACAGGTGATGTATTAGCAGGTATAATAGGGGCCCTATTATCCAAAGGAATTGAACAATTTAATGTGGTAAGAATTGCAGCTTTTCTTAATGGTGAGGCTGGAAATGAAGCATTTAATAAAAAATCATATGGATTACTTGCAACGGACATCATTGAGGAAATTCCTACTGTTTTAAAGAGGTATTTATAGTTAATATTATGCATAGTAATAGGAAAAATTTGGCAAATTAATTAATTTGGTTACCTAAATATTCTGTAAATCATTTACTTTAAATATATTTTTTTTAAAACCCTTCATAACCAAAAAAACTAATTTTTTCTAAAAATATGTAATTCCGATATAGTTTTATAACAAAGATATGATTCTCTTTTTATTAAGATAACTAGGTTGATGGGATAAGTGGATGACAAACAAATTATTAGTTGGGGATATTTTAAAAATTTCCAAGTATTTTATGAAAAAAACGTATTTGGTAGATTTTGAAAAAGGTTATTTATCAAGGAGATTCTCATGAAAAAGGAACCTGATATTGTCAAAATTTTAAAAAAAGAAGAAAAACTTGGAAAACTAAGAAATAATATATATTCTATAGATGAGGAATTCCAAGGGGAATTAACTAATGATGACAATATACAAAATACATATTCTTCAAATACAAAATATGAACATGGAGACAACTATAATATAGATGAAATAGTAACTAAAAACGGTAAAAAAGTATTATCAGATTTAATAGAAATTATTAATTTTACTGAAAAAATTTCAACAAATTTACATGGAGATTTCACAAAAGAGGAAACAATTCACAATATCATAAATGAATTCAAAAAATCAAATAAATATACAGGTAGTATATTGTTATTATCTGAAGATGGAAAAAAACTCCATATTGCAGGTACTTCAAGTGATAAAAACAAATTCAAAGAAGCAGAAAAGATAACTGGTTATAATATAAAAAATTTTAAAATATCCTTAGAAAAATCGCAAATATATAGCAAAGTTGTCAATGAAGGAAAAACTGTTCAATTTAAAATTGTAGATTTATTAGAAGAAATACTCCCAAAGAAATTCGCTTCAATTGCTTGTAAATTTATAAGTTTAGATAAAAATATGCATGTCGCCACTCCATTGAAACTGGATGGAAAAATCATTGGTGCATTTGCGATGAGTTCTACGATGCTTGCTGATTTTTTTATCCCCTCAGTAAAAAATCTTGCACTAAATATTTCATATGCATTAGAACATACAAGATATAATGTTGAGCGGAAAAATGCAGAAGTAAAGCTAGCCGAATCCGAACAACTCTTTAGAAATATGATTGAAAGATCCCCTTTAGGTATTTTTACTGTTGATACAAAAGGAATCGTCAAAACATGTAATGAAGCATTTGTTAAAATGACAGGTTATCCTAAATCTGAGTTAGTGGGTAAAAATATTGCACATTTTCCCACTATATGTAAAAAAGATATTCCCAAATATTTGAAAAAATTTACTTCAATTATTAGTGGTAAAATACCAGAACCATTCGAATTTAATTGGATCCGTAAGGATGGCACTCTTTGTATAGGAGAAATGCATATTAGTTTGATAAAAACTTCCAATAAAATAACTGGCATTCAGGGAATTATTAGGAATATAACTGAAGTTAAACAGACATTAATGAAGTTAAAGGATGTTGAGGAAAGATACGATTCTTTATTTAACGGTTCTCTAGATTTAGTATACCTTTGTGATTTTAAAGGTCACTTTCTTGATGCTAATGATGCTGCTTTGAAAGCATTGGGATATGATCGAAATGAAATAAGATCACTAGAATTTTCATCATTGTTAGATTCCAGTCAATTCTTAAAAGCATACAATGTTGTACGAGAAATTAAAAAACATGGATATCAAAAAGATGTTAAAGAATTTAAATTAAAAAGAAAAGATGGTGAATATCTTTTTGTCGAAACAATGGGTTCTTTGATTTATCGTGAGGGTAAACCTTATGCAATTCAAGGTATAGCTCGGGATATAACGGATCGAAAATTAAACGAAATGAGAATAAAAAATAAAACAGAGGATTTAGAACTTTTAAATTTGATAAATAAAGCCATTAATAGTAATCAAAATCTAGATCAAATTATAACCATAATATCAAAAGGAACAGGCGAAATTTTTAATTCATTTAACGCTACAATATATCTAATTTCAGATGATAAAAAATTTTTAATAATGAAACAACCAGGTCTTGAAAAGAAGGATAAAAAAACCATTCAAAAACTCACGGGAATTAATTTGTCAGATTTTAAAATACCGTTAAAAAAAGGAAATATTTTCTATGAAATTCTTAGTGAAAATAAACCAAGACTATTAAATTCTAAAATAGAAATATTAAAAATGATGAGGGATGCAACAGAAAATAAAATTCTAAAAAAATTTGCACCAACGATTGTTAAAGTACTAAAAATAAATTCAACTATGTTAATTCCATTGACATCTGAGAAAGAGTATATTGGATTGATAGATATATCTAGAGAATACCCATTTACAAAAGCAGATTTGTATAGGTTTGAAAATATTGCAAAGCAATTAAATGTAGCTGTTGAAAAAGTAATTTTAAAAGAATCGAAAAAAATAAGTGAAGAAAAATATCACGAGTTGTATGAAAGACTTCGAGATGGTTCAGCAACGGTAAGTATGGATGGTAAGATAATTGAATTTAATTCTACATTTTTAGATATGTTAGGATATGAACCAGACGAGATTTGTAACCTCACATATGAAGATATTACACCAAAAAAATGGCATAAAATGGAGCAAAATATTATTCGAGAACAAGTACTTATTCAAGGATTTTCAGAGTTATATGAAAAGGAATATATAAGGAAAGATGGTATGATCATACCGGTCGAATTAACAACTTATTTGCTACAAGACAAGGATGAAAATCCAACTGGATTATGGGCTATTGTACGAGATATAACTGATAGAAAAAAAGCAGAAAAAAAATTATTGGAATCAAGAGAATATTTTCAAACACTATTCAACACAATTATTGATCCTGTAGCTATTGTAGATTCAAAAGGAAAAATATTAGAATTAACAGATAAAGTTGTAGAAATGACGGGATTTGAACGGAAAGAACTAATCGGAAATAATTTCTTATTAACAAAATTTGCAAGTAAAAAAACCAAGGCAATTCTATTAGAAAAATTAATAAAAAGAATGGGTGGAGAAAAAATACCTCCTTATGAAATTGAAGTATTGACAAAAGATGGAAATAAATTACCCGTTGAGATAAACGCTGCTAGAATTGATTATTTTGGAAAAAAAGCTGATATGGTAGTTTTTAGAGATGTCACTGAACGGAAAAATGCAGAATTAAAACTAAGAGAATTGAACAAGACACTTGAGAAAAAAGTAGAAAAAAGAACAGATGAAATAAATAAACTTCTAAAACAAAAGGATGATTTTATAAAACAACTGGGTCATGATCTAAAAAATCCCTTAAATCCAATTGTAAATCTATTACCAATAGTAGAAAAAAGAGAACAAGATCCTAAATCTAGAGAGATGCTTCAAACGATTAATAGGAGTGTAAACCATATGAAGAATCTCGTTATAAAAACTATAAAGTTAGCTCAGCTTAATTCACCGAATGTTGATTTTTCTTTTGAAGATACAAACCTTTTAGA
>JABAOH010006554.1_pt1 | contig 10300 bp, 10 predicted proteins | sample 7062181 | NCBI WGS metagenome assembly JABAOH01 (sample SAMN14538630, study PRJNA623070) | marine sediment metagenome | biome: marine biome [ENVO:00000428]; feature: marine pelagic biome [ENVO:01000023]; material: deep marine sediment [ENVO:00002113]; isolation source: pool of 5 deep marine... | reverse complement strand
GCGTCATCGAATCGGAAGAGACCCTTCTTAAAACATGCGAGAGAATCAGAGAGATCGCTTTCCGTCAAAAAATCCCGTTCATATTCAAGAGTTCCTATTCCAAAGCTAATCGTCTGAAAGTCGATTCCTATTCAGGTCCCGGTCTGGAAGAAGGGCTGAAAATCCTCGACAAAACAAAAAAGGAATTCGACGTTCCTGTTCTTACGGACATTCACAATCCGGATGACGCTCTTCCTGTCTCACAGGTGGCAGACGTTTTGCAGATTCCCGCGTTCTTATGCAGGCAGACCGATCTTGTCCTGGCTGCCGCCAAAACCGGAAAGCCCATCAACNNAAAACCGGAAAGCCCATCAACATAAAGAAGGGGCAGTTCGTGGCACCGGAGGATATGCTTCCGATTGCCCAAAAGGCTGAATCCGTGGGAAACAAAAATGTCCTGCTAACTGAGCGGGGCAGTTTTTTCGGTTATCATAATCTGGTAGTGGACATGAGGTCGCTCAAGATCATGCGCAATTTGGGCTACCCGGTGGTTTTCGATGCCACACATAGCCTGCAGCTGCCCGGCTCACAGGGGGACTCCTCCGGAGGACAGCCCGAGTTCATCATACCTTTGGCTCGCGCTGCCGTAGCTTGCGGCTGTGATGCCCTATTTCTGGAGACTCATCCGGAGACCGAAAACGCCCTCTGTGACAAGGACAGCATGCTTCCCCTACAAAAATTGGAAGAACTTTTAGTTCAGGTGAAAGCCATTGATCACATTTTAAAGGAGGAAACCTGTAGCGGAAACCTTTAGGTTTCCATACCTGAGACTCCAAGAAGGGGAATTCGATAATTTGCCGAAGAAGCAAAATCGGGTGGAAAAGCTGGCCGGAAAGATCAAGTTGCTCATTCTGGACGTGGACGGGGTTATGACGGACAATACCCTCTATCTGGATGATAACGGGGTCGAGTCAAAAAAATTCAACATATTGGATGGAATGGGGATCTGGCTGGCCCAGAAAGCCGGAATCGAGGTGGCTCTGATCTCCGGACGTCCTTCCAAAGCTACAGAGCATAGGGCTTCACATCTGGGGATACAACATGTATATTTGAATGAGGTTGACAAAAGAAAAGCATACCAGAACTTGAAAGGAGATCTGAAGATTAAGGACGAAGAGATCGCCTATGTGGGGGATGACATTTTGGATGTTCCTGTGCTAAAGCAAGCAGGACTCCCCATTTGCGCGAAAAATGCAAATCCCGCGGTCAAGAAATTCGCCAAACTGGTGACCAAAACCAAAGGCGGGGAGGGAGCTGTAAGGGAGGTGGTGGACCTAATCCTGAAGGCTAAAAAGAAAAATCCATTGGAGTGGGTGCCATGATAAGGGAAAAAGCTAAAGAGGTGATCCGCAAGGAGGCAAAAGCCGTTGCCCGTCTGGAGAAAAAAATCGATGAAAACTTTGTCAGGGCAGTGGAGTTGATTCTGAAGTGCAAGGGTCGGGTGATAGTCACCGGAATAGGCAAATCCGGCATAATCGGCAAGAAGATCGCCGCCACCCTAACCTCCACCGGCACGGCAGCATTCTTCCTGCATCCTACTGAGGGGATTCACGGCGACTTAGGGATGGTTCGGAAAAACGACGTGGTAATCGCTATAACTAAAAGCGGTGGAACTGATGAGGTTTATCAGCTCATCCCGCTTTTCAAAAGGCTTGGCGTGCCGATAATCGCCTTTACCGGCAGCCACGACTCCCCGGTGGCAGAGAAAAGCGATGTGGTCATTGACGTATCGGTGAATGAAGAGGCCTGTCCGTATAATCTCATTCCCACATCCAGCACCACAGNNCCAGTACCACAGCTGCCTTAGTTATGGGTGACGCCTTAGCCATTGCACTCTTAGACGAGAGACGTTTTTCCTCGGAGGATTTCGCCCTGCTTCATCCCGGAGGTCATCTGGGCAGACGGCTCCTGCTCAAGGTCTCCGACATCATGCACACCGGAGACCAGATACCCGTTGTTTTCGAGGAGACCGACATGAAGCAGGTGATATTGGAGATGACTTCTAAGAGGTTGGGAACCACCACGGTGGTCAACCAGAAGGGCCAGTTGCTGGGGATTTTCACTGACGGAGACTTAAGGAGATTGGTGGAAAGAACAGATGAGATCTTCTCACTCAAAGCCAAACAAGTGATGACCAAAAATCCCAAGACCATCGACGGCGAGGAGCTGGCGGCAAAGGCTTTGAATATGATGGAATCATACGCCATCACCTCACTGATAATCACCAACGGGAAAAGGGAACCCATCGGAATAATCCATCTTCACGATATACTCAAAGCGGGAGTGGTGTGAGCCGATACAGGCCGGAGTGAAAAATGGCACTATGTCAAGCTCGAGAACCAGACGGATAAGAAAGAGAATCAAGAATTGGTTTTTATATAGACTCATTACTTCAATCATTTCCCTTCTCAACTTCCTGCCAAGGAACTTAGCCATCTCTGTTGGGGGCGGCTTGGGCAAGTTAGCGTTTGTCTTAATCCACGATGCCAGAAGGAGAACCCTCTCCCACTTGAGTCAGGCTTTCGGAGATCAGAAGAATAAAAAGGAACTTAGGGAGTTAGGTTCCAAGGTCTTTGAAAATGTTGGCAAGAATGTAGCCGATGCTGTGCGCTTGAGAAAAATGAAATGGGAGGATATTGACAGGATCGTCGAGATAGAAGGATTGGAACATTTCGATCGGGCGTACAAACTGGGTCAGGGTGTTATTGCCCTTACCGGACACATTGGCAACTTTGAACTTCTGGCAGCCTGGTTTTCGCTCCGCGCTTATAGTGTGTCCGTGATCGGGCGGGAGCTTTATGATTCCAGACTGGATCGGCTCTTAGTGGAAAACCGGGAAAGCGTCGGTCTGGAGAACATCCCCACCAGCGCTGGAGTAAAGCCAATCATCAGGGCTTTGAAAGAGGGCAGAGCTTTGGGAGTGCTGGCCGATCAGGATTCCACCCGGGTGAGAGGAGCGTATGTCAATTTCTTCGGAAAGCCGGCACGAGCTCCGGTCGGGCCAATCCTTATCCCGTACAAGACCGGTTCTCCCATCATCCCCATGGCAATAGTGAGAAAGGGCAAGAACAGGTACAAGATAATCGTCAAGCCCCGTGTAGAGCTTGCTCTCTCCGATGACCGTGAGAAGGATGTCCTTGCTGTTACCCAAAAATGCACCCAAGTGCTTGAATCGATTATAAGAGAATACCCCGATCAATGGCTTTGGATGCACGACAGATGGAAAAGCAGGCCACATTAACAGGGCATTGGCAGAGCGGGCTGCCGCAGGCTGCCCAACGAGAGTGTCAGGTAGTCCTTGGGACCAACCGACCTACCGTGCTTCTCCCAGAACATAGGGCGGGAACTTATCCCGCCCCAAACCCGGAAAGAGGGTGGAGTTGAAGCTACACCCTCAAGTTCTCGAGATCTAAGAACCTTGAAGTATGATTTCTCTCAAGAACCGCACCGGTGGCGAACCGTAACTCAGAAGTTTACGGTTGAACTCCTTTTGAGAGAAGTTCTCTCCCACCTTTTCACGATAAGCTTTCTCTAAGTCCAGAACCTCCTGAAATCCTACAAAATAGGTGGAGAGCTGGGTGGAAGTAAGGCTGGCTCGTACCCATTTTCCTTCCGCCTCAGACCGTTCCTGAAATCCTTCTTCCATCATCAACTGAATGGCCTCCTCTTTGGTCATATCTCCGGCATGAATCCTAGCATCCAGGATAGCGTTGATGACCGCCCTCAGGTACATCTTGAGCTGAGTAAGTTCCATGCGTGGATCGTAGTTCAGATATCCCGAATTAATCATGATCCTCTCAGAATAAACTGCCCACCCCTCTATGAAGGGACCATTGCCGAAGATCGTTCTGACCAAAGATGGGAACTGATTATCATAGAATCCCTGCACATAATGACCCGGCATGGCTTCATGAATACACAAGTCTTTCAACATGTAATTGTTATATTCGCGCAGGTAGGACTCCACCTGCTCATCTGTCCAGTCCTCCGGTACGGGGGAAACTCTGTAGAAGGACTTAAGATTCTTGTCCAGCGGGCCGGGGGAATCCAATCCAGCCACCGCCACACCCCTCGAGAATTCAGGCGTCCAATCAACCTCCAGCGGGTTAATGCCGGTCAGATCCAGCAGATCCTTTTGCCTCACGAATTCTTCTTGTTCTTTGAGATTCTGGCGACAAACAGCCAAAAGCTCGTCCTTCTTAGGATGATCCTTGGCAATCTCATCCAAGACGCCTTTTATGATCACGTTTTCCAGGTCCTTACCTGTTTCTCTGAGTTGGCGGCCGGGAAACATTTTCTCATGTAAAGGCTGGGCAAGCTCAAACATGCGTTTTCTTACGGCAAGTATCTCCGCTTCAGCCCTTCTGATTACCTCTCCCGGAGCAAGGTCAGACTGGAGGGTCAACCTCAGCTTTTTCTCAAAGAGTTTTTTGCCCAGTCTGAAATCACCTGTGGATCGATCCAGAAGACTTTTCTCCAAGAACTCCTGGAAGCCTGTCAAAGCCTTGACGGCCAGTTCGATAGGTCGTGCAAGGCTGTCCTTCCAGGCAGGAAGTCTCTCCAGGACCTTGGGCAGATCACTTCTTATCAGGTTGATGTTACCCCGATTTTGCTTGATAGCGGTTTGGGTCTGAATCTCCGGCGGATTCTTAAGATTGGTTCTGGCCTGTCGGACCAGAATGGATATCCGTTTGAGCCGCCACATGACCTTTCTCAGACGCTCGCTCAGGGGCGCGAATTCTCGGGTGATCAACGAGTTTATCGCACTTCCGATCAGGCGGGTGTACATCACCGGGCTGTTCTCAAAAGGTCTCAACTCCTCATATCGCAACAGCTGACTGTCAATCTCATTCTCCAGGACCTTGTAGTCCACCTTGTTCGTGGCACTAAGCCTCAGGGTGTCGATAGACTCCATCTTCTCCCTGATAAATCGCAGCCGCATAATCTCTGCCTGAATAGCTTCCACGGAATAGTCATCGATTAGATCATCATACTTGTGCATTCCTATGTAAGTTGCCCAGACGGGATGAGCTTGATAAAAGCCTTCCAGAAACTCGTCCACCAGCTGCTGGAATTTTTGATCCTCCATATTTTTCCTCACACAGTTGAAAAGTGATAAATGAATCAGACAAAAGAGAACTAAAACCAGGTTGAGCTTCCTCATGACTCGCACCTCCTTTTGGTTAAGATCTTGGCGTCTCCCCGAAGATGGNNCATTTCATGTCGAAGATCCCGTCAGAGGCGGGGGAGAGGGGGACAGAGCTTGAGGTATTCAAAACGCCTACTTTACCAGTTCCTTAAGAATCTATTTCTGAAAAAACGGTCTCCATTTTTCCTCTTTGGGCCTGGGAGTCAGCAGACTTATTATGATCAAACTGGATACTGAGAGGATGAGCGCCGGGTAAACGGTGGGTACGTCAAAAGGCTTTCCCAAAAGCTCCCAGCTTATTGTGGTCACCATGCCCAGCGCGATTGAGCAAACGCCGCCAGTGGGGGTGGCTCTCTTCCAGAAAAATGCAGCCAGAGTCACCGGGGTGATTCCAACTCCGTACATTGTGTAAGCGTAAAGAGCCATAGCCAGAACCGTGGTGAAGAATCTTACCTGGATGAAAGCAACTATCCCCAAGGCAATCACCACTATCCGCGAGTAAAGCACCATCTTTTTCTGGGACACGTCCGGGTTGATAAACCTCTGGTAGATGTCCCGCATGATATTGGTCGAAGGAACCAGCAGAAATGAATCAGCCGTAGAGACGATCACCGCCACGATGGCAGCCAGCAAAACGCAGCCGATGACAGGTGACAATCCATGTCGCACGGAATGCAGAATCACGGTTTCCGGATTTATGTCCAGGAAGACGCTGCTTCCGATTATTGCCAATACAACGATCAAAGTCTCAACGAAGATGGTACCCGAAATCCATCCCACGACGGACGCTTTTGCGGCTCTTTCATTTCTGGCGGAGAAAAATCTCTGGTACATGTTGGATTCGCCCAACAGCAGGAGCATGGTGGGAAGGGAATAGCCCAGCGCTTCCCAGATGGTCATGGTGCCCAGAATCTGAAATCTCTCCGGCGGAAGTGTTGCGGCTATATTCCCCCAACCTCCAGCCAATTTCAGGAGGAAAGGGAAGCCGATTATGAATCCCAGAAGCAGGACCACGCCGTTCACCACGTCGGTGTAGGCGACCGAGATCATTCCGGCCAATGCGGTGTAGGCTATTACGAAGACCGCGGTAAGGATTATCCCCTGATCGGTGGGAATTCCAATTACCATATTGAGCACCATGCCGCCGGCTTTGAACTGGTAGCTTACTATAGCGGTGTACGCGATGATGGTGGTGAGGCTTCCCAGAATCCGGGCGACTTTGCTGTATCTGATCTCCAGGACATCCGGCACGGTGAACTGGGCAAGTTTTCTTGCCCGCCCAGCTATGAAGTAAAGGACTATGATGGCCACCCAGACACCGGCATCAAACCACAAGGCGGGGAAGCCCTTCCTGTAACTCAGACCTGCGCTGGCGATGATGCTCCCCGACCCGATCCAGGTGGCCAGGAGCGTTCCCACCAACACCGGGGCGGAGAGCTTTCGTCCTGCTACCATGAAGTCGGTCTGAGTCTTGACTCTTCTGGATCGGATTGCCCCCACACCGATCAAGACCAAAAGGTAAATCAGGATTGCCCAAAAATAAAGCATTCTCGATTAGGCGAAAAGATGAATGCAGCGGCAATGAAAAGCCGAAACTAACCGAGTGATCCGGTCTTCTCAATCAGATGAGAAGATAAGAAGTCCTCAGACTTTATCACATCTCTCGCAGGCTGAAGCCCACTACTGCCCACCTTTGCTTCAGGATAGCACCTCACCACCTTTTCAGCTGATTTGCCTCTTCTGGCCCTGCGTCCAAGAATCAGCACTGGGATTCCAAGCAAGAGATTAATCTCGAAACAGAAAGAGGTTCTTCCGACCGAAACACCCACTGCTATCTCTTGACCGATTCCCTCTCCTCACGGGGAGTCGATCTTCCTGATTTCCTGTACTTCAAGGCTGCCTTGACCAGATCCCTGAACAGAGGGTGGGCTCTGGTGGGCCGGGATTTTAGCTCCGGATGAAACTGCACCGCCACGAACCAGGGATGGCCTGAAAGCTCGACTATCTCCACCAGCCTGCCGTCCGGGGAGAGTCCCGAGAGCTTCAATCCGGCTTTAGTCAGCTCCTCCCTGAACTTGTTGTAGAACTCATATCTATGGCGGTGACGCTCACTGACATTCACTTCCCCGTACGCCTTGTAGGCCAGACTGTCTTTCTCCAGAATACAGGGATAAGCGCCCAGCCGCATGGTCCCGCCCATATCCGTTATCTTCTCCTGATCCGGCATGAGATGGATCACCGGATAAGGGGTGGTCTGATCGAACTCATAGCTGTTAGCTTTTTCCATGTGGCAGACATTGCGGGCAAACTCTATCACCGCGCACTGCATTCCCAGGCATATGCCCAGATATGGAATCTGATGTTCCCNNAATCTGATGTTCCCGCACGTATCTTGCTGCTTCGATTTTTCCCTCGATGCCCCTCTCTCCGAATCCGCCCGGAATCAAAAGCCCGTCGATATCTTCAAAATTCTCTTTGGCGTTCTGATGAGTGACCGCTTCAGAATTGATCCATTTCAAATCCACTCGGGCATTGTTTTCCACCGCTGCGTGAACAAAAGCCTCTATTATGCTTTTGTAGGCGTCTTTAAGATGGGTGTATTTGCCGCAGACTCCGATTTTGACCTGCTGGGCGGGACTCTTTATCTTCTTCACCATCTTTATCCAGCTCTCCATGTCCAGCTCCCCACACTTAAGGTCGAGATGCTGTATTATCAGGTCATCCAAACCTTCCTTGTGGAAAAGGATGGGGACCTCGTAGATACAATCAACGTCGATGGCTTGAATCACCGCCTGGCTGGGAACGTTGCAGAAAAGCCCGATCTTCTCCTTGATCTGCCTAGTCAATGGCTGGGCCGTGCGGCAAAGAAGTATGTTAGGCTGAATGCCGATCTCCCGCAGCTCTTTCACGCTGTGTTGGGTGGGCTTGGTTTTAACCTCTCCGGCTGAATCAATATACGGAACCAACGTCAGATGAATGAACAAGGTGCCCTGGGGACCGCACTCTAACCCCATCTGTCTGATGGCTTCAAGAAAGGGGAGACTTTCTATATCTCCGACGGTTCCTCCGATCTCGGTAATCACCACGTCCACCTCACCATTTATCCGGCCCACCTTTTTTATCCGATCCTTGATCTCATTGGTTATGTGAGGAATGACCTGCACGGTGGAACCTAAATAATCACCGCGTCTTTCCCGGGCAATGACCGCATCGTATATTTGCCCAGAGGTGAGATTGTTATCCTTGGCCAGATTCTCGTCGATGAATCTCTCATAATGTCCCAGGTCCAAGTCCGTCTCGGCACCGTCGTCCAGCACAAAAACCTCCCCGTGCTGGAAGGGGTTCATGGTTCCGGGATCGACATTTATGTAAGGATCGAATTTCTGGATGTTTACCTTCAACCCTCTTTTCTTCAGCAAAAACCCCATGGAGGCTGAGGCAATCCCTTTCCCCAGAGAGGAGACCACCCCGCCGGTCACGAATATGTATTTCGCCTTTCTTTTTTGGCTTTTCACCTCACCGCCCCTCCTTTCTGTGCCCTCACTTTTTTCAGGTCGGAAGGCACATCTACAGTTACAGGCTTATACCCGGTCAGATAAACCCTGATCCTATAGCCATTCTCCAAGGCCCTTAGCTGCTCCAAACGCTCCGACTTCTCCAGAGGCGTTTGCGTCAAAGAAGAAAACCTCATAAGGAAATCCTTTCTGAATCCGTACATTCCTATGTGTTCATAAAAGGTCAACCTTCGCACATCCATTCTGGCAGGAGCGGCCCCCCTGCTGGAGGTGTCAGCCTGCCTTATGAAGGGAATGGGATAACGGGAAAAGTACAGGGCGAACCCGTTTTTATCCAATACTACCTTTACCACGTTTGGATTCTTCAACCTGGCGGGGTCATTTATCCTGGTGGCCAGGGTGCCCATCCAGGTGCCTTTTTCCCTCAACATGGAAGAGACCAAAACATCAATCAGAGTAGGCGGGAAATGGGGCAGATCACATTGGATGTTTATCACCAGGTTACAGTTCAAATTCCTTGCCACCTCGGCCACTCGATCGCTGCCGGTGGGGTGATTCCTCAAGCTTACGTAAGCCTCTCCTCCGAAGGCGAATACCAGATCCGAGATCCTGGAGGAATCTGTCACCACCATCAGCCGATCCAAACTTCTCGACTTGGCCGCACTCTCATAAACGCATTGTATCAAAGGCTTCCCATGAATCTTTATCAAAGGTTTCCCGGCAAGTCTTTTGGAGTCCAACCTGGCAGGAATTATCCCGATAACTCTTGATTTCCTCATCTTTTTCCCTATGAACTCTGAAGATGCCAGAAAATTAAAATTCAACCCGCATTTTAGCAAACTACCACTTGCTTGTCAACAAAAATTATGGCGATCCCAAACCTTGAGACCGCCATCTCATGAGATTCAAGCTTCAGATACTTTTATCCGATCACTTTTGGCACCTTGAAAAACCCGTCTTTTCTCTTGGGGGCGTTGGCTAACGCTTTCCCCCTTAAGAGCGAAGGCAAAACCTTATCTTCCCTGAGAACGTTCTGTATCGGGATGACATGTGACGTTACAGGCACGTTTTTTGTGTCCAGCTTATTTAGCTGGTCAATATACTTTATGACCTTATCCAGGTCCTTCTGGAACTTGATCTTCTTCTCGGGGGAAAGCTCCAACTTGGCTAAGTTGGCCACGTGTTCGACATCTTCTAACGATATAGGCATGTTTAAGTCCTGACTATATTTTNNTGTCAAGACAAAAACCAGGTGGGCTTTATCGAGAAGCCTTGTCCGGCATTTTCCGGGTGCGCACGGGTCGATAAGCCATCATTGAGGCTTGGCGCCAAGGTATCGCGCTCAGAAAAAAGCCGATCCAGAATCATCAGGTCAGGGAACCCTATGAGCGGCAGAGTCGTGACTGTTCTGGCGATCAGAGAACAAAGATGTCGATTTGCGGGGACCTACCGACATTGACCCAAGAGCTACGATTTCATGAGGAAGCGGAGTCCGTCTCTCTTTCGGTGGATAAGAGATCGCGCATCAGCTGATCAATCTTCTCGATACGGAAGGGTTTGGCCAAGTACCCATCTGCGCCCTCCTGCATGACTTTCT
>JABAOH010002029.1_pt1 | contig 10300 bp, 12 predicted proteins | sample 7062181 | NCBI WGS metagenome assembly JABAOH01 (sample SAMN14538630, study PRJNA623070) | marine sediment metagenome | biome: marine biome [ENVO:00000428]; feature: marine pelagic biome [ENVO:01000023]; material: deep marine sediment [ENVO:00002113]; isolation source: pool of 5 deep marine... | reverse complement strand
ACTATGTATTGAAGTTATTAAAGAAGTATATTAGGTCCGGATAATCGAAGTTTACCGAAGGTAATTATTAGCCCTTTCAGTAGTGACATCCATATGAGAATCCCCTCTCTCTGCGTCGGGAGATAAGAGATATTATGGAGTGCGGTGGACGGGAGTACGAGAGAAAGATGAGAAAAAGGGAAAAAACACTTGATTTATTCTTTTAGTGCTATACGCTAGGGGCGTAAATATAAGATATGAAATCTTAACGCTCTTTGTTATTCTATCCTAGGTACTTGTCGTTGGTGTTAGTAGAACGTAGGCCCACTTTGCGCCAGCATTTCGGTGGGCCTCCACGCCTTTAATGCCAATGCCATTCGGCTAGGCCCTTCTCTGTTGACCCCCACTTAACTCAGAAGACCCTTTGTGAAATAATCCCGAGAAGCACTTTTGACTCACCCTCTGCCGGGATCGCTCACCAGAGAGAGTTCTCACGGATTAGTATCGCATACCACTCTATGCTCAAGGGCTTCACGGCTTGTTCGGGCATCTTCGCGGAAGGTCTTTTTGATTTTGAGAGCGAGCCTGGTGCTTCAGGCAGTCTCAAGAGGACTTGGGTGCGGCAGAGCGATGGCGATCCTCTCAGGGTCACGGTTGCAGACATCGATGAAGATACCATAACCCTTGACACTAACCAGCCCCTGGCTGATTGCACATTGACCTTTACTATCCTGTTAGTGGCGGTGAAATGAGATTTGTCGCCTGCTCTCTGTTGGTGCACGGGAGCGTGGACTCAAGAGCCTAGTTATGCATATGCTGAGGGGAACTAAGAAGGGCGTCAGTACACCATAAAGGGCCCGGACCCGGACACCGAAAGGGCCGGCTAATAAAAAGGGAGATGGAACCATGGAAGATCACAAAATTGACGATCTTGTTGGGATCTATGAGGCGGATGGAAGCGTGAAGTGCAGAGAGTGCATGAAAGAGAAAGATTGGGAAGACCTCACACAGGAGAACATCATTACCCTAAAAGATATCGAGAATAGCGACAAGGTGTTCTACTGTGATTACTGCGAGGAGAAGCTGTGAGACAAAGAGAGGATTAGAGTGGATTTGAATTGAGAGCCCGCCACGTTAGGAGCTACCCACCCATGAGATGGAAAGACACTGTTTTTCGAGGTGGAATAGGTGTGTGCAGTCTGATGGGTAGGGAGGCTACTAACGGTATTAAATGTTTGAGACTCACAAGGAGGTCACCATGAATATCTACGTAGGTAACCTGTCGTATGAAGTCACTGAAGAGGACTTACGGGAGGCCTTTGAAGGCTTCGGGAGCGTCGAATCGGTCAAAATTATTAAAGACAGGTGGAGCGGCGAGTCAAAGGGATTCGGATTCGTGGAGATGCCCGAGACAGCTGAGGCCAACTCGGCGATCAAGGGATTGGGTGGAAAAGTGTTGAAGGGGCGAGCGCTTAACGTTAATGAGGCTCGCCCCCGTTCCGAACGGGGCGGTAGAGGACGAGGTGGATGGCGGCGCTCCTATTAAGCCGCGCTCAAGGAAAACCCCGCATCTATCCACTGGTTCAATGAAGGGCCTTCCATCTCACATCGGATGGTATCCTCAGCCAAATTCGTGTTTGTGATAAATCAGATCTATCACAAAAGCCAATATGGCTTATCTCTGAAACCACAGGGAGACAGTTTCTAAAGGGCGTGGTGGCAACGACACGAATCCCAAGCAACATTTATGGGCATATGGCTTTTTGTTTCGGAAAGGAGACATTTGAATGAACACACGCTATGGAAGGTGGCTTTTGGCATTGGTGACTGCCATGAGCCTGGCATGGATTGCCCTGCCGGCACTGGCAGGAGAAAAGCAGCCCTCTGAGGGTAAAGTTGCAGTCGTGAACGGATCGGTGATCACCCAGAAGGATTTTGACAGGGAGATGGATGGTGTCCAGCGGCGACTTGCCAGTACGGGAAGGTCTCTTGACGACTCCCAGCTGCAAGCACTCAAAAAGGAGGTCCTCGAAGGCCTTATCAACGTTGAGTTACTGTATCAGGAGACCCAAAGGAAGGGGATCACAGTTAAAGAGGCGGCAATCGATGAGGAATTGAAGACACTCAGAGGACGATTTGCCGATGAAGACCAATTCAAGACTGCATTGAGCAAGGCGAATCTCTCTGAGGCAGCTCTACGATCCCAGGTTAAAAGGCGGCTGGCCATTGAGCACTTCATCGCTACGCAATTTGCTGAAAAGGTGACGGTTTCAGCCAAGGAGACCAAAGACTACTATGAGAGCCACCCGCAGTCCTTCAAACAACCTGAGCAGGTGCGGGCCAGCCACATCCTGATCAAAATTGATCCCCAGGCAGATGAATCACAGAGGGCTGAGGCACGAAAAAAAATTGAGGAGATCAAACACAAGCTCCATGAGGGTGAGGATTTCGCCACCCTTGCCAAGGAGTTCTCACAAGGCCCCAGTGGTGCCAAAGGTGGGGACCTGGGCTACTTCAGGCGAGGAGACATGGTGAAACCCTTTGAAGAGGCGGCCTTTGCCCTGAAACCAGGTGAGGTGAGTGATCCAGTTGAGACCAGGTTTGGATACCATCTGATTAAGCTCATCGACAGAAAACCGGAAACAACCATTCCCTATGAGGATATCAAAGAGAGGATTGAGCACCACCTCAAGGACAAGAAGGTTCAGGAAAAGGTGGGCCTCTACGTGCAGGGGCTGAAAGAAGAGGCAACCGTGGAGAGATTCCTGACCCAACCCCCGAAATAACAGATGCTTCATCTCACCGGGGGGCTTGGTGCTGTGGTTTTAGGTGCCCTTATTACGATGAAGGATTTGATCGCATATATAGCAAAGGCGCTCGTGGATAAGCCAGAGGAAGTCATGGTCACGGAAATAGAGGGAGAGCAGACCTCTGTGATTGAACTCAGGGTAGCCAAAGAGGACTTCGGCAAGATAATCGGCAAACAAGGAAGAACGGCTTACGCCATAAGGACTATACTGAGTGCGGCCTCTGCCAAGATGAAGAAGAGAGGTATCCTGGAGATTTTGGAGTAGGTGAGGAAAACTGCACTTAAATTGGAACGCCTAAAAACCTTGCGTATATTGTGTAGTCTTAAATCGCAGAGGTCACTGGTTTGTTGAGTTCTGACTGTATCAAACACCTTCTCCCTCACCCGATCTTATCGATTAGCACCTGCAATATGCAATGATCGTGATGAAGCCGAGCGTACCTAATTCATCTGGGACTATTGTAATGCACGAGACTCGATCATGGGAACTTACTATCGAGGTTTTACCTTTAGCAGACAGGCTTCGAAGGAATATTGATATTTCGGCTACTGACTCGAGTCTATACCTCTTTCCCTTGAAAAATACTATAGAGCCAAGGTCCATCAGTCCATAAACTAACCTCCCTCATTTTCTTTGATTTATAGTTACTTAGCCAGAACCTCGTGCAATTGATCATAATTGACACACTACTATAGTTCCCCTATACTCCCTCTCAGAAAAAAAGGCTTCTTTTCCATCCAGTAAGCTAATAGCACAGGGAGGCAGGCACAAATGAAGGATGAACGGTTAGAGGCCATCTGGAAACAGGGTGTTCAACTCATGGCGAAGGGCTATACCTGAGCGGAGGCCGTCCTGCAGGTTCTGCGGGAAATGGAGGGTTGGGACCCATCTCCCTATCAGTGGGCTACTGCAGGGTATATGGGGGCTGTTGAGACGGGAAGGACGATATGCGGGACCCTCTTTGGAGGAGCGGTCTTCGTAGGCTACCTCCACGGAATGAATGCTACCCAGGCGCCGGAGGTACAGGGCATGAGCAGGACTCGGGCGATTGAGTCAGTACGAGACCTCTTTCAGGGGTTTGTCGAGCGCTTCGGCGATACCGATTGCCGGACCTTGATAGGCTGTGACTGGAGCAAAAAAGAGGATAGAGAGAGATACTTCAGGGAAGAGGTGTACAAGGACACATGCTACAACTATCTTGACTACGTCCTTGCCCGGTGCCTTGATCGAATGGCCTCCATGGACCGGCCAAAGGGATAGGCATAAGTGTTCCGGGGATGTGTTTTTAGGTCTGAGCTTCAGTTCAGCTGGCAAGAGTTTTGAATGACTATGTATTCTATAATAGAATTAGATTGATAGTAAGCATCAGCTTTGGCAAGTATCCTATCGTTTTCTGAGGGAAAAGGTTTCTACAATATACGGATTTTGCCTTCCTCTATTTCAGGCTACAGACCGCTGATTTTAGGGTGGTCCTTAGAGGCAGTTTCTTTGACTTTATGATTACGGCTACTATAGTATGTAGTGCCCTTATTTCTCGCATGGGTAAATGACTAAGAAGGAGGGAATGCAAATTGATAAAGGGGCAAATTACATTTTTCTTGTTATTCCTGTCTCTGTTGGCTTTGGTTCCGGGCAGTGCTGGCCGCACAGAAGAGCTTACGAAACCCTCTCCTGAGACAGCTATTCCACCTGAAAGGGTTGTTGTTCCTTACCCTATTGGAGAGAGTCCTGAGCTGGGCATCGTGCAGAAGTTATTTGCCCACCGGAGACATGCCCAAGAATTCAGGATTGCTTGCGGTGAATGTCACCATGTGTACGAGAATGGAAAGAATATCTGGAATGAACAAATGCCCATTCAGAAGTGTTCAGAATGCCATGATCCCCCTTTATTGAAAGGGCAAAAGAATCTCGTCGCCGGCTTTCAGCTTACGATCTTTTTGGACCATCCAAGCTGCGCCCGTTGCCACAGGAAAGGCAAAGGCGATTAAGATCAGAAACCTCTCGGGTTTAGCAGAGAAAGATGCAGAGTGTGGGGCCAAAAAGCTTATGACTATGGAATGAAACCTTGAAAGTTTTTGAATCTTGCTCGATTATGGGTTCTGGCAAGAGACCTTAAATCCGAGCGTACCGACTCTCATCCACTACTTCCCACCGGTTTTACCCTCGTGCCCACAATATACGGGATTTCCTCAAATAGACGGTAAACCTCGACCCGTCCCTCTGAGGTTTCGACTGATGCCATCTCCAAACTGCATGGAGCCAGATTCCTTTTTGCCACTTTGGGGTGTGTGCTGGTCTCATCCGAATCCATGGAATCTTTACCATGAAAAGGTAATTGTATTTTCACGGCAAATAGGGCGATGAGGGGAGGTAGTCAAGGCGATATAGCGCATGATAAAGTTGCACGTTGAAGAAAGACTGTATAATATGCATCCAGCATTTCAAAGGGGGTTAGGAAGATATGGCATACGATCAAATGTTAATCACGGAACTGGAAGGGAAGGCAAAAGCCCTGAGAAGGGAATCCATCAAAATGATAAGGAAGGCCGGAATCGGTTGGCTTGGTGGATCGCTTTCGCAGGCGGACATTATTGCGGTGCTGTTTTTTCATCACATGAGGCATGACCCTGAAAATCCGCAATGGGAAAAGAGGGATCGGCTGATCGTATCCAAAGCCCACTGTTGTGAGACGGTATACGCTGCATTGGGGGAGATGGGGTACTTTCCTAGGGAGGAATTTTCCTCCTACGGTAAGTTAGGTGCGACATTGCAGGCCCATACGGAACGGGTCGTACCCGGGGTTGAGTACTCAGGGGGGTCGCTCGGGCAGGGTTTATCATTCGCGGTTGGGGAGGCTTTGGCGGCCAGAATAGGTGCTCCCAAAGACCAATCAGGCAGGCCGATGCCCCAGTACCGTGTCTTTTGTATCCTCGGTGACGGGGAATGCGACGAGGGACAGGTTTGGGAGGCAGCCATGGCTGCAGCTCATTACAAGACAGACAAGCTGACGGCGTTTGTTGACCATAATGAATTTCAGTCGAGTGGTAAGGTTTCCGAGAGGATGGGGCTAGAACCGCTAGCCGAAAAGTGGCGAGCCTTTGGCTGGGATGTAACGGAGATAGATGGTCACAATATTACCGAGATTCTCAGTGCCTTGGACCGGGCAGATAAGATCTTGGGCAAACCTCAGGTCATTATTGCCCATACCGTTAAATGTAAAGGGGTACCTTCTTTCGAGCGTAAGAACTTGCACTTTTGTAAGATTACCGATGATATGTATGCCGAGGCAATGGAGGTGCTGAAATAGAGAAAGACGATGAAAGAGTGGATAACATAACTAGGGTGTAAAAGATGAAACGTGACTACGTAATGGAACCCCTGGGCGTGATGAAAACCATGTATGAAGCCTACAATGAGGCCATGGTGGAGTTGGTACAGAAAGACAGCCGTACAGTTCTTCTTTACGGAGATTTTCCGAGAGGTGCTGCGGGTGAACTTTGCCAAAGAGATTACCCCGACCGCATATATGATCTCGGCATTGCCGAGGCAAGCCTGATAACCACCGCGGCTGGTCTGGCCGGGGGCGGCAAGAAGCCATTTACCCACTGCCACAGTATATTTGCCATTGGTCGGGCCTATAACCAGATAAGACAGAACGTAGCCTTTGATAAGTTTAATGTTAAGATGGTCCTCTGCAACTCAGGTATGCTCTGGGCCTTTATGGGGGGATCCCATCAAATCGTTGAGGACATAGGTGCACTTCGTGCCATACCCAATCTCGTTCTCGTCTCTCCGGCCGATCCAGTCGCAACGAGGAAGATAACCACGGCCGTCGCTGAATATGTAGGACCAGTAGCCATAAGACTATCAAATCCCCCTGTTCCTACCATATACCGGGAGGACTACCCGTTTGAATTGGGCAAAGCGGTTACCTTGATCGATGGCGAAGATGCCACGATAATTTCCACTGGGATGATGTTAGCGGATTCTCTAGAGGCCTCGGAGATATTGGCCAGGGAAGGCATCAATGTACGTCTGGTTGATATGCACACGCTCAAACCAATAGACGAAGAAGCTGTCATCAGCGCGTCAAGAGAGACGGGTGCCATTGTTACGGTGGAAGACAGCAGTATTATTGGCGGTTTGGGAGGCGCCGTGGCAGAGGTTGTTGTCGAGAATTCCGTGGTACCGTTGCGGAGAGTCGGCATCAAAGATCGATTTGGTCAGTCGGGAACAGTAGAGGAGTTGAAAGAAGAATACGGAATATCGGCCCGCCATATTGTTCAAGCGGTTAGGGAACTAATCGACAAGAGGAAATCATAACGCGTGAGTAATTGACTTGACGCTGCGCCTAATATTGTCAATTTTCAAGATCTTCTTCCAATCAGGTTGGAAAATCTCCCCTTTAGCCTGACTAACCGCTAATTTGGCCCCGTCGGAGGCCGGAGCCCCAGCGAAATCGAAGACAATAGCCAGTGTAGTGCGAATATGACCAAATAAGAAGTCGAGAACCGCTTGCTCCGGGACGCCCATTCTGATGACTTCATCCATGGCTTCACGAATAACGGTGAAACACGTTAAACCTAAGGTCTCAACTAAAGCCGGTTCCAGAATCGCCATCTGCTCGGTAGTAAGGCGATGCGCTCTCATCACCGGGGCAAAGATGGCTCGGGCAATCGCTTCTCCCCTGGGGTAATGTTCTTCGGGTCCCTGATGCAAGGAACAGACGATGTTCTGCTTGGCCTTGACACCGCCAAACCAATCTCGCATCGCTTCTGGGTCAGTTTCGCCACCAAACAAGGGGGGATGACAGGGGTGGGAGATGAAGTAAGTAATGTCGTTACGCTCTGGCAACACGCCGGCATAGGCTGCGGCTGGGTCAAGACCCATGACCATTGAGCCGCTCTTGAGCTTGGGCACAATTTCGGCGCAAATCTTACCAATTAGCGCATCTGGCACCGCCAGGACAACCACATCGGCTTGCTTGATGGCTTTGTCTTGGGGTGTTACCGACAACCCGAGTTCGGCCAGACCGCCCTTCCCTGCTTCGCTAACCTCAACATAAAGTGTGGTATAGTCAGGATGGTCTTTCATATTCCTGGTGATGCGCATACCCATTTTACCACCGGCACCCATTAAGGCTATTGCACTCACTGTATTACCCCCTGTTTTTGTATTTGGTCAGTACATGTTCAGTAAAATGGCACAACCGAATATTGAGTGTAAAAAATGATAAGAGGTCCCTTTTCAATGCCGAACTATAGGCCTAAGTAGGCTTGTAGGTCAAGGGAGAAGGCGCGCGGTGCCGACGACCCACTATGCTGCTGTCGGAAGGATCCCCTTGCTTACTCGCCCTAATTCATGATCCCCTTCGATCTGATCCGCCTTACTCGATTCCCTCAATCGCCACGGCCCGGATTGGGAAAGACTCCAAGCCACCCATTTTCGCTGGGAAACCAAAGAAAAGGAATCTCTGCTTCTTCAGTTCGCCCAAGTTGGCCAACCCCTCGATAATGGGAATCTCATTGGAGAGCATGAGATCATGGGTGAAAAGTTTAGTCAAATTCTTTCCGGCGAATTCCGGGTTCTCGGGGAACACAGTGTCATCGACACCAACCAGCTTGATTTTCTTCTGTAGCAGGTACTCGACACCCTCCTTGGCCAAATAGCATCGATCCCTTCCCTGATTCGAACACTTCCCAATGAGGACGATGTCTTTCTCTTTGATCCGGAATTTCTCCAAGATCTCCCCTTTAATAGCGGTTTTAGGGGCTAAATCCTTGCAGTCTACCAGAACGGCCATGCCGAAAAAGGCGGTTACCGGCATATCGCTGAGATCTTTAGCGCTCCTCCCGTGGCGCACTGGGACGAAGTGTGAAGGAGCCTCCACATGGGTAGAAATATGGCTCTCCATCTCGATGTTATGCATGATCTCTCCTGGCGGAACGGGAAAGGGTTCGATTTCATACTTTCGCTTCCCGGTATCGAGAGGGCCTTCCGCCTTTCCGGGTGTTACCTTCTTGGAGAGATCGATGATCCGTGCTTGCGACAAATATTCCACCACATCGTCAATTCTCATGATAGCCTCTTTTAGATTTTGAATATGACCTTGCCTGTCTTGGCTGACTCCACCATCTGGAAGGCCTTATCATAATCTTGTAAATCAAAATAATGGGTTATTACGGGTTTTATATCTATCTTGCCGGAGAGGAGCATGCCCTGGGCCGTCCACCAAGTATCCCACATGATCCTTCCAGTCACGCCATACACATTCGCCTCCTTGTAGATGACGTTGTTTACGAGGTCAAGTTCCACCGGCCCATCATACAGCCCAACCAGCACTAGCTCCCCACCTCGCCTCAAGGTGCTGGCGGCATCGTTTACAACCGACCTGTTTCCAGTGAGCTCAACAACGATATCCAGACCAGATCCCTTGGTAAGTCTGTGAACCGTTTGAGCCACGTCGACTTGCCCGGCATTGAGAACGATATCCGCCCCCATTTTCTTTGCCATATTGAGTCTCTCCTTACTAATGTCCACACCGATTAAATACTCCGCTCCGCTCAGTTTGGCCACCATCTGGGCATAAATACCGATGGGACCACACCCGAACACAATCACTTTTTTCCCGGCTGGGTCCGTCTTTGATATGGCGTGGACACCGATCCCAAAGGGCTCCATCGTCGCACCGATCTCGTAAGAAATGGCAGCGTCCAATTTCCAGGCACAAACCGCGGGGAGAACGGCATATTCGGCAAAGGCCCCATCCATGTGTACGCCCAGGATCTTCATGTCTTTGCAAACATGCTGAAGACCCGTCGTGCATTGGTAGCAGTGCCCGCACGGAACGTGCGTCTCTGCAGCAACGCGGTCCCCATTTTTGAACTTCGCAACATTCTTACCGACATCGACCACCTCGCCCGCGTATTCATGCCCAAAAAGCAGCGGGAGCTTGATCCTGGAAGATGCATACTCGTTCCACTGGTAGATATGGATATCTGTCCCGCAAATAGCTGCAGCCTGCACCCTGACTAAAAGATCGTCGTCACCGATCTGCGGTACCGCGAGATCCTTTAAGGTTGCCCCCTTCTCAGGTTGATCTTTGATCAACGCCTTCATTGCATAACTACCTTATGGTTCATCTTTTTTAGACACTTGCGGCAAAAGCTTTAGGAGATATCTCTAGCTGACTCCCTTTTGTCAAGCACTTTTTCCGATAGATTTTCAATGACTCAACCTCCTGCAGGAGGACAAAAGTAAAGACTACCAGAAGAATACTGAAATGAAGTCAGACTGATAGATGTTTTCAGCTGTGGCAAGAAACACTAAACGCAAAGGCGCTACTAGCAATCACAAGATATGGTAAAGTTAGCCCCCTCCCCTTTGCTTCCGCATTATCAATTTTTACTGGCCTTTCCGATCTTTTTCGCTATTATCTCCTTTGATATCGATAGAGAGGCAGAAAGATGTCACGGCGCGTACTCTTTCCTTTGGCCATATTGGCAGTCATT
>JABAOH010015796.1_pt2 | contig 10302 bp, 9 predicted proteins | sample 7062181 | NCBI WGS metagenome assembly JABAOH01 (sample SAMN14538630, study PRJNA623070) | marine sediment metagenome | biome: marine biome [ENVO:00000428]; feature: marine pelagic biome [ENVO:01000023]; material: deep marine sediment [ENVO:00002113]; isolation source: pool of 5 deep marine... | reverse complement strand
TGGTAGTGACGGCTGCTCTGGTACCGTCCATCTCTGTGCGAAGGATCGTCGAATTCGCACAACAACTGACCAGGGAACAGGAGGATGAGACAGAGTTGGTGGCCAAATCGCTGGGGCTGGAAGCACAACCCAACCCGGAGAGGACAACCTCGAGCGGGGTGAGCATCACCACTATGCCACGCTTTCACACGATCAGCTTCAGGCCACAGTTATCGCAGCAAGTGGTGATGGTGATTCGCACCAGCGACCTACGGCACGATCTAAGGAGATCACGGCTTGCTCCCATGGATCGTGATCTATCGGGTCTATCGGAGCCACCGTGGCGCTATTACTGGCGAAGCATTGTCTATGATCGCTATACCGGTCACGGCTGGACCACCAGCCAGACAAAGATGGTGCAATACGAGGCGGGCGAGCCGGTCATCCCATCGGCGAAAGAAGGGGACATGCCGTTCCATCGGGTCTTACGGCAGGAGGTACAGGTCATCGGTGATCCTTCGACCCCTCGACAGGCTCGGGACGATGCAAGCTCAGGACACCGCCTGGACGAGATGCTCCACGTAGCTGGCACCCTGGTCACAGCCGACCATGATTTCAGCGTAGCCTGGCGTTCACAAGAAGATGCCTTTGCCGCGTCCAGCGAAGCCACCACCTATCGGGCCGATTCACTGCTGCCCGTCATCAGCGAGGAGCAATTGCGATCCGCCGGGAGCGACTACCCGGAGTGGATAAAAAATCGCTACCTGGCCCTGCCGGACCAGGTACCCGACCGGGTGCTGGCGCTGGCGCGCGACCTGACGGCGACCGAGCCCACTCCCTACGACCGAGCCCTGGCCATCGAGTCTTACCTACGGACTTTTTCCTACACCCTTGATGTGCCTTCGCCTCCGTTCCACCGGGATGCAGCCGACTACTTTCTCTTCGATTTGCAGCGAGGGCATTGCGACTACTACGCCACGACGATGGTGGTGCTGGCCCGGGCGGCCGGCCTGCCGGCCCGGCTGGTGATCGGCTACGCCAACGGGACCTACGATGCGGACAATGTCCGCTACCTCGTAACGGAAGCCGACGCCCATGCATGGGTCGAAGTCTATTTTCCCGAGTACGGATGGGTGGAGTTCGAGCCCACCGCTGGTCGCCCACCGATTGAGCGTCAGGCTGAGTCCCTCCCAATTGAATGGCCTGAGCCGGAGGAACCGCTGGAACCGGCAGCGACGGAACGAAGCAGGGTGGCCCAGTTTTGGTGGCTGGGGGTGTTGGGTAGTCTTGCGGTAGCGACATCGGTGGGCATCGTCTGGTGGGCGGCCGACATCTGGCGGCTGCGCCTCTTAACACCGGCAGCGGCCGTGGCGACCCTCCACCGACGCCTCCAACGTCACGGGCGGCGGTTGGCCGTGCCGATGCGAGAGGGGGACACACCCTACGAGTTTGCTACGTCTTTCGCAGAGCACTTTGCCGACATGGCGCGAGGTAAGTATTGGGAAATACCCCTGGCCCCTGCCGTCCAGGAGGCACAGCGGCTGGTCAGCCTATACGTACAGGCAAGTTACACGCCGCGCCCGCCAAACACCGACGACCAGAGACAGGCCATACAGACCTGGCGGCGACTACATCGGCGGTTGTGGGTGGCGTGGGTGCTGCAGAGGTGGTGGGGGAGCCCACTCAGCCGATTTATCAAGACCCCCAACGCAGGTGGCCTGGCGTACCACCGCTAGGACAGGATACTGGGTCCCCGGCTAGCAGTTCCGGCCCGATGGAGTACAGCCCAGTGGGGTACTGCCCCAGCAAACTACACCGCCAGCATAGATTGTTGCCGCTATGTGGTGCGTCTAGGGCAGCCTAGCCTCAAATGAACCGGTCTAGTGGGTCTCTGCTACACTTGTCTTTTAGTACGGCAGGCCTTCGCCGTGGCCCCGATACAGAGGTCACAGGGTTGGTTTTGCAGTGTTGCCATTTGACTTTTTGGGTGGTTGGGCTTAAAATATGACCAGACAGTTGCCCACAATAGATGAACCTTTTACCCTGCTTCCTTGTATAACAGGTGACAGGAGGCTTGGAGATACGGAGGGTTGCCGTGTCAACTGGCGAGGACAATGAGTTGATCCCTCGGGTTCGACTGGGGGACCTTGCCGCTTTCGAAGCCCTGTATGACAAGTACAAAGGTCAGGTCTATCGGACTGCACTGGCTATTATCCGTGATCGGAGCGCTGCTGAGGACATCCTCCAGGAGTGCTTCTTGAGAGTTTATGTGCACATTGATAAGATAGACGTATCCCGGCCTTTATCTCCCTGGATTCACCGTATCGCGGTCAACCTCAGTTACAATTGGGTCACGAAGCGACAACGATGGTTTCCCTTGTTAGGGGAGGTAGTTGATCAGTTCGTAGGCGATCACCACGGCTCTCCAGAACACATTTTGGAGCGTGAGGAATTGCAGCGCATCGTCCAGGAGGCTATCCATTCCCTCAGTTTTGCGCAGCGCGTCGTGATCATCCTTTTTTATTTGAATGGGTTCAGCCTGGAGGAAATAGCCTACATTTTGGACTGTCCTGTGGGGACCGTCAAGTCGCGCTTGTACTATGGCCGCCAGAATCTGAAGCGCAAGCTTGGAGCGGATAAGAGACTGCCAGCGGGAGTAGCATATGAGTTTCCATAGAAAGAGCTGGCCAATCATAGAAGAGAACCCATACCACAACGATGAGATGGATGCCCTGGTCCGCTGGGTTCTTCGGGACTCGGTAGCTGATGAGGAGCCTCCACCGGAGATATGGGATAAGATTCGGGTCAGATTGGAGCAGCCGAAAGCACAATCCCACGCCCGAAGGGGTAGGTTTCTCTCGGCCCAGTTTTCCTTGCTGGTCCAGCTTCTGGTGTTGGGCATCATCATCCTGGTGGCCTTTGGCCTGAGTCTGAGGCCAGGGTTCGATCTCTCCGTTGACCGGCAGTACGTTGTCAATGGTACGCTAACCCCTCAGCCGGATTCTGAAAAGATCTTGTTATCGTCGGCCGACGATGATGTGCTGAGTAGGTATCGCTATTTTCTCCTGAGCAGAGAACTGACGATCTTTGACTACCGGTTGGTACCTCATGCCGATACCTATCAGAGGTAGCCAAGTTGGGAAATGGGTAGGGTGTGGTAGGTAGATCGGTGGCTGAGAGCCGATGGATCATTTCCTGGCTACCCACAACATGCTTTGAAGGGAGGTGAGAGATAGGAGAGAACAGCCTGGTTTACCGTTATCACCCAATTTTCCAAAGAGAAAAAGGAGGAAGATATGTTTGGTAAAAAGTTTGCTCGAGCGTTGATGGGGTTGATGACCGTTGTGCTGATCCTGTCGTTTGTGGCGGCCTGCGCTCCCGGGGCCGAGAAGCCGGGCGCGGAACTGCGCCTCAACCTGGGCACCGAGCCGCCCCATCTGGACCCGGCTCTGGCCACCGACAGCGCGTCCATCAACGTCAACCAGAACCTCTTCGTTGGCCTGACCCACTTTGAGCCGGGGACGCTGAAGGTATTGCCTTTCCTGGCTGAGAGCTGGGAAGTTTCGGCCGACGGCATGGTCTACACCTTCAAGCTGCGCGAGGACGCCAAGTGGACCGACGGCAAGCCTGTCACGGCTGGCGACGTGGAGTACGGCATCAAGCGCACCCTGGCCCCCGAGACGGCCTCAGACTATGCCTACGTCCTCTACATTATCGAGGGCGCCGAGGCCTACAACACCGGCGAGGGCGGCGCCGACGGCGTGGCCGTCAAAGCCCTTGACGACTACACCCTGGAGATCAAGCTGACCGATGCCGCCGCTTACTTCCCGGCCATCGCTGGCATGTGGGTGGCCCGGCCCGTGCCCCGATGGACCATTGAGGAACACGGTGACAAGTGGACCGAGGCCGAGAACATGGTCAGCAATGGCCCCTACAATCTGGAGACCTGGGAGCACGAGAACAAGATCGTCCTGGTCAAAAACCCGGACTGGTGGGGCGCCAAGGACGTGACCATTGATAAGGTCACCATGTTCATGGTCCAGGAGGACTCCACGGGCGTGGCCATGTACGAGAACGATGAACTGGACTTTTACGGAGCGCAGATTGGGGCCATTCCGCCGGCTGACATGGACCGCATGAAGGCCGACCCGGAGCTGAGCAAGCAGCTCAACATCGTCGCTGACTTGGCTACCTATTACTACGCTTTCAACACCACCAAGCCGCCCTTCGACAACGTCCTGGTGCGCAAGGCCTTCGCTGGCTCCATTGACCGGCAGAAACTGATTGACACCGTGACCAAGGCCAACCAGGAACCGGCCACCACTTTTGCCTGCCGCGGTATCTTTGGCTTTGTGCCGCCGGAGGAGAAAATCGGCATCCAGTACGACCCCGAGCAGGCCAGGAAGTGGCTGGAGGAAGCTGGCTATCCCGGCGGTGCGGGTCTGCCCGAGATCACCCTGATGTTCAACTTTACCGAAGGACACCAGGCCATCGCCCAGTTCGTCCAGGCCCAGTGGAAGGAGAACCTGGGGGTGGAAGTCAAGCTGGCCAGCCAGGAGTGGAAGGTCTATCTGGAGACGCGGCAGGAGGACCCGCCTCAGGTCTTCCGAGCGGGCTGGGGCGCGGACTACCCCGACGCCAACAACTTCCTTAACGAGGTGATGCACTCCGAGTCGCCCAACAATGACACCAGGTGGAAGAACGAAGAGTTCGACAACTTGGTCAAGGCCGCGGCTGTGGAGCAGGACCCGGACAAGCGGCTGGAGATGTACAAGCGGGCTGATCAGATCCTGTCCGAAGAGGACGTGGCCATCATCCCGTTTTACTGGTACACCCAGTCCTTGCTGGCCAAGCCCTGGCTGGAGTACAACTACATTCCCACTGGCGGTCAGGAGCTCTGGACCTGGAAGATCGCGGAGCACTAGAGCCCTTCATGTGCAGGCGCTACGTAGTCCCTGTATGGGGACTACGTAGCGCCTCTTCAGCCTCAGTAGATCCCAACTTGCTCCTGCTGGATCTAGGGCAGCGGATCTGGCGCTTGTCCTGAGCTTGTCGAAGGAGCCTGCCCTGAGCTTGTCGAAGGGATCCGCTGCGAGCTCTTGTGATCTACTGCATAGTAAAAACTGGAGGAGAATCTATGGGCAGGTACATTGTACGGCGACTCTTGCTTCTTATCCCCGTCCTCTTGTTTATTTCTATCGTCACCTTCTCCCTGATGCATTCTGTGCCCGGCGGCCCCTTCACCCGCGAGAAGGCGCTGCGACCGGAGATCCTCCGCAATCTGGAAAAGCATTACTGCCTGGATGAACCTCTGTGGAAACAGTACGTGCAGTATCTAATCGGAGGTTGCGGGGATTCCAAGGGGGTGCTGCGCCTGGATTTCGGTCCCACATACTCCTCCCGCAGCCGCACGGTCAACGATATCTTTCAGGATAACCTGCCGGTTTCCATGCAGTTGGGTCTGTGGGCCCTGCTGGTGGCTGTGGTCATCGGTTTACCCCTGGGCGTCGTGGCCGCTTTGAAGCAGAACACCATCTGGGACTATTTCAGCATGGGTATTTCCGTCCTTGGCGTCTCCATACCCAACATGGTGATGGGCCCTCTGCTGATCTGGATCTTTGCTTTGGGCCTGGGCCTTTTGCCGGTGGCTGGCTGGGGGAAGCCCAGTCAGGTCATCATGCCTGTCCTGGCTTTAGGCGCTACCGAGTCGGCGCGCATCGCCCGCCTGACCCGGGCCAGCATGTTGCAGGTCATCCGTGAGGATTATATCCGTACGGCCAGGGCCAAGGGCTTGGCCGAGAGAGTGGTGACCATCCGACACGCCCTGCGCAATGCCTTGATCCCCGTGATCACGATCCTGGGTCCCCTCTTTGCCTATCTGGTGACGGGTACGATCCTCATCGAGATGATCTTTGGCATCCCGGGCATGGGCCGCTTCTTCGTCACCAGCATCACCAACCGCGATTATCCGGTCATTATGGGTACGATTCTTTTGTATGCGGTGGTGTTGGTACTGGCCAATCTGCTGGTGGATCTCACCTACGCTTTCTTGGATCCGCGCATTCGCTATGAATAGTTGTTAAGGAGAAAGATATGGCTGTTCAAGAGAGGACCATCCGCCTGGCTGCCGGTAGACAAAGGGAAACCAACCTGTGGATTGACGCCTTGCAACGCCTGGTGAGGAACAAAGCGGCTATGCTTGGAGGGAGCATCATCATCTTGCTGGTCTTTTCCGCTGTCTTCGCTCCGGTGGTTGCTCCCTATGACTACGATGAGGGGGACTCGGCAGACAACTATTCCATACCCCCCTGGCTGCTTCCCATATTGCCCAAGGGGGTCGTCAACTATGGGACGATCAGCACCAAGTTTCTGCTAGGAGCCGATTTCCTGGGCCGAGACCTTTTCAGCCGTCTCATCTATGGCACCCGCATCTCGCTTTCGGTGGGGGTGACGGGAGCCCTGATCAGTTTGCTGATTGGCTTGATCTGGGGTTCTATCGCTGGCTACTACGGGGGCCGGCTGGACAACCTTATGATGCGCATCGTTGACATTGTTTACGCTTTCCCCACTCTGCTGTTCATCATCTTGTTGATGGCCTTTTTCCGCTCCACGACCACGGCGATCCAACCCGGCGATTGGCGGTATCCCCTCGTCGTCCTTGATACCTCTATGGGAGGGATGTTCTTTATCTTCGTGGGCATCGGCATCACGGCCTGGATGACCATGTCCCGCCTGGTGCGGGGGCAGATCCTGTCTCTGAAAGAGAAAGAGTTCATCGAGGCCGCCCACACCATTGGCGCTCGCGACCTACGCATCATGTTCCGCCATATCCTGCCCAATATCATCGGCCCCTGCATCGTGTACGAGACTTTGACCATCCCCATGTACATTCTCTACGAAGCTTTTCTGAGCTTTATCGGTTTGGGGGTCAACCCGCCCATACCCAGTTGGGGGATGATGATCAATGAGGGGGTGGAGGCCATGCGCTCCTACCCCCACGTGACCATCTTCCCCGGCCTGTTACTGTCCATCACCATTTTTGCCTTCAACTTCTTGGGCGATGGCCTGCGCGACGCCCTCGATCCGAGGATGAGGGGCACGACTTGAGATTGCGCCCTGGTGGATGAAACAAGACATAACGTTGAGGAGCCCTCGGGCCAAACTAGCCCGAGGGCTCCTTCTATGTCATCGGCCCTCACCCACCCCCGCCCTTCGGGCACCCCCTCCCTCTCCCAAGCTTGGGAGAGGGAGGGGGTGGGGGGGAGGGAGAGGGCAGGTTATAGCTCGGTTTGCAGACATTCAAGGTCAGGGGGAACTGCTCGCGCAGCGAAAGCCAAGATCGTTTCTCATGACCGAAGGGATGAACGGGAAGCGGCCGCTGCAGCGGCTAAGTCTCTGAGGGAGAGCCCACGACCCACCTCGCACTACCCGATACACCCCTTGATTGGGTCCCTGGGGATTGTGGTTGGGGGTGACCTGATAGTAATCCCCCTGATACCAATCGGCGACCCATTCCCAGGCGTTCCCCGCCATGTCCATACAGCCGTAGGGACTGGCTCCATCTGGATAGCTACCCACCGCTGTCGTGTGGCCAGGTCCTGCTTCCTTAGAGTTCGCTTTGTCCTCGTCGTCCCAATCGTTTCCCCAGGGCCATATCCTGCCGTCGGTGCCCCGCGCGGCTTTCTCCCACTCGGCTTCGGTGGGCAGGCGCTTGCCCGCCCATTGGCAATACGACTGCGCCCCGTACCAACTGACATAAGTCACAGGATGGTCCTCGTACCCGCTCCTGGGGCTGTACTGACCATCCTCGTAAATGATGTTGGAGCCCTCATCCTCGACGTTCACCCAATTCACACCGTCCTCTTCCTGATTTCCTTCCTCGTTGAGGAAGCGAGCGAACTGTTCGTTGGTCACCTCGAATTTGTCTATCCAAAAGTCCTCTAAACGGACAGACTGCATGGGCTTCTCGTCGCCATCGGCATTGGCATCGTCGCTATCTCTGGAGCCCATGCAGAAATCGCCAGCAGGGACCTTAACCATCACTGAGCCATCCTTTTTCGATACTGTTGTCGTCTCACGTACAGGCTCTTGTGTTGGACATATGGTTGTTGTTTCGGTTGTTGACTCTGGAAATAGCAGACTGTATAGGTAGATGCCAACAACGACAAGCAACACTACCACCAATAGGATCCTACCAATAGCTACCACCCGCCTGGGCAAACGCTTGCGTACGCCTGGCAGCGGCGTTGGCCTCTCTACAGCGGTGGGTGTCTTTCGTTCCCTCTCAGCGGCCATTGCTCTTCTGATGGCCTCCTCCCTGGCCTCGATGTCAACCACCCGCTGGGGGAAGCTCGCAGCCCTGCCGGGGCGGGGTGGCGACTTCTCGCTGAGGGGAATGGTCTTTGCGGCTGCTGTTTCCAGGAGAGACTCACCCGCAGCCTCGACGGCTGCTGTCAGAGCACGGGCCATCTCCCTCGCGCTGGCGAACCTTCTTTCCGGCTTCTTGGCCAGGGCGTGGTGAATCACCTCCGCCACCGCCTCGGGAATGTGTGCTACCAGCTCGGTCAAGGGTGGAGGCGGATCGTAGACATGGGCATGTAGCACGTGAGGGATGGCACCGCTGAAGGGCACCTGGCCAGAGAGCATCTCGTAGCACACAATGCCCAGGGAGTAGATGTCCGAGGCCGGCTTGACGACCAGACCGCCTATCTGCTCAGGCGACATGTACTCAGGCGTACCAATGCTCATCCATGGAGCGGTCAGCTTTGTCCCTTCAGCCGGTTTGACGGTGCCAAAATCGGTCAGGGTAACGTGCCCCTGATCGTCCACGATGACGTTGCTGGGCTTAATATCGCGGTGCACAAAGCCCCGGGCGTGAGCATAGTCCAGCGCCGAGGCCAGTTGCTGAGTGATCTCTGCCACTCGCCTTGGGGGCAGTGCTTCCTCCTCATGCAGGATCTGAGCCAGAGTGCGACCCGGCAGGAACTCCATGGCCAGACAGTACTTGCCTTCAATCTCCGCCACCTCGTAGATGGCCACAATGTTGGGATGCTTCAGGTTGGCGGCTGTCCGAGCCTCGCGCCAAAAACGTTCCAGGAAAGTAGGGTCCCCCGGCGGAGGCGCGGCCAGGACTTTGAGGGCCACGGTGCGATTCAGGGTGGTGTCAATGGCTTTATAGACGGCGGCAAATCCGCCCCGCCCTATCTCTTCAACGATCTTGTACTTTCCCAGCGTCTGGGGTATCGAGTCCTTCATCCCCTTTCCCTCGTCTTCCAGCTCTATTTAACTGGCGAGAGCGGGCTTGGTGACACACGGATTTCCCTCAACCGCCTGGAACTGGCAAGTATTACACTCTGTCATTGCGAGCNNTCCTTGGGATGGATCTGGGCGACGATCAGGCCCTCGTCGGCCAACAGTTCTCGTCCATCCAGTGCCAGCAGGGTCTTGGCCCACAGGCCTTGGTATTGGGGTGGGGCAATGTAAACGATGTCGAACTTTTCGTCGAACTCCCCTCTCAGGAACTTGAAGACGTCAGAACTCACCACTTGAGCCCGGTCGGCCAGGCCTGTCATCTTCAGGTTTTCGGCGATAACCTTGAGCGCCTGTCGGTTCCGTTCCACGAAGACGGCTCGACGCGCTCCCCGGCTGAGGGCTTCGATGCCTACGCTACCCGTGCCAGCGAAAAGATCAAGGAAAAGGGCATTCACCACCTGTCTCCCCAGGATGTTAAACAGGGACTCCTTCACCCGGTCGGTGATGGGTCTGGTGGCCTGGCCTGGCACTGAGAGCAATTTTCGCCCCTTGGCCTCACCGGCGATGACCCTCATGAGCCCTCCCTCCATGCTCTATACGAACCTTTTCCTCGCCTCCCTGCCCCGTCTGTAGGAGCCTGCCAGAAACCAGGAAGGTCATCAGGTTTTCCCAACGATAGAGATGATATGTCACTACCAGCCAAGCCAGGATCACCAGGCCGATGGATTCCAAAGTGATGATGAGAGGGTATGTAACGATCTCAGCGTAGGCATCCAGCATGGCTTCTGGCGAGCCCATAAAGCGCCACGGCTCGAATTGCCAGCCCAGGAAGGGGAAGAACAAAGTGCGTGGGTAGAGCCATATCCGGTCAGCTAGCAAGTGAACGTTGAAAGCCAAAGCGTAGACGAATCCTTTCCGCCACCAGACGAAGACGATGAGCGAGACCAATAGGTGGACCAGCAAGGTGTGCGCCAGCCCCTGGCTGGTCTTGGAGTCGGTAAAGATCAGCAAAGAGAGGGGTTTATCAATGAGATCAGGCAACAAGGCAGCCAGGGCTGCTATGCGGTAATC
>JABAOH010142046.1_pt1 | contig 10303 bp, 10 predicted proteins | sample 7062181 | NCBI WGS metagenome assembly JABAOH01 (sample SAMN14538630, study PRJNA623070) | marine sediment metagenome | biome: marine biome [ENVO:00000428]; feature: marine pelagic biome [ENVO:01000023]; material: deep marine sediment [ENVO:00002113]; isolation source: pool of 5 deep marine... | reverse complement strand
AACTCTAATCGCCACAAAGACTTAAGATCAGGAAAGCCCTGGCACGAAGCTTGCCCCCTCCACAGGCGGTGTTTTGGCTCTGCTTGCTCATGATTTGGCGGCTGGATAGAGGCACATGACCCTGCGCGATCGCAGACTCGTCCCGAGAACCATCGCCCCGGCGAGAACCCGCGAGGGCGGATTCACGCTGATCGAACTCCTGGTCATAGTGACGATCATTGCGCTGCTGGCGGTAATCGCTCTGCCCCGGTTCGCGCGCACCCGAGAGAAGGCTTACCGATCGCAGATGCAGACCGCGCTGCGAACGTTGGTCAGTACTCAGGAAGCCTACTTCGACGACTATCTCGCCTACGCCAACAATATCAGCAACCTCAACTACAACGTCACACCCATGGTAACGCTCCAGATCGTCCAGACCACCGGCAACGGCTGGAGCGCCAAGGCCACGCACCAGATGACGACTTCCGAGTGCATGGTCTACATCGGGCCCGTGGCGGCGGTGGCCGGCATCCCGGACAACGGCGAGGGCGTCATATCCTGCTCCTAGGCACTTAACATCCAGCGCCCGCCACTTCTCGATCCCGCCTTCTTCTTCCCCGTTTTTCGGAAGTCTCTTTAGCAATACGGCTCGCCAACTGCGACTCGAGCGCTCGTCCACCCGTCGATCCTCGTCCTGAGTCGAGACGGCCCCATCCGGCGCCGCGAAGCTCACCGGGCCTGCACGCCGGCGAGGTCGCCTTGTTCAGCGGGGCCGGTACGATGAGATTCTCGGAATCGTCGACGCTGAAATCGGCAAACTCACGGGTTAGCGTGTCGGACATTCGAGCTATGCATCTCGTCTGATGGAGACCGCCTTCGCAACGCGGCAGCTCGGTCTGCTGATCGGGACCCGAAAAGGGCTTTTCCGAGCGACGGTCGGCCTCGACCGCCGCGACTGGCGGCTGGAGGGTCCGCACCTGGCAGGCTATGAGGTCTATCACGCCATCTTCGGACCACCAGGGAGCGGCGTGGCGTACGCCGCCGTTCGTCACATGGTTTGGGGCGTGCACATCCACCGCAGTCGCGACGAAGGCAGAACTTGGGAGCTGTTACCTTCCGTCCCTCATCTGGAAGACGGAACGGGCCCGAGAGCGGTTTGGTACCTGGCCAACGGGCCAGCGGAGCTCAGCGGAGCGTTGTACGCCGGTATCGAGCCGGCGGCACTCTTCTCGAGTCGCGACGGCGGCCAGTCGTGGCACAGCGTTCCCGGTCTGAACGAGCACCCGACCCGGGCCAACTGGCAGCCGGCGAAAGGGGGCCTCGCCCTCCATTCGATCCACGTCGATCCCCGGGACGGACGGCGCATGTATGCCGCCGTCTCCGCCGGCGGCGTCTATCGCTCCGATGACGGCGGCGCGACCTGGGTGCCGGCGAATCGCGGTGTCCGTGCCGACTACTTGCCGGACACAATGCCGGACACCGGGCACTGTGTGCATCGCCTCGTTCTTCACCCGGCCAATCCCGATCGTCTGTATCAGCAGAGCCACACGGGCACCTACAGAAGTGACGACCGCGGCGAGAGCTGGTTGGAGATCACCGCCGGCCTGCCCACCGACTTCGGGTACGCCATCGACACGGATCCGCGCGACCCGGACACGGTCTACGTGATTCCGGAAGAGAGCAGCCACATGCGGGCGACCGCCGGTGGCGCGATCACCGTGTACCGCAGCCAAGATGCTGGCAGCACTTGGGAGCCGTTGACTCGGGGCCTGCCCAGACAGAACGCCTACGTGACCGTGCTGCGCGAGGCGATCACGACCGACGGCCTCGAGCCTTGCGGCATCTACTTCGGCACCTCCAGCGGGCATGTCTTTGCCAGTCGCGACGGTGGGGATTCTTGGGAGGTCTTGGCCGCCTACCTGCCACGGATTCTGTCGATCGAGGCCGGCGTGCTCGGGACCGGACAACCGGGAGCGTGAATACTCTCGTCGAGCTTCTGGGCGCGACGTCCGGGATGGTTTGCGCCGTCGGTGCCGGCGGCAAGAAGACGACTCTGTACCACCTCGCCGAGCGGCACGGCGGACGCGTCGGTCTAACTTGCACCGTCCCACACGCCCCCTTCCCCTCGTCGCTTCCGGGGCCGGCCGTCGTGGCCGCGGAGGAAGAGATCGCTGCCAAGGTGATCGCCGCCGCGGGCAAGAACCGGCTGGTGGCGTTTGCGCTGCCGCCGGTAAAGAAGGCGCGCTATGGCGGCCTGAGCCTGGAGCTGGTGGACGAAATCCACCGCCGCGCGGCGTTCGACGTGCTTCTCGTCAAGGCCGACGGCGCTCGGATGCGTTGGATCAAAGCGCCGAACGCTGAAGAGCCGGCGATCCCCAGAGGGACGACCACCGTCATCCCGGTGGTCTCGGCGCGAGCCTTGGGCGCGGCTCTGGACGCGCAGAGCGCGCATCGACCCGAGCGCGTCGCGGCGGTGACGGGCGCGCGTCCAGGCGAGCGGATCACGCCGACCCACGTGGGCCGTTTGCTTTCGAGCGAGGACGGCGCACTGCGGGGATGCGTGGGAGTGACGGTCGTGCCGGTAATCAACATGGTAGACAACGAAGGGCGCCGCGCCGGAGCGTCGGAGGCGGCGCGCATCGCCCTCGAGCTAACCGACCGCTTCGACCGGGTCGTCTTGACCTCGCACCGGCGCGATGATCCCTTGGTTGACGTCGTGAGCCGCTAATGCCCGACCGGGAAACCCACATCGANNNNGCCGCCATCCTCACAGTCTCCGCCCCGTTTCAAACGACCTCCCACCTCTACAAGACCGTCCTCGTGCGTGCCGCGCCCGGCGAGCTGCTCGAGGTGATCCGTCTTTACAAAGACCGGATGTCCGTCTTCGACGTGGCGGGAGACGAGCGCCCTTTGATGATGAGGCACAGCCAGGGGGATCAGTGGGACCTGTTGCTCATCTACCCGATGGGCAGCTTCGCGGACTATTACGCGTCTGATCGCATCGACCGCCGCGAGCGTGCCGAGCGGGAAGCCGGCGTCAGCGCCGCCGGCTTTCGGCGCGACCTTGAAGAGCGAGTGGCGTGGCGCGAGGACGTGTTCGTTTGGGGCCCTCCGCTTGCCGCGGTCAAACGCGCGTTCGCCGGGGCGTCGTTCTTTCACGTCGAGATGTTTATCGCCCTGCCGGGCAAGCGAGCCGAATTGCTGCGCGAGAGAGAGATGGAGAACGCGTACCTGAAAGCCATCGAACGTCCCCAGAACCTGATCTTTGTGCGCGAGGCCGGGGCCGCTTGGGATCTGTACACAATCGGGTCTTACCGCGACCTGAAGCATTTCGCCGAGAGCGCTGATGTGCCGGAAGCGCGCCGGAACGAGGCCGCTCGCGCCGCCGGCTTCGAAGCGGCGGATCGAATCGGCACGTTCTTGCGGACCCTGATCCAGTCCCACCACGATACGCTCGCTACCGCCGTGAACTAGATCGCCGGGCCGCCGTGCGAGTCGGCGGGCACCGGTCCGCGGAAGGAAGAACCATGGTACAGACGTACAGCCTACTGGAACAGGTCAATCGAGCCTTCGATCGTGCCGCGGCGCTGACCGAGCACGCGCCGAGCCTGCTCGAGCAGATCAAGCATTGTAATCACGTCTATGCGATNNATGCGATCGCGTTCCCCATCGAACGGGACGACGGGACGATCGAGGTGATCCGGGGCTGGCGGGCCGAGCACAGCCACCATCGTCAGCCCACAAAGGGCGGCATCCGGTACAGCAGCGTCGTCAACGCGGACGAGGTCATGGCGCTGGCAGCGCTGATGACGTTCAAGTGCGCCATGGTCGATGTGCCGTTCGGCGGTGCGAAGGGCGGTGTCAAGATCAGCCGCCGCAACTACTCGCGGGAAGAGCTGGAGCGCATCACCCGCCGCTACACGTTCGAGTTGGTGCGCAAGAACTTCATGGGCCCGGGCGTCGACGTGCCCGCACCCGACTACGGCACCGGTCCCGCCGAGATGGCCTGGATCGCCGACACCTACACGACGCTCTCGGGCGGCGAGCTGAACGCGCTGGCCTGCGTCACGGGAAAACCGGTGACGCAGGGTGGGATCCGCGGGCGGCTCGAGGCCACCGGACGTGGCGTCTTCTATGGCATTCGCGAAGCGTGCAACCAGGCCGATGACATGAAGGCGCTGGGACTGGAGACGGGGCTCGAAGGCAAGCGGGTGGTGGTTCAGGGATTGGGTAACGTGGGGTATCACGCGGCGAAGTTCCTGCAGGAGGCGGGCGCGACGCTGGTCGGATTGGCCGAGGTCGAGGGCGCCATTCAGAGTGCGCGCGGGCTCGATCTCGAGAAAGTGATGGAGCACCGACGCGAGACCGGCTCGATCCTCGACTTCCCCGGCTCCACCAACCTGCCCGAGTCGATCGCCGCCCTCGAGCTCGACTGCGACATCCTGGTGCCCGCCGCGCTCGAGGGCCAGATCACCGCCGACAACGCCCCACGGATCAAGGCCCGGATCATCGCCGAAGCTGCCAACGGCCCGACGACCGACGAGGCCGACGAGATCCTCGACAGCCGAAACGTATTCATCATGCCCGACACCTATCTGAACGCCGGCGGCGTCACCGTGTCCTACTTCGAGTGGCTCAAGAACCTGTCCCACGTCCGCTTCGGCCGCATGGAAAAGCGGTTTGACGAAGCCGCACACAGCCGACTGCTGCGCGTCGTCGAAGCCAGCACGGGACGTCGGCTTACCGACGAAGATCGGGCGAGTCTGGCGGAAGGTGCCGACGAGGAGGATCTGGTCAACTCGGGCCTCGAGGACACGATGGTCGAGGCGTACCACGAGTTGCTCGAATGTCGCGAGGAACATGACCGCAAGATCGACCCACGGACCGCGGTCCTCATCGTCGCCATCGACAAGATCGCCATGGCTTACGAAGAGCTGGGCATCTTTCCCTAGGCCGTCGCCCGCAACCACCGCCGCCGACCGCGATGCCAACACTGTCTCGCTGGTACATCAAGACCGCCCTCGTTTATCTCGTCGCCGGGCTGTCCGCCGGCCTGATCGCCGCCGCTCAGGCTCCTCTGCAACTGCCGCTCTCATGGGGCGCCATCCGTCCCGTCACCCTGCACCTGTTCACGGTCGGCTGGATCACTCAGATGATCTTCGGCGTCGCGGTCTGGATGTTCCCACGCGCGACGCGACAACGGCCGCGCGGTCACCTCCCGCTCGCTGTCGCCGCTTATGTCTTGTTGAACTCGGGACTCGTCGTCCGAGTCATCTTCGAGCCGCTCTACACCCTGCGATCCGGACCGCTGGCCGGATCGCTGCTCGTCGCTTCTGCCGCGCTCCAGTGGGCGGCCGGCGTCAGCTTCGCCACCTACGTGTGGGCCCGGGTGAAGGAGCGCTGAATTGCCTCAAGTCAGCCGCTGGTTCATTCGCGCCTCCCTGATCCATCTCGTCGCCGGCTTCACCCTCGGTGGGCTCTTGCTGGTTCAGAAGGTTGCGACGCTCCACCCCTTGCTCTGGCGGCTCATGCCGGCTCACGGCGAACTGTTGCTCATCGGGTGGATCCTGCAGCTCACCATGGGCGTCGCCTACTGGATCCTCCCGCGCTTCTCCCGACCCCCCGTCCGCGGCAACGTGGCGGCGGCCTACTCCGCTTTCTTCCTGTTGAACAGCGGGGTCGTGGTCAGCGCGGTTGGAACGGCGCTGGCCCAACCGACGGTTCTCGGTTTGGCCGGAAGAGCGGGAGCGGCTCTGGCTGCCTTCGCCTTTGCCTTCAACGCGTGGCCACGGGTCAAGGCGACGGAGCGGACGCCTCGAGATTCGATCCTACCCTGAGCGCATCCGCTCGGAGCCCGGCGGCGGCGATAGCCCCAGACAGCAAGACGGGCACCTTGCGCAACCGGTGCCCGTCNNCCGGAAAGTCACCGGGGCCCGTGTTCGGTGGGTCGACGAAATCGCTCGTGTGGACGTTCACATACGTGTTCCCATTGCGGATCTCATCGACCAGGCTGCTAAGCGGCTGCCCGGCCAGCGGGCCCATCAGGTCGCCCGCCGTGAGGGTGCCCTCCGCGAGGACGCCATCGGAACGTCCGGGGATGGGAGCGGGCGGCGGTCCGCCTTCAGGATACAGCCACGCCACGACAGGGCCGTTCGAGCCCGCCGCCGCCCGGTGGATGTGCGCCATGAAGACGTTTTGAATGTTGGCGACGATGAGCTTGTAACGAAGCTCGCTGCCGTCCTTGCTGAGTTGAAAGATCGCCTGCCCTTGCGCCGAGCTCTCTACGCTGGGCACCTCGTTGCGTCCCTTGAGGTGCGTCCCGTAATTCCGCGAACCCGCCACACTCGACCGTAACAGATCCGCATCTGTCAGGCTTGTGGGCGCACGGTCCCGGTCAAGCTCGCCGCACCCCGCTGCGATCGCCAAGAACGCGGCTACCGATGCCAGACGCTTCATGGACCCTCCTTGGCTGAGAAAAGGACGAATCGAACCACGACGAAACCCCGTCTGCGATACCCGGCCGGCCCGCACCGAGCGTGAGCGTCGGCGCCAGCAGGGATTAGCGCGCCTCACGCAGCGAAAGCGCTGGACCACCGAACGGATCAAGTCTTTTCGAGGGCTTGCAGGCTCTACGCCTCATCTCAGAGAGCCACGCGGCATCGGCGAGGATTCACGCCGTGCCGACCCTCGGCCGGCAAGAGATGCCAGGCCGCGCACGCTCCTTGCCCGCTCTCGCCTGCCACCTATCTTCAACGGCGTCGCACCACGATCTCGCCGTCATCAAGAGCCCGGAACCCCGGAAATGAGCCCGTCTGTCCGACGCGCCGAGCTCGAGGCCGAGAAGACCAAACCGGATTGAGCCTTGAGGAAGACCATCGTCCTGATCGCGTGCGCGTTCGCCTGCACGACCCCGAAGCCTGAGCGGGTGCTGCCCGAACAGATGACCTACGCCGCCAGCATCGAGACGGTGCGAGCGGCCGTCCTCGCCACGCTGAGCGCCATGGAACTCGAGGTCGAGCCGAGCGCGGACACGACGGGCATCATCCGGTCTGCGCGACACGTCTTCAGGCGTCATCCGGTCGCGGTTTACATGGACTGCGGCGAAGATCCCCTGCTCGGTTCGTACACGGCTCGCCCCGGTTTCAAGGCGGAGTACCTCATGAACGTGCGGCTCGGCGCCGACTCGACCGGTACCTCCCTGCGTGTTCGCGCATCGTTTTTCGGCCGCACCAACGGCCGCCGCCACTCCTGCGTATCCCTCGGCAAGCTCGAGGGCGAGTTCATCGATCAATTAGAGGGTTGGCTGGGCGCCGCCGACTGAATCAGCGGCGACGCGCTCCGAGCAGATCCTTGGGATCCCGGGCTCGCGGGGCCCCCTCCGCCGGACGCGGTGCGGCGTGTGTCCCGCCCGGCCACCGCAGCCCAATCCTGTTGGGAAAACGCGCGGAGCCTGGTTTCGGTTTCGTCGGGGTCGACCGGGGTAGGCTGGCGCAAGACGCGGTGGCCGATTATCTTCCGGGCCGTTGTTTGAACCGCAAGCTGGAAGCTTCTCTCCGCAGAATGTTAGCCGGCTTAGGATTGGGAACCGGCGCTTAGCAGGCCCGCCGAATCACTCCTCAGGTTCAGTCGATCACAGAGCACGCGTCACGAGTGACAGCGATTGTCACCCGAAACGCGGACGCATGCAGAAAAGAGCTATAAGCGAATGATGAGATCTTTTGAGTCACTGGGCCTCGCGCCCGAACTCTTGAAGGCGGTGGAGGCACAGGGGTACAGCGAGCCGACCCCGATCCAGTGCGAAGCCATCCCCGCCGCCCTGGAGGGCCGCGACGTCGTCGGGTCGGCGCAGACCGGCACCGGCAAGACGGCGGCGTTTCTGCTGCCGATCCTCCAGCGGCTAAAGTCGGGCACACCGGGCACGCTGCGGGCGTTGGTCCTGGCACCGACTCGCGAGCTGGCCGAGCAAGTTCTGAACAGCGCGCGCGCCTACGGCAAACACACAAACCTGACGTATGTGGCGGTGTACGGTGGCGTGCGCATGGGGCCGCAAACGCGCGCGCTCACAGCGGGCGTCGACATCGTGATCGCGACGCCCGGGCGGCTGCTCGACCACATGGGCCGGGGGCACGTCGACACGTCGAAGCTCGAGGTGCTCGTCCTCGACGAAGCCGACCGGATGCTGGACATGGGGTTCTCCCGCGACGTGCACCGAATCCTCAACGCCTTACCCGCGAAGCGACAGACGCTGTTCTTCTCGGCAACGATCTCGGGTGATGTCGACCGGTTGGCGCGCCGCGCGCTCAACGACTATGCGGCGGTCGAGATCGGCCGGCGCGCTGAAGCGGCCGAGGGGATCGAGCACGTGCTGGTGGCGGTGGACAAGTCCCGCAAGCGCAGCTTACTCGCCAAGCTTCTCGAGATCCTGCCGGACGACCGTACGCTCGTGTTCACACGGACCAAGCACGGCGCCGATGTCGTGGCCCACCACCTGCGCCGCGAGGGCAACAACGTGGCTGTGTTGCACGGTGGAAAGACACAGAGCGATCGCAACGACGCCCTCGGTCGTTTCAAGCAAGGGAAGACCGGAGTTCTGGTTGCGACCGACGTGGCCGCCCGCGGAATCGACGTCGACGACATCGCCCTCGTGGTCAACTACGACGTCCCGCGCGATCCGGAGGTCTACGTCCACCGAGCCGGACGGACGGCGCGGGCCGGCGCGCAAGGCATCGCGATGACGCTCATGTCGCCGGACGAGTGGACCCTGATGAGCGACGTGGAGAAGCTGTTGGGCCGCACCCTGTCTCGTGAGACCGTGCCGGGGTTTGAGCCCGCCGTCAAGCCGCTGCAGCCCGCCGAGCGGACACCGACGCCGAAGCCGAACGGACCCTCGCTACGGCCGCGACGCGGCGCCTCCCGAAGACGGTAGACGACCTTAGCGAACCAGCGGCTGCGACCGCAGACCGGCTGAGCCGTCGGGCCCGTGCGTCGCCGGGCCCCCACGTCGTTTTCTATCGCCACCCGATGCGCTAGTTTGCACAGGTGGCACGCCCATGAGCTTCAGCTACGAGCAGTTCGTGGCCCTGGTGCAGCGGCAGGAGGAGTACGCCCGCCATCACCCACGCCTGTACCGCCTCAAGGTCGTGCTCCTCGCCTGGCTCGGCTTCGGGTTCGTTATCCTCATGCTGGGCATCGCCATCGGCGCACTCGCCTTCTCCCTGTTCATGNNGCTTCGGGTTCGTTATCCTCATGCTGGGCATCGCCATCGGCGCACTCGCCTTTTCTCTTGTCACGTTCGTCCGTTTCGGTGCCGTTCCGTATGTATTCATCGGTATACCCGCCGCCTACCTGGCTTTCGGGATCCTGAGCTCGCTCTGGTTCCGCACCGGGCCAGAGGCCGGCCTGGTCGTCGAGCCGAGCCAGTGCCCGCGGCTTCACGATGCGATCGACGAGATTCGGTCCATTCTCGCGGCCCCCCGGGTGCAGCGGGTGGTTCTTGACACCAGCTTCATGGCGGGCGCGGCTCAGATCCCCCGGCTCGGTTTTCTGGGGTGGAAGCACAATCGCCTGTATCTGGGATTCCTGCTCATGCACGTGCTGACGCCCGATCAGCTGCGCGCGGTCATCGCCCACGAGCTGGGACATCTGTCGCGTAACCATGCGCCCTTCGCCGCCTGGGTTTACCGGGTGCGCCTCACCTGGGCTCGGCTGGGTCACGCCTTCGGGTCACCCGATCGCCCCCTTTGGGCACGGCCGATAACCGGGTTCGCCCACTGGTTCTGGCCTCGCTTCAACGCGTACTCCTTCGTGCTGGGCCGCGCCGACGAACGGGTGGCGGACGCGTGCGGCGTCGAGGTGACCGATCGATCGACGATGGGAGAGGCGCTGATCCGGCTTCATGTCGTCTCGTGCCTGGTCGACGAGGTGATTAACCCCGCCATCAGTCGAAGAACCGAGGAGGGGCCCGAGCCGCCGGACGACGCGCTGGACGATGTCATCGAGTCGATGCGGACCGAGCTCACGCCCGAACGAGCCGACCAGTGGTTGGCGCAGGAGCTGCGCGTGCCCACCGACTACACCGACACGCACCCGTCCCTCGCCGACCGGCTGGCCGCGATCGGCTACGAGACGACGCCGCAGCCCGAACGCTGGCACATCAGACCGGTTGAGGAGACTGCGGCCGGATTCTTCTTTGGCGATCGGTTATCGGAGTGGAATCGGGAACTGCGCCTCCTTTGGAAACAGCTATTCGCCGACCACTGGCGCCTACAGCACGAGTGGCGCAAGGCGACCCGGGACCGGCTGGCCAGATTCGAAGATAAGCGGC
>JABAOH010141056.1_pt1 | contig 10303 bp, 7 predicted proteins | sample 7062181 | NCBI WGS metagenome assembly JABAOH01 (sample SAMN14538630, study PRJNA623070) | marine sediment metagenome | biome: marine biome [ENVO:00000428]; feature: marine pelagic biome [ENVO:01000023]; material: deep marine sediment [ENVO:00002113]; isolation source: pool of 5 deep marine... | reverse complement strand
GAATAAGGGAGATCGAGGACGAGATTCGGCGAACGCCCTACAACAAGGCTACCCAGCACCACATTGGCAAGCTGAAGGCAAGACTCGCCAAGCTGAAGGAGGGTCAGGTGAGTCGCAAAAGGGGTGGCGCTGTAATCACCGTGAGGAAGTCCGGGGATGCCACTGTGGCCCTCGTGGGCTTCCCCAGCGTGGGGAAGAGCACCTTGCTTAACAGGATCACAGAGGCCAGGAGCAAGGTGGGAGACTACGACTTCACGACTCTGCGGGCGGTCCCCGGACTCCTATCCCACAAAGGGGCCAGAATACAGGTGCTTGACCTCCCCGGGATTACCCGGGGAGCCTCAGCTGGAAGGGGCAGAGGGAAAGAGGTCCTCTCTCAGGTCAGGATTGCAGACCTTCTCGTCCTCATGATAGATGTCGAGCAGGGGGACCTAAAGGCCTTGGTTGCGGAACTCCATGAGACCGGCATTAGGGTCAACGCTGAACCTCCAAAACTCGCGCTGCACAACAGGGAAAGGGGCGGCATAGACGTCAGTTTCTCCGTGATACAGCAAGAGCTGGACGAGGACATGATCAGGAGTGTCATGAGGGAGTGGGGCGTCATCAACGCGGAGCTGGTGGTGCGCGAGCCCCTTACCCTTGAGAGGCTGATCGACTTCCTGGCGGGGAACAGGGCCTACGTGTCCGGGATAGTGGTCCTCAACAAGGTGGACCTGGTGGAGGAGGCCGATGCTGCCAAGATACTGGAGGACCTCCGCGAGTGGGAGGTCTACCCCATATCCGCCACGGAGGGGACCGGTCTCGATCACTTCTTGGATGCCGTGTATTCGCGCCTCTCTCTCATGAGGGTATACCTGAGAGCTCCAGGAGAGGAGGCTGCGGGTCAGGAACCCTTGGTGCTCAGAGAAGGGTCCAACGTGGCTGACCTGTGCCGCCTTTTGCACAGGGACTTTGTGGAGGCTTTCAAGCAGGCCCAGGTGTGGGGACCCAGCGCCAAGTTCCCCGGCCAGGCAGTGGGAATGAGACATCGACTCGAGGACGGAGACACCGTCACCATAGCCCTTCGAAGGGGCTAAACCAACGCACCTGAAGGGCAGAAAAGCCCGTGAAGGAGTCAGGTACAAGCTTTCCAATCCGGGGAAATCCAAAGGTTAACGTGGTTCCCCCTTCATTAATGGACTACCACATGGCTGTGCTTAGACACAAGGCTCGCAAGTCAAATCCTCGATACGGGAAGATGAGCAGAAAGTTCCTTCTGGCGCTCTTTTTCGGGCTCATTCTGGTAATGGCGATGCCTGGCTATAGAGGGGAGCACGAAGCCTCACACCGCTACTTCGTCAGCGGTTACGCCGTACAGGAAGGCGGTGGCCCGGCCTGCGGCCTCACCGTACAGGCGCAGGACAGGACTGCGACAACGGACCACCGCGGCTGGTACAGGATCCAGCTGCACATGCACCTTGAGGGTGATGCTGCGAGCGGGACAGAGAGCGACGTGGGATCTACTATCCTAGTGCGGCTCGTGGGGACCGAGATTTCCCAGACCACGACGGCCCTTCCGAGTTCATTGGAGGATGGCTGGGGTGAGAGCAGTGTGGACTTCCAAGTGCCACAGGGGCTGTCGGAAGCCTGCGTTAGCCCTGCCGTCCAAATCGCCCTTTACGTCGGAATCCCTCTCATCGCCGTCGCGGGTCTCTCGGTGACTTACTTCAAGTTCATCAAGCCCCTCTGGCTGAGCAGGCAGAGAGCGCCGGCACTTTCCTCACTCCCTGGAATCGGCAAGGGTCGCTTGCAGGAACTCAAACGGATGGGGATAGAAACCCTAGAGGNNCAAACGGATGGGGATAGAAACCCTGGAGGACCTTGCGGCCACAGACCCGTCCAAGATTTCCCAGACGACATCCATCGGCAGGAAGGAGGCAAAACGCCTCGTCAGGCGAGCCCGTGAGAAGCTTGGAGAAAATACCTCTGATGGGTAGGGAAAACTCACCACTTGATGTTGTGCATCTTGGAGAGGTCCTCGGCGAAGGGCACCAACTCCTTCGGCAGAACAACTCCGGATATGTCCTCCTTGAGGGCAATGCCCTTCTCCTTCTTCTGCTTCCAGATGGAGGAGTTGAAATCGACTAGGGCCGGAGTGAGCTGTTTGAGCCTGGTATCCCACTCATCCCTCGGTTCGGGCAAGAGCTCGATGTGGACGCTCCTGCCGTACAGCTCCCTCCATATCTGGTCCGTGATGAAGGGGCAGATGGGGGCGAGGAGGCGAAGGAGGTTTCGGAGGACGGTGTGGAGGGTCTGAGTGCAGGCCGCATCCCCCTCATAGGCCCTGAACTTCACCATCTCCAGGTAGTGGGGGGCAAAGAGGTTCCATAGGAAGTCCCTGATTCTGTTGGTAGGAACGAAGAAGTTCAGGCCCTGGTATCCATGGCGACAGTCGATAATGAGTTGGTTAAGTTCGGAGAGGATCCACTTCTCCACAGGCTTTGACTCCTTGCTCTTCCCCTCAGGGAAGGATGATATGAAACGGGCCACGTTCCAGAGCTTCGTGAGGAACTTCTGAGACCCACCGATTTTTGCCTCGGAGATGCGGAAGTCCTCTCCCACATTGGTCTCGCTTGCCCCTGAGAAACGGATGGCGTCAGCGCCGTACTTCTCGATGAGGGGTTCCGCTGGCAGGTAGTTGCCCAGGGTCCTGTGCATGGCCCGTCCTCGCTCGTCCAACCCCATTCCGGTGATGAAGACCTCCTCGAAGGGCTTTTGCCCCACCAGAAGCCAGCTCTTCAGGGTGGCATAGTAGAGCCAGGTCCTCACGATCTCCCGCCCTTGGGGACGGAGGCTGCAGGGGAAGTTCGCCTTGAAGAAGTCTTCATTCTTGCGGAAACCGGTGACCCAGAGGTTAGAGTTGCTGGAGTCCATCCAGGTATCGAAAACCCTCTCCTCGCCCCGGAAAGAGGTTCCGCCGCAGCTCGGGCACTCCTCCAGGGGCGGCGGATCTCTCCACGGCTGATAGTAGGGGCCAGGCGGGGGTGCCAGGACCTCACCGCAGCCCTCGCAATACCACAGAGGGATTTCCGTGTGGTAGTAACGCCGTCTGGAGACGGGCCAATCGATGGTCAGGGAGCTGATCCAGTCAAGAAGGAGCTGGCGGTGTCGAGGCGGGTAGAAATTCATCTCCTGGGCGATTCCTCGCAGGTCCTCCAAGAAATCGAGCTGCTTGAGATACCAGGCTTCGGAGAGGATGAACTCCACGGGGGTCCGACTCCGCTCGCAGAGGGGCGTCTGATGCTGGATGGCCTCCACTTTATCCACAAAGCCCTTTGATTCAAGGTCCTGGATGATTCGTTTCCTGGCTTCCTCTACCGTGAGGCCCGCATAGGAGGGCGCCGCTTCCGTCATCCTCCCCTTCTCGTCGATGGCCTTCACGGGCTCCAGTTGTAGTTCACGGAAGAGCCGGACGTCCACCATGTCCCCGTAGGAGCATATCATGGCCGCACCACTGCCAAAGTCCATCCTCGCCTCGGAGTGGGTTTGAACGGGGACGGGCTGGTTGAAGAGGGGGACCACCGCCGTCTGACCCACGACCTCTGCCCACCTTTCATCCTCTGGGTGGACGATGACGGCACGACAGGCCGCCAGGAGCTCAGGGCGGGTGGTGGCTATGGTGATAGTACCCTCCTGCTGAAGTGGGAATCGGATCCAGACGAGCTTGGAGGGACTCTCCTCGTACGCGATATCCGCCTCGGCAAGGGGCGTCTCGCAGTAGGGACAGTAGAAGCTGGGGCTTTCCCCCCGATAGAAAAGACCCTTCTTGAAGAGCTCCAAGAAGATGGCCTGGCTAAAGGCTCGGAAGTCCTCGCCGTCCGTGTAGTATGTGTTGTCGAAGTCCATAGACATGCCCATGCGACGGGCAATCTGCAGGATGCCCTCGCCAATGGCATCAATCTCCTCCCGGCATTTGGAGATGAACTCCGCTCGGTCCCATTCGTGAAGGGGCTTTCCGTACTTCTTCTCCACTGTCCGTTCGATGTTGATTCCGTTCCGGTCGAGGCCGAAGGGGAACAAGACGGACTTGCCCAGCATCCTCTGGGAGCGGGCTATCATATCGATCAGAGAGTAGTGTATGACGGCCCCAGGGTGCCACTCACCGCTAGGGTAGGGTGGCGGTGTGTCTATGACGAAAATCTCTCTGTCGGTATCCTCCTTGAACGTGTAGAGGTCAGGCTCCCATCGCTCTAGAAGGTCAAGCTCTTTGGAAGGCCGCCATCGCTTGTCCCTTAGCCTTGGCTCTGCCATCTTGCCTCCTTCTTCAACCTCTCTTGTCTTAAATAGATGGTGATTCGAGTCCTGGTCCACCAAAGTGGACCCTGAAGGTGTAATCCTGCGGAGAAGGTCTCCTCCAATATCCGAGAAAATGGCTTAAAGACCGCGGTTACTAAGCTGGCCCATGTCTCTGAAGCCCTCCTTCGACCCTGTCCAGCTCAGAATCGTGGAGACGTTTCTGAAAGACTCCTTTCGAAGGGCCAGGAAGGAGACCTCCATAGTAGCCATGAGCGGCGGCCTCGACTCCTCCGTAACTGCAACCCTCTGCGTGCGAACCCTGGGGGCCGCTCGGGTTCAAGGCCTGTTCTTAGGGGAAGGGGGGCCAGAGTCGGCTGACCTAGAGGATGCAAGGGCATTGGCCGAAAGCCTGGACATGAATCTTGAGGAAATAGATATCAGTCCGATGGTGGGAGCCTTTCGAGAGCAGCTTCGCATTGAGGACAGAGTGGCCTTGGGCAATGTGAAGGCCAGGTGTAGAATGATCGTCTCCTACTGCTTCGCCAACCTGCGAGACGGCCTCGTGGTGGGGACGGGTAACAAGAGCGAACTCATGGTCGGTTATACGACGAAATTTGGGGACGGGGGCGTAGACCTTTTGCCCTTGGGGGATCTCTACAAAACCCAGGTAAGGGAAATGGGCAAGCACCTTGAGCTGCCCGAGAGAATAATCAGGAAAGTCCCTTCAGCCGGACTCTGGAAAGGCCAGACGGACGAGGAAGAGCTTGGTCTCGCGTACGATGATCTGGACAGGATACTCTTGGGGCTCGAGCTGGAGATGGCGGACGAAGATATCAGCCATCGCACCGGACTGCCCGTGGAGAGTGTCAGACGGGTGGAGGAGATGGTTAAGCGGTCCGTGCACAAGCGGAAGATGCCCCTCATCCCCAAAATCGGCATCCGAACCGTTGGCCTTGACTGGAGAGAGTGAGGGCGTTTCCCCCTTAGCGTCTGGAGCGTGTGTAGATCTCTCGGACAAGCCCTTGGTCCAAAGGATGATGCAGGCCAGCACAGCCAGACTGTCCAAAAAAGTTGTTCACCAGATCTCGTAAGAAAAAGGCTTTAGTAGACCCAAGGGATATGCCGTCGGCCTAGTTAGGCGGCAGCGGCCGAGGAAGCTGCGGCCTTTCGTGGGGGAGACATTGATGGAGAGAAACATCTTTCAACCCTATCTGAGAACGAAGACCATTTTCCGGGAGAACCGGGAGATCCTTCGACCCTCATACATCCCGAACAAGCTGCCTCATCGGGAGAAGCACATTAATCAGCTGGCTTCCATCCTGGCGACGGCCCTCAGAGGCGATCGTCCTTCCAACATAATGATTTTCGGGAAGACGGGGACGGGGAAGACAGCCGTGGTGAAGTACATAGGGAACGAGATCAAGAAAGCAGACCTGTGGGAGCGTGTCGAGTACTTCTACATCAACTGCGAGATCGTCGACACCCCTTACGGCGTGTTCCAGAACGTGGGGAACAGGTTCATCCGGGACTTCGACGAGAGGATACCCTTCACGGGCCTATCCACCGAGAGGGTCTACAACCTCCTCCTCAGGAAGATCGACGAGACCTCACGAGTGGTGGTCATCGCGTTGGACGAGATCGACAAGCTTGTTTACAAGAGTGGCGACGACGTCCTCTACCACCTCACGAAGATTAACGACGACCTGTCGAAGGCGAAGGTGAGCCTCATCGGGATTTCCAATGACCTGAAGTTTACGGAGTTCCTGGATCCCAGGGTCAAGAGCAGGCTCAGCGATGAAAAGATGGTCTTTCCTCCCTACAATGCGGACGAGCTGAAGGACATCCTGGCCCAGAGGGCGGAACTCGCCTTCGACTCCGACGTGATCGAGAACGGGGTCATATCCCTCATAGCCGCCCTCGCCGCTCAGGAGCACGGCGACGCCCGGAGGGCCCTGGATCTGCTGAGGGTCTCCGGAGAGTTGGCGGACAGGAATGGGGAGGAGAGGATTAGCGAACGCCACGTGCAGATGGCGAAGAACAAGATTGAGCTGGACTGCGTCATCGAGGCCGTCAAGTCCCTTCCGACCCACTCCAAGCTCATCCTCCTGGGCATCATCCTGCAGGAGGAGGTCGGGAACGTCAAGCTGACCACAGGAGAGGTCTACGATACCTACTGCCAGCTGTGCAAGAGAGCCGGACTGGGCACGTTGACCCAGCGGAGGGTCACGGACCTGATATCGGAGCTGGACATGCTGGGGCTTATCAACGCCAAGGTGAAATCCTTCGGAAGGGGCGGCAGGACAAAGGAGATTCAGTCCAGTGTGTCGGGCCTGGACGTCAAGAAGGTGCTGGAAAGGGACGAGGTCCTCTTGGAGCTCAGAAGCTACAGACCCAGGGTGCAGACCACTCTCATTTAGGGCCTTCGTCTTTAGGATTGGAGGCCTCCTTGCCTTTCCTGGAGGCCACAATGGAGAACAGTACATCCAAGGCAAGGGGTCCAGCCACCAGAAGGACGAGGGCGATGGTGAGGGATGTCCAGCTGTTGGCGGGCGCCCTGCTGTCGCCCCAGCTGAGGGGGCCGCCGATCACCAGCTTCAGGAGGCCGAACCAGGGTATCTCTCCCCTAGCCCTCCCTAGGACCCATTCCTCCTTCACTATCCAGTTGTCATATCCCCCCTGTCCCGCGGCATTGTTGTCCCCCATGGTCACGAACCCGCTGCAGGGGTCCGGGCATCTGGGGGGTCCAACCAGAGAGACGAAGGAATCGAAGTTGAACCTTATGTCCAGCGAATTGTGGGTGACATCCATCAGGACCACCCAGTCCCCATTCCCCAGGCCTAGGGGCTCAGCCTCGTTGGAATCCCAGTCTGTCCCCCGCTCTAGGGAGAGGAGGGATGGAATGTCGAAGCCCCCGGCGGTGTCGTTCCACTCGAGGTACATGATGGCCCTATGGATGACTGGGGTCAGGTCCTCCTGACCGTACTTTCTAAAGATGATCACGTCTCCGTAGTCGCCGTAGGTGGCATATCCCCGGGCCCGCCCCTCCACATACGTGGTGACCTCCTCACGTCGAGGAGCGCTCTGGACAAGGACGATGTCCCCGGTGTCTATGACCCCGATGGAGCTAACCTCATCACTATGCTGCATGCTTGAGCTCTCCACCACCACCATGGGGGGCCACACTCTGGCGAAGGCGAAGAGGGCGGCCATGATAATGGCCACCAGGAGAAAGGCTATGGCAAGGTCTCTGAGGAGGTTGACTAGACCCTTGGAGACTTTGGGACCTTCCTCTTCTCCCATGGACCCTGAGAGTACGACCAGAGGCCTATTAAATGTTGGGTCTCTTTGTGGCAGAGTCTGGTCTCCTTCAGGGACCTGAGAGCTTCAGGACCGTGATCTCCTCCTTGATGGGGAAGGCGACGTTGAATACGGGTATCATTCTCACCTTCCGGAAGTCGGCTAGGGTCGTCTGCTCAGTCCTGAGGTCGACGTACGGAAGGCCCTTGTGGGCATGACCGTGAATGACGAGCTCCGGTCTCCTTCGGAGGATCACCTCCTCCATCCTCCTTGATGCGAGCTGATCCCAGTAGCTCTCCCCTTCGCCCACGAGGGTGCGATAAGTCGGCGCATAGTGGGTGAGCAAGATGCGAAAGTCCTCACCTTCCAAAAGCTGGTCCAGGAGTTGAACCCTCGCGGCGTACTCCCTGGTGATGTTTGGGAGGTGGGACCGCTGCCACCAGGTGGGGGTGTCCAGGGAACCAGTGCTGCCAATGATTCGGGTCGGGAAGGGGGCCATGTCCAGGGTAATGTCCTCGTCATGGAGGAAGGTAATGGGGAACCTCTTTCTGTAGTCCTCGTGGGATTCCGACCACTCTTCGTTTCCGAAAACAGAGATTATGGGGGCGTCGATCTTCGACTGGACTGCCTCTAGGACCCGGCCGTAGGCTTCCAGGTCGTTCCGTTCCGTCATGTCCCCAGCAAGAAGGACCAGGTCTGCGCTAGGGGACCTCCCGAGGGCCGCTCTGAAGGACTCCAAGTACTTTTCGCCGTGAACGTCCCCCACAGCAAGGATCTTCATCCCAGGGGACCAAGGTCCCCGACCTAGAAGGCCTTTACGAACGTCTGCCCAGTCTGGAGGTCTACGATAGGTACCATTCCAGGCCTCGGAGAGATATTGTGCATCCTCTGATAGGAGGTCTGGGACTGCCAAGTCGAGGAGTTGAGTATCCTGACGCCCCGATACTCCCCCACGCCTAGGCCATGCACATGACCGGTGGCGAATATGGAGGGGACGGAGTCGATGATCATATGGTCCACCCTCTCGGGGGCCAACGGGGTCTTCCCGCCATAGAAGGGCGCCAGATGCCTGCGTCTGAGCATCTCGGTCATGGCAGCCAGGGGCCTGTCATAGGAAATTCCCGGGAGGCCGGTGACGAAATCGTCCATGCTTCTGCCATGGTAGCAGAGCACGTCCACCCCGTGCAACCGGAAGGCTGCAGGGTTGCCTAGGAAGAGGAAACCAGGGGGAAAGAGCTTCTGGATCCCGACGGGGAGAGCGGGCTGGGGCTCCGCGGGCCGTATGGCATCGTGATTCCCCGGCAAGATGATGACCTGGATGTCGTCTGGGACGCCGCCGAAGGCGTGGGAGACCTTCTCGTACTGGGCGTATACGTCATCAAGCTCCAGGTCCTCGTCCTGGCGGGGATACACCCCTATTCCGTCGACGACGTCGCCCACTACGACCAGGTACTTAACGCGGGAAGCTTCCTTCCCGTTCAGCCACTCGACAAATTTCGACCAGCGTTCCCTTAGGAAAAGCTTGCTGCCGACGTGGAGGTCTGACACAAAGGCTGCCCAAAGGGGGTCGTCAGATCCTCGGAACACGTTTGCGGCGGGGACGTCGGGCCTTACGATGGCCTCGGCCAGTATTATGCCCTCCCTCCAGGGCTTGCCCACGACACCGATGACCTCATCCGAGACGGCGTACTCGTCCGCGGCCGGGCCGGTGCTGGGTATGAGAACCTGACAGGAGTCGTCCTCGTCCTCCAATTGAAGGAGCTTGTGACCCGCCTTCGTCCTCTTCGCGGCCTGCACGATCCCTATGAACCTGACCTCCTTAGTCATCTTCTTCGCCCTGCCAATGCTCACCGAACCCAGAAGCTCCCGCCTCTGTCTGAGCATGGCGGTAAGGGTCTTGTAGCGATGCTCAAAGTAGCGGGCGAAGTCTCCAATCTCCCCAGTGCAGGTAGAATGGCCTGTAATCTCCTTGATGACCTGCACCTCCGGGTTGTACTCTCTCCTTGGAGCCGTGCTTGGCTTCTCCGTCTTTGGCACCGGTGGGGGCTCGGGCAGAGAGACCTCCGCAGCCGGTGTTGCCGAGCCCAGTGCTCGCACCTCCTCCAAGGTCAGGACCAGGGGCCTGGGGTTGACGGCGTGCAGAATATCGAGAAGCCTGTCTAGGGGCTCCTCCAGCGACGTCAGGTAGTCGACCAGACGGGGTTCGAGGAGGACCCCGGACCGTANNCCCGGACCGTAGAGCGGCGGAAAGTATCTCCTCCCGCATTCCAAGGTAATGGCGGTTCCCAGCTAAAAAATCTTTTCGAGAACGCTTCCGTGGGGAGGGGTGGGCAGCCTTTTCTATGGGGTCGGACATCAAAGGGTGTGCACCGCGTCTTCGTGGAGACGGCTTGTCGGCCAACGGAGAACCCCTCTAAGGTGAAGATAGCCATCCTGAACCTGTTTCCGGACGCCCGCCTAGAAGAGGGAGATACGATCTCTGGCGAGGCCATGGACCTGGAAAGACTGGCGGAACTCTTCAGGGCACAGCGGATCAGGGACTCCGCCCGGGAAATCCTACTGGGCTCAGTTCACGGGAACAGGATTGTTTTCCGACTGAGTAAACAGGCCGCCTTCGCGGGCAAGGTATCCTTCTCCTCATACTCTCCCCTCGGGGACATAGTCGTGACCATAGAGGGGGAGGACATTGAGAGGCTGGTGGATCAGGTTGCCCCCTCTACCCTTCAGGTCG
>JABAOH010049031.1_pt1 | contig 10303 bp, 10 predicted proteins | sample 7062181 | NCBI WGS metagenome assembly JABAOH01 (sample SAMN14538630, study PRJNA623070) | marine sediment metagenome | biome: marine biome [ENVO:00000428]; feature: marine pelagic biome [ENVO:01000023]; material: deep marine sediment [ENVO:00002113]; isolation source: pool of 5 deep marine... | reverse complement strand
TCTTTGAGTAATCTCTCGATAAGTTCTGTCAGGGTTATTCCCTTTCTGATGGCGTAGATTTTGGCTTCCTTCCAAAGCTCGCCGTCAACCCTTATGCTTGTAACTACTCTTGCCACGATTTACGCCCCAGAAACCCAATGTATTCTTGTAGTATATAACTTTTGCTGTCTTCGTTTTATCGTGTTTAGTCTTATAGTATTAATGCTTATGTATACTGCAAATAGTAAATACCACACACAAAATCAAGATTTGGAAGAAACGCGCATGTGAATCCGAGCTTCATGAGGGCTTTTTGCATCCACATTTCACTAAATCTATTTACATCCTTGATTGCGCGCCCTCGATGTTTATCTCCGCTTCATAAATCTATTAAAAGAAACCTGCAAATGGAACTGAAGAGCCAAAGATGCTTAAAATACTGCGAAGACAGAAATCAGGATACGTACTTAGCCTAGTGCTATGTTCAATAGGGCTAACTTCCCTTTTCGTGGCTGTGTGGAAAACGTGGCCTGAAGTTTCTTCAGCTGATAATCCTCTCTCGACTTTCTGGACGCTTCTTTGGAGAGAGCAGCTGAGCCTCGTTCCAAATGTTGAATTCAAACTGAGTTACCTTATCATTCTAGGAACAGCAATGTTCGCTTCCGGGATAATAGTATTGGCACTAAGCCGACAATGGTTCCATCTCCCGACTGGAGAGATCGTGCTATATCAATGTCCATTTTGCAGGAAGCAATGGAGAGGACATAGAGACCATAAACTAGCGAATTGTCCTCATTGCCGTAAACAAACCTATCCGGCAATGGTTGAAAAGTAAGTATGCGCGCGCGCAAGAAAGAGGATGTTAGGTGGTTTCCAGTTTTGGTTTCACTTTGGGTTTTCTTATTGCAAGGTAAGCAGTTGTAGCTATGAAGACTATTGTAGTTATCATCAGAATGTAACTTAAATTCCAAGTAGTACCTAGATCGGCCTTTGAGGCCTCATTTTTTGATTTCAAGTCCTCCCATTTAGCGTGCAACGAGTCGTAGTTTATTTGAAGGAAATTGTAGTTGTCATCAAGAATGTCGGAGCTTTCTTGTAAAGTGTCATAGTCGGATTGAAGCTGATCATAAATGCCTAAAAGATCGTAGTAGGTGGAATTGAGAGAAACATAATCGTTGTAGAGAGTAGAGTTTTCCTGTAAACTTTCATAATCAGATTGAAGTTGATCATACATGCCCAAAAGGTCGTAGTAAGTAAAATTGAGCGAACTGTAATCACTATCAAGGGTATCGAAGCCTTCTTGTAAACTTTCATAATCAGATTGAAGTTGATCATATGTGCCTAGAAGGTCGTAGTAGGTGGAATTCAGAGAAACGTACTCAGCTGACAATGAATTGTAATAATCCAAGAGGTCGCTGTAGTTTGCCAGAAGCGCATCATAGTCATTCAAGAGGTCACCGTATGCCACTTGGAGGTCTTCATAGGCCCTATTCTTCAAGTAAGTTACTGTGAAAGAATCGTCAAGCTCCCGCGGAATATAAAAGTAAGTTTTCCCAACCTTCCATTTGCAGTATGTGTGGCCGTAGATTAGTCCCGGAGAAACATCTGAAGGGATACTAACATTGAAATTCTGATCCAGAATTGTACCAGTATACAGCCTTTCACCACTTAGCACGCTTATTTTGTCAGTCCACGCATCGTAGCCATCCAATTTTGAGCCGTATAACATGATTTCCACGTAAACGTCCCGAAGGTCTTTCTTTGCTTCAGTCCTAACTCCTATCGTTATTGTGTCCCCAGCATAACCTTGATAAGGAGCATAGACTTCAACATCCAAACCTTCCCAATCGAAACTCCAGACAAGACGACTTTCAGCTCTTGCCACGGCAATTAAAGCCAAGGGCAAAAGAAAAATCACAAGCAAAAAGATCAAGATTCGTTCTTTACCCACATTTTCACCTCCTCTATTGTTCGATTTTCTCAAAAACTTCAATATCAATGCCCGTGCTCTCTGCAATTGTCTGCTTACCCGTAGACTCAACTATTCCCATAACAGTCGCACCGGAACTCAAGAAATGCGCCCCCGCCGACGTGAACTCCTGCAACCCATCCGGATTCGTATCCGTCGAAATCGTCAAGTAGATCTCTTTCACATCTCCTTCGCCCATCGACCCGATGTTCCAAGCAAAATGCGCCTCTAAAGACAGATCAGTCCAATAAACGACAAAATCATCAAACGTCACACCGGCTTCGTCAAGATATCCCATCCAAACAGAAGGCCCGCCAACAACGCTCACGCTGGCACCAAACTCGTACGAGCCGTATTCAAACGTGTAATTGTAGGGCCCAGGCTTTTCAATCGCCACAAAACTGACCCCCTCAACCATAAACTCTCCCCCCAACTGGTCAGATACCACAACGTCACTGACGTTAGCGTCCGCAGACACGTTTATCTGGATCCACCAATAGTATTTCTCGCCCACAAAGTAAGGCGGATTCTTGCTGTAACTTGCATCCTGGGGATCAGTGTTACAGTAAAAACCCCTGCTTATCTGCAGATAACCTTCTCCTGGCTTGCGCACCAAACTTATTTCATAAATACCATAAGCTCCCAGAATGACCATCAAAACTAGAATAAAACCGAGCATCAAAATCTTAGCCTTCTCGATCTCCTACCCTCCCAAGATCTATGCGCGCACCCAATTTTATCCCTAATCAAATACTTATCACTATCTGGTTATATCTTCTAGAAGTTTTCTAAACTAGCTTCACGAGCGCAATCTTGCTCCGCCAATCCGAACAGGAGTCCCTGTGCGCACGTGCGATAGACTTTGTTAACTCATAATTGACGTGTTGTCTGCTAGTCAGCCTTCTTGTGTGTGGGATTGAATTTTGGCCCTATGCATGCTGTTTGGGTTTTCTTGAATGCAATGAATATATTCAGAGAAATGCACTAGCTAGGAAACGTTTGGTTTGCTTTGCGCCTCAACATCCTTAAAGCTTGCGTGCGCTAACATGCGCATTTAAACAGAAAAATTCGGAAACAAATCCGCTTGCTTGGCATGCATGCAATTCATGTTAACATGCACATATGCCCCAAGCCAGAACAATCAACCCAGAAGCTGCTAGGAGCAAAGCAGCAAGATTCGTCAGCAGGTACGTGTTGCTTGGAAACCTGTGTCGTGCGGAATCCGTTTCTTTCTTCTTCGTCATAGTCTCAAGTAGAGCATGAAAAATAGTGTAATTCTCATGGTCAGGCAACGATAGTCTTTTGTCCTTCCGTTTTCTCTTTCCTTTCAAGTCGCCTCGCCTTAACAACAACAATTCGCAAAAACATTTGAACGATATTCCCCCTAACGAAATATTCCTTTAGGGAAATACGCGTGGGCATGCTTTTCTAGATTTCGAATTTTTCAATTATCTTTCTTTCTCTTTCTCCTGATTTTTCTGCGACTACATGAATGTGAACGTATGCATGCGTCAGCTACTAAAGTTGTCATTAGGGTTAACCCTTCAAAGATATATAGTCTCACAGGATATCTCTGCCCATGCATAGTAACAACTTTTTTATTCACTGAAATGCCAATGTTTTGGTTGCAGGTGACAAAATGGAAAAATGGCAAAAGGCAATTGTGATGATGTGGATCGCGGTTCTCAGCTTCATCTTTGTCGATGTAATCGTGACCCTAGTCCTTTTCAGGAGTCCGACGGTTCATGTGCGCACGGTTGAAGGAACCGTGGAAGTCAGCGCGAACCAGACGACTTGGCAGACCACCGAGTTGAACGTCAGATTAGGCGAGTCTTGGTATGCGAGGTTTGTGGCTGACGCTGGAGCTGTGGGAGAAGTAACCTTGCTCTGGCAGCTTGTGGAAGGTTATCCAGATAAGTGTTATTTTACAAAAACAACATTGTTTTAGAGGAAAAATGTAAAATAATTTCCTAGTAGCCCTACATCAAGTAGCCCTGTCAAAAAAGTGGTCTAAACGCACATGCATGCATGCACGACCAGTTCAACTAGTTCCTTCTAACTGTATTTACCCTATTTCTGCGCTCGTTTAAACAACTCATATGCCATATAGCCTGTGAGGGCGAATCCAACTCCTGCCACCAATGCTATTACAGCTACAATCCATAGTTGTGAAGGTGCTGTTTGACGGGTTTCTACAGCAAAGTAGACTATTCCAGAAGCCCCAATGTTTCCAGCCATATCTCTAGCATAAACGATTAGACTATGCGATCCCTCAGACAATCCAGTCAGAGTTATGTCTCCAAAAATTGTTACATTTGCCTGTCCATCTAGACTGTACTCTCTCCAAAGGGTAGGCTCGTTCACGTCGAAGCTCAAGGAAACAGAACCTGTAGCATACGTCTTATTCTCTGGGGAGAAAACCTCAATGTTAGGAGGCAAAGCGTTAACAGTGAAGTAAACTGTGACGGAGCGCCCCATGTTTCCAGCAGTATCATTGGCATAGACTGTGATGGTGTGTAAGCCGTCGGACAAACCAAAAAGAGTAATATTACCACTAACAGTCTCGTTAATTTGCCCATCTAAACTATAGCCCATCCAAGCTGATGTCTCACTNNAGCTGATGTCTCACTCACTGTGAAGGATAAGGGAACATCTGCTACGGCATACGTCTTGTTCTCGGGAGACAGAAGTTCAATGATGGGGAGCACAGTTTCGATCGTGAAGTAGATTTTGTCAGAGGAACCTGTGTTTCCAACTATGTCGCTTGCGTAAACCACTAGGCTGTGCGTTCCATCAGATAGCCCGGTGAGAGTTGTGTTTTCAGTAATCGTATTGTTTGTTTGTCCGTCTAGACTGTAGCCCATCCAAATAGTCTCTTCGTCAACTGTGAAGCTCAAGGAAACAGAACCTGTAGCATACGTCTTGTTCTGAGGAGAAAGAAGATCAATACTGACAGATACAGTGTCGACGGTGAAGTAGACTATATCAGAGGAACCCATGTTTCCAGCAGTATCGGTAGCATAGACTGTGATACTGTGGATTCCTTCAGATAAACCAAAAAGAGTGGTGTTGCCACTAACAGTCTCGTTCATTTGTCCGTCTAGGCTGTAGCCCATCCAAGAAGTAGGTTCAGATTGTGTGAAGTTCAACGAAAACGACGTTGAAGCATATGTTTCGTTTTTCGGCGAAAGAATCATAATAATAGGCGCCTCCCTGTCAACAGTGAAGTAAACCGGGTCAGATGCTCCCATTTTGCCCGCAGTGTTGTTAGCATAAACAATCAAATAATGCACCCCATCGACAAGACCAGCTAAAGTAGTATTTCCCGTGACTGTTATGCTCGCTTGCCCATCCAAACTGTACCCCAACCACAAAACTGCCTTGTCCACTGTGAAAGACAACGGAACAACATTCACGGCGTAAGTTTTGTTTTCCGGTGACAGAATTATGATGCTTGGAAGAGTAGTGTCTACGGCGAAATAAACTGTGACCGAGTGCCCCATGTTTCCAGCAGTATCATTAGCATAGACTGCTATGGTGTGCATTCCCTCAGATAAATCAACTAGGGTGGTGTTGCCACTAACAGTCTCGTTCATTTGCCCATCTAAACTATAGCCCATCCAAGCTGATGTCTCACTCACTGTGAAGGATAAGGGAACATCTGCTACGGCATACGTCTTGTTCTTGGGAGACAGAACCTCAATTTTGGGGAGCACAGTGTCTACGGTGAAGTAAACTGTGTCAGAGGAACCCATGTTTCCAGCAGTATCGGTAGCATAGACTGTGATATAGTGTATGCCCTCAGACAAATCAAGTATTGTGGTGTTGCCGCTGACAGTTACGTTTGCTTGTCCGTCCAAGCTGTAGCCCATCCATAATGTTGTCTCAGTCACAGTAAATGTCAAGGGAACATTGTTTACTGCATACGTCTTGTTTTCGGGTGAAAGGATCATGATGATCGGTGCCTCGGTGTCAACGGTAAAGTAAACCGTGTTAGATGCTCCCATGTTCCCCGCAGTGTCATTAGCATAAACAACCACATAATGCAACCCATCAGAAAGAGTCAGAGTCACGTTTCCAGTGATTGTTACGTTTGCTTGTCCATCCAAACTGTAAGCCATCCAAGAAACTGCCTCATCCACTGTGAAAGACAACGGGACAACAGTTGTGTCATAGGTTTTGTTCTCAGGTGACAGAATCGTTATGCTTGGAAGAGTAGTGTCCACCGTAAAGTAGACTGTGCCAGAAGAACCCGTGTTTCCAACCATATCGCTTGCGTAAACCACTAGGCTGTACATTCCATCAGACAAATCAAGTATTGTGGTCTTGCCGCTGACAGTTTCGTTTGCTTGTCCGTCTAGACTATACCCCATCCACGAAGTCTCTTCGTCAACTGTGAAGCTCAAGGAAACAGAATTTGTTGTATATGTCTTGTTCTCAGGCGAAAGAATCTCAATTTTGGGTGCTACTGTATCAATGGTGAAATAAACTGTGTTCGAGGAACCCATGTTTCCAGCAGTATCATTGGAATAAATTGTTATGGTGTGTATACCCTCAGACAGCCCCTTGAGAATTGTGTCTCCAGTAATTGTATTGTTTGTTTGTTCGTCTAGGCTGTAGCCCATCCAAGCTGTTGTCTCAGTTACAGTAAATGTCAAGGAAACATTGTTTACAGCATACGTCTTGTTTTCGGGTGAAATTATGGAAATAAGGGGAGGAACCACATCAGACATAAGCGGATAGTTGTCTTGGTTGTTTGCGTCGATTACATATGGTGTGTCCCATATGCCTGAATCATCCAGTTCTGTAGCATTTGGATATCTCTCTTCATAGTCGCTCCAATAATTGCCGCCAGAAGGATAACCATCATCCCAAAAGTTTGGGCGCCTGTCAAGCACAATAACTTGTACCGTGTTATTAATGAGACTGTTATGATAAAAAATGTTCTCTGAAGACCTATAGAAGTTGACGCCATCCTCATTGTTTGCTATGGTGTTTCCATATATGTTGTTGCCTGAAGAGTCGAAGAGGTAGATGCCACGGTCGTTGTTTGTTATGCTGTTTCTATATATGTTGTTGCTTGAGCCGCGGAGGAAGATGCCGTCGTCGAAATATCTTATTTGCATGTTCTTGATTGCCACGTTGCTTCTACGGGATAGGTATATTCCTGTTCCGCTTCCTGTTCCCTGAAGGCTAAAGCCAGCTCCGTCAACCACAATATCATTCCTCTCAACAACAATCTCATCATAAATGTTGTCGGTGAAGGTGTAGACGTTTCCGTCACGTCTAATCGGTGCCGTAGAGGGGTCAACGCTTCCGTCAGACCTAATGTAAATGGTTCCCTGTGCAACGGCTGGACTAACAAAAGTCATAGCCACTGCTGTCGACAAGAGCCACAACACAGATGCCAAAAAAACAATCCGTTTCATATAAATTCCACATACTATTTCAGGTATCGTCTGTGATATAAGTTACTCTAGGTGTACTCTAGAATATCACTTTAAGAGAAAGAAAACCACCAAAAAGACGCAAGAACTTTACATAGAGCTAGACAAAGAGATAAGAAACATTGATGAATCTATTTGGGTGAAATACGCACAAACTGCCATAACTTATTATTCACCAGAAAAAGTTTTCGTGTTCCTACGTTTTAGAAAGAACTCTTTGGTCATGAACATTTTTACAGATCAAGAAAAGATAGGCAGTGTTCAAAACATAAAAGATCACGAGAATTGGGGTAAAATCTCTATTGGTAATACAAGCCAATTACCTGTAACGATTTCTGCAATTAGGAGATCCTTTGAACTTCTTAAGGAAGCGATAAAGAATAATAAGAATACTGGATGGTACGCTTTAACTCCTAGAGAGAAACTTACCGAAAGTATAGACGTTGAAACATAATGAAGAGGTTATACCTAGAAAGTGTGAGTCTCGACTTTTGCTTCTGAACTACGTTGTTCAATAAAAATCTTGTTCACTGGAACTCTATTCCAATGACCATAACCATGCATGCATGCATAAGCATAGTTTAGAACATGGATATGTACGTGCGCGCATAATCATCAGTGCGCGAAGAATTACTTGTTGGATGTGGGCTTGCCTATTTGCAGGCTTGTTAGAATTTCGGCGTAGGCTTCTAGGGCCTTGTTCTTTTCCTCCCCCTTGAGCAAAGATTCTATCTCTTTGCGTCTACAGATTAACTCACTCTTGATGCTCTGAACGATTTCAAAGTCGTTCATTTTCTTGTCCCTCAACATATGCGCGCACGCACCACAACTTCTCTCTGAAAATCATCATTTGCTTTGCCAACATGCAGAGATATTGCAGAGCATGTGGATTTTTGGGTCAACGATGAGAACAACAAAGCCATGTTTTAACTCTTTATGTTAAGAATGGCAAGGCGCGGCAGCTTAGATTTCACGTGCGTACTAATAGTGCTTGCAAGCTTGCGACTTCTATTCGTTTTTCTTTCATGGTGTGAAAGTTGCACGCATGCAGTGCGCGCGCTTCAGATCCAAATTATCAATCAATAAGTGTCAACAAGATACCCCTAATGAAGTTCAGTAGAAAACAAACAATCCTGAATTTGTTTGGGCTATGGGGTCAAATTTTAACCCTTTCTTCCAATTGCAAACAATACGGAAGGATGAGCATTACCAAACTTTCTGTTTCTTTCCTTCAATTCTTCGCCTATCTTCCGAAGTCTGATGCGAGCTTTTGGGTCTGCAACTTCCTTCAATCTTTTAAGATTGTCATCAATCTCTTTGAGAGATCCATCAATTTCCTCTTGACTTTTTGGGTCGTCGCATCTAAACTTTTTTTCACAGAAAAGACATTCCACTGGATGTGTAGATTCGAACATCTCAACCTGTTCAAGCTGCAGATTGCCAATAACTTCTTCAATTCTATCCCTAGTGAAAGTCGTTTTATGAGTCTCGCCTAACAAAGAATCGATTTGTGCGTCCCAAGTATGTTGCAGTAGGTTTGTTTTCTGGGCTTCAGTCTGCTTTCCATCACAGAATTCTTCTTGAATAATGAAGTTTCCATCTGGCTTCAACACACGATACATCTCAGCTAGCACCTTATATATTCCATCAAGATGATGCAACGAATAAGCCATGCATACCGTGTCAAAAGAATCGTCATCAAACTCCAACGACTCTGCATTCATAAACATTAGTTTGACGGGCCGGTCTCTGAACCGTTTCTTAGCAGACCTAAGATCCTTCCTTGAAATGTCAATCCCAACAAAACAGTCATAATCCTTCAACGCCTTCATTAAAGTATCAATAAAATCACCAGATCCAGTTGCAACATCCAGAACTTTTCCACCAGAAATCAAACCTAGCTTGACACGAATCTTTACTGCACCTGATGCTACCAATCTTCTTGGCAAGTTCTCCAAATCAGTACTCACCCTTCTAGGCCGTCTGGTTGCCGCACAGGCTCATAAGTTTTTGTCTAGCATAGGCATTCACACTTTTGTGACTTATGCATGTATGACTTGGCCAAAAACCTGTTAACTCCCAAATGTGATTCTATGCGAGCATTAAAGTGGGCATCAGAGATAGAAGTTTATGTACGTAGCTATTCCGAATATTAAAGACGTAAGCCAAAGTAGAACCGTGACATCCATGAGTCTCTTCCTTCTAGTGCATGCTGCAATATCTGAAACCCGGACAATCCATGATACCACTATCACTATTCCTAGGACCAGCGCAACAGCGCCAGTCACGGCGTGAACCCACATTGTTTGAACTCTCGAGAGGGAAGTGTCAGTTGTGAAGAACTCAAAGCCGTCAAGAAATGAAGGTCCCATTGCTATTAGAAAAGAGATGAGATGTAGAAAAACTGCTGCTCCCATTACAACACCGTGATTCTTGAATTTGCCTTTAGTCTTGTATCCGAAGCCTACAAGAATGAGCACAAAAGCAATTATTTGAATTAGAAGGTTGACGTCCGTGATAAGCACTGCTTTTGTACCAAAGATTCCTGACATAAATCTATCCTCGCCCAAATTGTTTGGTCCATTCTAATTAAAAACCTTCCTCTAAACATCTTTTATCAGAAATTGCATGTGCATCTCGTGTGTGGGGAATGCATGCATGGAATGCAAAGTCTACAGAATCCAGCAGTGTCATCTTCCCCAGTAATATCAAAACAGATTGCAGTTCCATTGAATTGAAAATCAGATAATGAGGAATTGCAGATAGTTTGAACACGTCATTAATGCATGCATAAGCCGAGGGAATATTCTAGCTGGTGAGATCTCTTACCGTCGCCTTCGGCGCGCTTTTCATAACCGATTGTATTCCGTTGTTGCATCCTGTTTTTGTTTCATAAGCTTCGCTTGCC
>JABAOH010078215.1_pt2 | contig 10304 bp, 10 predicted proteins | sample 7062181 | NCBI WGS metagenome assembly JABAOH01 (sample SAMN14538630, study PRJNA623070) | marine sediment metagenome | biome: marine biome [ENVO:00000428]; feature: marine pelagic biome [ENVO:01000023]; material: deep marine sediment [ENVO:00002113]; isolation source: pool of 5 deep marine... | reverse complement strand
CCGCCTTTATAGGTTTCTTTTTCTCTAATAAGGACTTTGCCCTCTCCAGGTTTGGCAAATCCGACGTCTTCGTAGGCCATCATTTCAGCTATGGTGAAGCAGTCATGAACCTCTGCGACATCCACCTCTTGGGGTCCGATCCCGGCCATTTCGAATGCCTCTTTTGCAGCCTCTCTGGCGCATCCAAATCCTGTCAACGAGTCTCGCCCCGCCATGTTGACAGGGGCGGAGGCAGCGCCGAGTCCCATTATCCATACCGGTTTCTTGGGCATGTCACGAGCCCGATCCTTTCGAGCCAGGATGAGGCAGGAAGACCCATCGGCATTGGCGCAACAGTCGAATCGCTTCAGGGGNNGCCTTTTCATTGATCTGACCGTAATGTGCTGCTTTTACGCGAATCAGGGCAAGATCCTCCTCGGTGGTTCCATGTTTTTCAAAATGGGCACGGGCATGCATGGCATAATAGGCTGGCATCATCGTCCCAAATGGGGATTCCCAAATGATATCTGCTCCACGCCCCATTCTCTCCTGCGACTCAGCAGATGTGATCTCTGACATCTTCTGGAATCCGAGGACGAGAACCACGTCGTGAAGGCCCGACGTGATAAGGGAGTAGCCCACCCTCACTCCCACGCTGCTGGAGGAGCAGACGCTTTCAACATAAAAAGTGGGCTGGGGCACGAGCCCTAAATACTCAGCAAGAACGCCTGCGGGAGTGCGCTGCTTGTCATATTCAGGCGCCGAACAGATAATGGAAGCGCCAATGTCCGATGGTTTCAGCTGAGTATCTGTGATCGCCTCTCGGTATGCCTCAAAGGCCAATTCTCTTATAGATCCTTCATAACCCCGGACAAAATTACTCTGACCAACTCCAACGATGGCGACCTCATTCATGGGGTGATTCCTCCAAGAGGGTTCTCGAGACCCAGTTTTCAGGTACCTGTACCATAGGTTAATGTGATTCGAACTGTCAAGAGGGAAGAGGTGGCAATCGGCGTCAGAAGTCAAGATTCAAAGGCCGAAATAGGTTCGAGGAAGCTCCGATAGCCCCTGGTAGTAGCTTCGATGGGATTGCTCCTGACGATGGGCGTCTCTCTGGAACGTTTCGAAAGAAAATGACAAAAGAGAGAGACGACACGCGGGCTCTCCAAAAACTGGGATGTGACCCTTACCCTCCCTTATTCTGACTTTTGATCCCTGAGTCCTGTGCCGGCCCTCTCCTCCTGTGACGCTGATATCTATCTACTGCTCTATTGTGCTCTTCCAGAGATGAAGAAAAATGGTGAGTCCCGTCATTCTTTGAGACAAAATAGAGATAATCCACGGCAGCAGGAGAAAGGGCTGCCACTATCGAGCTGATTCCAGGGTTAGAGATTGGACCTGGGGGCAGGCCACGGATCACGTATGTGTTGTAGGCGGTGTATCGCCTGAGATCTGCCCGGGTCAGATTTCCATTGAAATCAGGGATACCATAAATCACCGTTGGGTCGCTCTGTAGGGGAATTCCCTCTTTTAGCCGATTGTGAATTACAGCAGAAACCAAGGGCCGCTCTCGGGGATCGGACGTCTCTTTCTCAACAATCGAAGCGATTGTAATAACTTCCCGTTCAGAGAGTCCTATTTCTTCGGCTTTTTCGGCCATCTTTTGGGTGTAGACTTGCCTGAACCGCTCAAGAAAAAACCGAATGACCGCGGTCGAATCCATGTTCTTTGACCAGGTGTAGGTATCTGGGAAAAGATATCCCTCCAAGGTGGGACCCTCCATTTGGTACTGCGAGAGAATCTCTGGCAAAGATGCCTCCCTGAGCAACGCCTCCTTGGATACGATGCCGTGCTTTTCCAGGATATCTGCTATTTGCGAGACGGTAGAGCCTTCAGGAATGGTGATTCTGTAAGTCTTGACTCGGCCCTCGCTTATCTTTCTCAGCACGCTCCAATGTGACATGGGAAGTTCAAAGTGGTATTCACCAGCCTTTATCTTCGGTTCTGCATTGACAACCCGGCCAAGCCAAATGAAACGTCTCACCCCATGAATGATGCCCTCTTTCTCAAGGGTCTGAGTAATCTGCCTGAAAGTCAATCCTCTCTCGAGGCTGATTGTCTTTGACCTCCTCTCTCCGGGTGCAGACGCCAGCGCATAGATCAATCCATAAACTGCGATGGCAATTGCCAGGGATCCGAGGCCTGCTATGATATACAATCTCAATCTTTTCATGAAGATTCTCAAATCCGCTCGGCGTCCAGATAGCTTTGCAGAATCAGTGTTGCCGCAAGCTTATCTATGGCTTTCTTTCTTTTTTTTCTTGAGAGATTCGCCTCAAGTAGAGTTCGCCGTGCCTGAACAGTCGAAAGGCGTTCGTCCCATGTTGTGACGGGGACGGACAGGACGCGTCTCATGTCGTCGACAAACTTTAGGACTTTCTTGGCTTCCACCCCGAGGGTTCCGGTCATGTTGAGGGGGAGGCCGACCACGACTCTGGAAACATTGAATCTTCGAACAAGATCTCCTATGGCTTCCAGATCCTGTTCAATGCTTTCACGGGTGATCGTTTCGGTGGCGTGGGCGGTCAAACCGAGCTCATCGCTCATTGCCACACCGATTGTTTTGCTGCCCATGTCCAAGGCCATTGTTCTCATAGGTGCCCTGCCGGAATCCATCAACATAAAGGCTAAGTCGGCAAATATGGTTTTGTCAAGACCAATTTTTATTGGAGTACCTTGAACTTTTCGGTCTCCCGCCTAAAGGACCCTGGTTCACGTCTTTTGAGCGTTCCTGGAAATGTTTTTGCTCATGAAACCAGCGGCAGTTCCCGCCTGCGACGCGGGTGTTTCGGGACCGTCTGGAGCGAGCCTTAGCCCGCTTTGCTCAGGAATCATGTGACTTCATGAAAAAGGGCTCAAGAGAAAGTGCGCTTCCTTCCGTCCACGTGTCGAGGGGGTCCGCCGCACCCTGCTCAGGGTTAACACTGAGCTGAGACGTGTCGATTTGTCAGCGAGGTCGTTCAAAAGTCAGAGGGTTTTCGAAAAGGGAGAGACTTCTTCGATTCTTATCCAAAGGTCCATTCGGTGGGGTCTGAGAGAAAAAGCTTGACAATAGGGAGGGGTTTTGTTAAAAAAGGTACAAGCTCTTTCAGACCCTGATGGCGGGCTTTAGATCGAATCCTTTTATTTCTTTTCTCAGTCGTTATTGATATACCCAGACTTGCTTCATCCCCACGGCTCGCGGGGTAAAGGCTCCGCAAGTGGACGGTTTCGTCCTTGATGTTCAGATCTCGCTTGTATCGCGGCCGGTTTTTCCCTTCGCCAAGAAGGTAGCGGTAAGACATATCTTGACGGCGATTCAAAAGGATTTCAATTTGAGAATGAAGCTTTTACAGTCAACGAGTCCATGGGAAGCTGTAGATCTGGTCATCAGGGGGCCCCTTTGAAAGGAGGAGAGGGCAATGGAGTTCGCATTGACGGCCGAACATGAAGAGATGCGCAGAATGGCGCGCAATTTTGCTGAGAAGCGGATTGCTCCGACGATGGAGGAAGACGAGAAGGAACACCGATTTCGCGCAGAGTTAGTCAAGGAGATGGCAGATCAAGGGTTTTTTGCCTGTATTGCACCGGAGAAGTACGGAGGATTGGAAGTCGGTCATGTCGCAGCGTGCATTATGACGGAGGAGATCGCGGCGGTGAGTCCTTCGTGGGGCCTTCCCTTTAATTTGCAAATGAACGCAATTCAGCCGGTTTTGTTGGCTTTTGGAACTGAGGAGCAGCGTGAAAAACATATTCCGCCGTTGATTGCGGCCGAAAAGTTGGGTTGTTTCGCAATCACGGAAGCTAATTCCGGGAGCGACGTGGCCAGCATGAAGTCGCAAGCCGTTGAGACAAAAGATGGCTGGATTCTGAATGGATCGAAGATGTGGATCAGTGGCGTCCCAGTGGCCGACACGGGGATTATCTTTGTCTACACAGATCGCGAAAAAAAGCATCGTGGGATTTCGGCTTTCATGGTGGACATGCATGCAGAAGGCTTGGAGCAGAGAGCTATAGAGACGAAACTGGGGTTGCACTGCGCGCCAACAGGGGAGATCATTTTTCAGGATGTGAAATTGCCCAAGGATTCTCTGGTCGGGGAGCAGGGGGCTGGCTTCAAGATATGCATGAGTATGTTAGATAATACGAGACTGAGCTCAGCGGCTCGCGCAGTAGGCGTCGCCCGTGCGTGCTTCGATCACAGCGTGAGATACGCGAATGAGCGAGAGCAATTTGGAACGGTAATCGGGCAACATCAAATGATCCAGCAACAGTTAGCCGATATGTATGTGGAGCACGAGGCGGCTCGACTTCTGGTGTATCGGGCGGCTTGGATTAAGGATCAGGGGCAGCGCAACACCCTCGAGGTCTCAATGGCGAAGTACTTTTCTTCCGAAGCCGCGGTGCGGGCGGCGAATGAGGCAGTGAAGATTTTCGGGAGCTATGGATTCAGTTCTGAATATCCTGTGGAGAGGTTTTATCGGGACGCCAAGTCCTATCAGATAGTTGAGGGCACAAGTAACATCCAGAGAATGATCATTGGACAATACGCGTTAGGGATAAGGAAGTAGAAAAGGCTGGCGACATGGGAAATGGAGGCAAGGAGTCAATGGCGACAAATGTGACGGTTCCGATGGTTGGTAAGATCGTGGCGGTGACCGTGAAAGTGGGCGATAAGGTGGAGGAGAATGATCAGATAGCGACTTTGGAAGCGATGAAGATGGAGATGCCCGTTGTTGCGCCGGTGGGTGGGGTGATCAAGGAGATTCGGGTATCTCCAGGCCAAGAGATCGAGGCTGAGGGGATTATTGCGGTCATCGAATAGAGACTGTTCTTTGCGTAAGATCCGTTTTCAATTCTCTCAAACGCTCCTGAACAATTCTGACATATGGTTCACGTGACTGAAAGCCCGCTCCGTACTTTACCTCCGAACTCCACATATGGGCAAAAACTAGATCAAAAGACGAATCCCCGGCTTGGAGAGGACCTAGAGCCGGCTCATTCCTGGTTCGGCTCGAGAGGGGGCACAGATTTCTTCCTTGACCCGTAAGATATGGTTGATGGAAATAGTGTTTTCCTTCTAAACCTCGATCACTGAGAGAGAAAAGATGAAACTCTATGAAAAATCGGCCGTCGTAACAGGGGGTGGACGGGGAGTGGGGAGAGCTGTCAGCCTTGCTTTTGCAAAAGAGGGGGCCCAGGTCATCGTTAACTACGCCATGCGGGCGGAGTCAGCGGAACGGGTGGTGGCAGAGATTGAAAAGACGGGCGGGAAGGCGATCGCTGTCAAGGGGAACGTAGCAAACAAAGAGGATTGTGAAGGAATCATCAAGACGGCCGTTGACCATTTTGGGAGGATAGACATCCTGGTCAACAATGCTGGGATCAGCAGGCCAGCGATGCTTTCTAAGATGACAGAAGAACAATGGGACGAGGTTGTCGATGTTCATTTGAAGGGGGCCTTTTTCTGTACACAGGCGGCAAGTAGATATTTCAAGGATCAAAATTACGGACGGATTGTCAATGTAACCTCTGTGGCCGGGATCGTTGGCACAACAGGCCAGATCAATTACGCCTCAGCAAAAGGGGGCCTTATCGCCTTCACAAAGTCCTGTGCGAGAGAACTTGCAAAGTATAACGTGACCGCCAACATTGTCTCCCTTGGTATCGTCTTTACCGAGATGACTCAGAGGCTTCAGGAGGATCCAAAACTGCGGGAGATCTATCTCAAACGGATTCTGCTCAACCGTTATGCAGAGCCTGAGGATGTGGCTCCCTCATTTGTCTTCCTCGCTTCGGACGAAGCCCGGTACATTACGGGTCAGCTTCTTTGTGTGGATGGGGGCTATGGGCTGACATGATGGATGAGCCGCCGGAATTGCGGTACTGGAGTATTGGAGTGATGGAATAATGAGCTCAGGAGAACGAAAACAGGTGAGAATAGCTTCCGCTGGATGTGGTTCCCCCTCAACCATTACTCCAACACGCCATGTGTAAGCCGTAAGCCAGTTTTGAGAGAAACATGCCATATTGCTGTCGACTCGTGAACATTCCGAGTCGCTAACCAGAGAAGGGGGTGGGAAAGATGCCGACGATGCCTCAGAAAATCGCCACGTGGCAGATGGTTCACCCGACACTAAAAGACAAAGAAACCGGGGAAGTCAAACCTGGACGGTTTGAGAAAACTTCGGTTCCTGTCCCATCCTTATCTCCATTCGAGGTGCTCGTGGAGGTTGCGGGGTGTGGTGTCTGTCACACCGATCTCGGTTACTTCTATGACGGCGTGCCGACCGTACAAAAACCGCCATTGACTCTTGGCCATGAGATCAGTGGTACCGTGGTTGCCGGAGATGAGAAGTGGGTTGGGAAGGAAGTGATTATTCCTGCAGTGATGCCCTGCCGGAGGTGTATCCTCTGCAAAACGGGTAGAGGTAATCGGTGTCTAGCCCAGAAGATGCCCGGAAATAGTCTAGGGATTTATGGCGGATTCTCGAGCCATGTTCCGGTCCCGTCCATTGATCTCTGTGAAGTTAAAAACCGTGGTGACATGCCCTTAGAACACTTAGCTGTCGTAGCTGATGCCGGCACGACACCTTACCAGGCGGCCAAAAGGGCCGATCTACAACCGGGAGACAAGGTTATCGTCGTCGGAGTTACCGGAGGAGTTGGCGTTTATGTAGCTCAGACGGCCAAGGCTCTCGGGGCGAAGACCGTGATCGGTATCGCAAGAAACCCAGAAAAACTGAAAAGGGCTCTCAAGTACGGGGTTGATTACGTAATCAGTTCGGAGGGCAAGGCCCCGAGAGATATTCGAAACGAGTTTCGAGAGCTCTGCAAGAAGAATGGCCTCGAAGCAGGTTTTGGCTGGAAGATTTTTGAGGTCAGTGGAACCCAGGGCGGACAAGAGATTGCCTTGGAGCTCCTCTCTTTCACAGGAAAGCTGATTGTGATCGGATTTGGAATGGCCAAGAACGAATACAGCATGTCCCGGCTGATGGCCTTTGATGCGGAAATCATCGGAACATGGGGATGCCTGCCCGAGTATTATCCGGTAGTGCTGGACATGGTGCTTTCGAAACAAATCGATATCGACCCGTTCGTTGAAGTTAGACCAATGAGCCAGATCCAGTCAGTTTTCGAGGAAGTCCACAAGGCCGGTTCTCCGGCAAGGCGGATTGTTCTCAAACCTGATTTTTAGATAACAGATCCCGTATTCTGCATGAAATCGAGGGACATGAGAGGGAAGTTCGTACCCCTGTAGGGTACAAGATAGTCCCGGGGTTGCGTTCGTGGACGACGCGACCACTCATTCTCATCTCTTCTGCTGGCTGCGGGAAAGGATCTGCGGCCAGTTTGCCGGATCGAGGGGAAGGGTGAGTGGTTGCGCATAAGCACGAATGGCAAGATGGTTGGTGCTTTTGACAGAGCTCGAGTCATAAAAACCAAGAGAGCTCAGAGAATTAGGACCTAAAGATCTAGACAACGAAAAAGGAGGTATCGATATGGCATTGGATTGGTTGGTTAGAGACAACGAGCCGAAAGATCACAACCTGTTCGGGGATCAGTTTTTCGGAAAAGAACCGCCATGCACCACGTATGAGAAGAAGCCCCTCGTCGATCCAAAGGGCAATGTGGTTGAGGGCCTGTACACAGCCTGGATTACTCTCAATAACCCCACGCAATATAATTCGTACACGACAAACATGGTGAAGGGGGTGATCGCTGGTTTTCACAAAGCATCGGTCGACCGGTCGGTTGTCGCAGCCATCTTCACCGCTGCAGGTGACAGGGCGTTCTGCACAGGTGGAAACACAAAGGAGTATGCGGAGTACTATACGAAAAGGCCCAAAGAATATGCCGACTATATGGACCTTTTCTCTGGCATGGTCGATGGGATCTTGAAATGCCGGGTTCCGGTTATCTGTCGTTGCAATGGGATGAGGATCGCTGGTGGACAGGAGATCGGACAGGCATGCGACCTCACGGTAGCTGCTGACACGGCTATCTTCGGTCAGGCCGGGACGCGGGTCGGTTCAACACCGGATGGCGGTTCCACCGACTTCTTACCCTGGAATCTCAGCATGGAACAGGCCATGTACAATTGCATCTCCAATGTCCCCTGGAGCGCTTACAAGATGGAAAGGCTGGGATTGGTCACCAAGGCTGTTCCGATCAAGAAGGATGGTAATGGGACTTGGGTGAGAGATCCCCGAGTGATCACGGATAAATACGTGGATAATGGTGAGATTGTCTATGGGGAGATGAAGACCGGGGACGAGGCAAAGAAGGCAACGGATTACCTGAAGACGCTGAAGACCGACTGGACCCGTCTCGATAACTTCATCGATAATATGGTATGGACCTTCGCCAACACCTTTCCCCTCTGCTTGATGAAGTCGATTGAGACTATCCGGCTCAAGAAAAAGTTCTGGTGGGACAACACCAAGGCTCATGCCATCTACTGGCTGGCCGCTAACATGAACATGGATGCCTGGCTCGGGTTCAATGCCTTCAACACACAAAAGGAGACGGGCTCGAGCCTGATCGACCACATCGAGTTCCGCCGGCAGATTGCTAAGTGCCATCTCTACGACGATGAGCTGGCGGAAAAAGTACTGCCGAAACCGAAGAAGTAGGGGGAAGGAAGCAGGAATAGCTTTGTTGTTTTCGGATCGTTCATCTGAAAGAGAATATACCCTGCGGGCCAGGAAGGACCTACCCACCCCAGGGTATTTTCTTAGGCGCTCCGCCAGAAATCGCTGCGAGATGAAATGGAATCCTGTCGTCAGTCGTTGATATCACAATATGACGTGTTTATCGGTCAGGATACCGATTGATTCTCCGTTTCCATATTGGGAAGCTCGGTGCTTTTCGTACCGTCCCATCCAGGGAGGCGGGGTCGGGGCATGTGAAACAAGTGCCGCCGGTCTCCATTGGGTCTCGCAGTTTTCCGACGAATCAACCGTCCCATTTCACCTCCTGAACCTCTAGATTATGATCGTGACGTGCCTATCCTCGAACCATGACGGACGGACACAGAAGAATAGCCAAGCACTGTGATCGAAAAGAAGGGTTCGCCGTAGGGATTCCCTTTCGGTATTCTAGCGACTTGTTCAAAGTCATATGGAGGTGACGAAATGAGGGTCAAGGGTAAGAAAGCGATCGTGACAGGCGCAGGGCAGGGGATCGGTCGGAGCATTGCGCTGAAACTTGCCCAGGAGGGGGCCCATGTGGTGATCGCCGAGATGAATCCTGAAACCGGTCGTGAGACCAAAAAGGAAGTCGAGAATCTGGGGCGAAAAGCGCTTCTTGCTCAGGTCGATGTGGCGAATCAAGAAGAGGTTCAGAGCATGGCTGATGAGGTCTTGAGGGCCTGGAAGGGGATCGACATTCTCGTCAACAACGCTGGCTTTGATCGAGGGGCGACGCTTTTCAAGGTAAAGGAGGCTGATTGGGATGCAGTTTTGGGTGTTCACCTGAAGGGAACCATGAATTGTATCCAGGCCGTCGCTCCCCATATGGTCGAGAATCGATATGGGAAGATCGTGAACATCTCCTCGATTCACGGCAAAAGCGGAGGGATCGCCGCTATCAGTTATAGTGCGGCCAAGGGAGGGATTATCGGTTTGACCAAGAGCGTCGCCCGCGAGCTGGGTCGTCACAAAATCAATGTCAACGTGGTTCTTCCAGGACTGATCTTGACCCCGACCATTGCCAAAATGGCTGAGAAGTATCGGGACATGATAATCGAGGCCACGCCTTTGAGACGAATCGGTCAACCTGAGGAGGTCGCCAGTGTGGTGGCTTTCTTGGCTTCCGATGAGGCGAGTTTCATGACAGGAGCAGCAGTTGAGGTGTCTGGGGGATGGAATATGTAGACAAATCGGCCGGGCCGTGTGATCGTGCGAAACAGGGAGAAGAGGTTCTGAAGTGGAATTCATAGAGTTTACTGGGGAAATTCGACGGATGGGGCAGAAAATTCCGAATATGGCCAGGATCGTTCTTTATAATGAACATTTTTATAAATCTAGAAAAAATTCTGGCTAAATACTTGACAATTTGCTGATTTTGTAGTATTATTTTTCACAAAATTTGTTCAGCTGGATGAACTATTGTCATCCGCTTAGACAGTTGCTGGGTGCTGACCCCTGAGCCCCGGGAACTGTTACGTAAGAGGAGTAAGGTTGAAAGGATGATCGAAAAGCTCAGCGCATGGTACGGCGGTCCCCATGAATACGCGAAGTCTGATAAGGACCGAACAGGGAACAAGATCGTTTGATTCA
>JABAOH010004662.1_pt1 | contig 10305 bp, 5 predicted proteins | sample 7062181 | NCBI WGS metagenome assembly JABAOH01 (sample SAMN14538630, study PRJNA623070) | marine sediment metagenome | biome: marine biome [ENVO:00000428]; feature: marine pelagic biome [ENVO:01000023]; material: deep marine sediment [ENVO:00002113]; isolation source: pool of 5 deep marine... | reverse complement strand
TTCGCCCAAAGTAGATCAGATAATATTTCGCTAATAGGATATTTCCCTATGGAATGGAGAAGCTATTGGGATATAAAAAAATACATGAATTGCATTTTCTTAACAACGAATTTAGGAATGGATATTATTGACATAAATAATCCGACTATGCCACTAAAAATTGGAGAGTATAAAGTAAATTATTACAGAGCCTATGAAATTGATTTTATAGGTAACTACGCCTTTTTAGCATGCGATGGATTTGGGTTGCGTGTATTTGACATCCATGATTTGAATAGTATTGCCGAACTTAAAGAAGTATCCGTGGTAGACAAACCTCAAAGTATATTTATTTCAGGGAAATATATGTATGTAACTAATAGTGGACTATATATTCTTGATATAACTGATATTGAAAAACCATGTGTAGATTCATATGTCAAGATAATAAATGGTAGTATTAATAACGTCGTTGTTCAAGGTAATCATGCATATATCAATGCCACATCGCACCTATTTGGGGGAATAAAGGTTATTGATGTCAGTGATCCGTACTACCCTATTGAGATCGGTGAATGTAATACTTATGGCCAGCCGTTTGATATTCAAATTTCTGATAATTATGCTTATGTAGCAAACGGTCTAAGTACAATCGGCCTTGGAGGGCAGGTTAAAATAATTGATGTTAAAGATCCACAAAATCCAATAGAAATAGCCAATATAAAATTGAGAAATTTTGTACGGAGCATTGCTGTTAGCGGTAACTTTTTATATGTAGCTGCTGACGGAGACACGATTAGAATTTTTGATATTATTGATCCGATTAATCCTAATCAAATAGGGTATATTTATATTGATGGTTACACGTCAATTTTAACAACTTATGAAGATTACATTTACATTGCAAATAATGAAAAAGGAATTTTTATCGCTAGGAATAAATCTTATACTCCTGTAACGAGGGAAACTTTTTCACTCATTAAATTTTTCCTGAATCAAAACTATCCCAATCCATTCAATTCCAGCACAGAGATAAAATATTCCCTCCCACAAGCTAAATCAACTTATCATGTAATTCTAAAAATTTATGATATCAAAGGAAGATTGGTGAATACTTTAGTGAATCAGAATCAAGGTGCTGGAACGTATGCGCTGAGTTGGGATGGAAGAGATATAAATGAGCATTTAGTTTCTAGCGGGATATATTTTTATACTTTAAGGGCAGACAAGTTCAAAACAACAAATAAAATGTTGTTAATTCGATAGCATTGAACCTTCAGGTGGTTTGTAACCTCCCGTAGGTCGAGATCGATTTATAAAGGAATCGCTCAATGAAGAATATTGTTATTGGTTTTATATTGATTCTAACTATCGCATCCAATGTTCATAGTCAGGAAATTCCTTATGGGCAGGAGTTTCAGGTGAATACTTATAGTCAGAATGTACAGGAACACCCAAGCATAGCTACTCTTGAAAATAAAAGTTTTATTGTATGTTGGGAAAGTTGGGGGCAAGATGGTTTTCCAAGTGGAATTTTTGGTCAAATATTTGATTCATCTTCGACCAAAAAGAATCTTGAATTTCAAATTTATGCTCATGTTAATCAAGGACAAGCATATCCAAAAGTTATTTCTTTGAAAACTGGTGATTTTGTTGTTAGTTGGCTCAGATGTTGTTGGGATGATTCAGGATATGAAATATTTGGACAAATGTATGATTCCGCAGGTAATAAAAAAGGCAACGAGTTTCAAATTAATACATATAGTCAAGGGAATCAGGTCTATGCAGAAATGGCTCCTTTAAAAAATGGTGACTTCGTTATCTGCTGGGATAGTGAAAATCAAGATGGTTCTGAGAGGGGCATCTTTGGTCAAATCTTTCATTCAGCAGGTAAGAAAAAGGGAGATGAATTTCAAATTAATTCATTTACTCAAGGTTCCCAAGTTTGTCCACAGGTTGTGCCTTTATTAAATGGGGGATTTGCTGTTTGCTGGTTTTGCTGGTTAGGTACCGATAATGATAGCACTGGAACAGCAATATTTGGCCAGTTATTTGATTCTATTGGAATTAAAAATGGGACTGAGTTCGAAGTAAACACATATAATCAAGATATCAGCAATACACCAAAGATGACTTCACTGAAAAATGGTAATTTTATTATATCCTGGATAAGTGAAAAACATGATGATTCGGAAGCCAATATTTATGGTCAAGCATTTGATTCAAATGGAATAAGCAATAATTTTAGCTTCCAAATAAATATACCAAGATTATACTTTTTAGATAGTCATGTTATTGAAGCTTTACCTAATGGCGGTTTTATTGTTTGCTGGTCAAGTTACTTACAGGGTGGAATATTTGGTCAATATTTTGATTCATTGGGAATTAAAATAGAAAAAGAATTTTGTATAAAAGGAAGAAAAGAATTTGATCCTTGGTTTCCAAGAGTTGCATCTTTTACTGATGGTGATATTGTTGCATGCTGGAATATTCAAGAGCAAGACGGCTCAGATGAAGGGGTTTTTGCAAAAATATTGCCTAAAAAACCACTAGTACATAATTTAATAGGGTATGATTTACTGCTGCCTCAGAATGATGTTACGATGAGAACTTGCCGTATATTATTTAACTGGCAACAACCCAGCAAAACCAGAGAATGCTACCCCTGGGAACTCACCTTTGATTTATATATTGACACCGATATTAATTTCTCCAATCCGCAAATCATCAACAACATCCAGGACACCACCTACACCATCGATTCCTTAGCCGCTGGCAAAACCTACTTCTGGAAAGTCCTCGCTAAAAACCTGGCAGGCGATAGCTTTTGGAGTACTCAGCAGGATTGGGGATTTTTTATCAGTCACAATGCGACTTCAGTGGAGACTGCTGATGAAAATTTACCTCAGCAATTTGAGCTATTTCAGAATTATCCCAATCCGTTTAATTCCAGCACCGAGATAAGATATTCTATTCCGCAGGTGAGTTCATCGCAGCATGTTCTAATAAAAATTTATGATATCCGGGGGAGATTGGTGAAGGTGTTGGTGGATCAAAAACAATCAAGTGGGATACATGCTGTGAGTTGGGATGGAAAGGATTTGAATGGAAATGGTGTTTCCAGTGGGATTTATTTTTACACCTTGCAGGTTGGGGAGTTAAAGGAACCAAAGAAAATGTTGTTACTCGAATAAGGTTCCTCACATAAGAAAGATAATTCAGAAGCTTTTTTTTGATTCATAAAGAGGGAGGAAGAAATGTACAAAAAAAATACGGCAATGTTTCCATTTATCGTAATTATCATTCTTCTGAATTCAGTATCACTTTTTTGTCAATGGGAAGAAATCGGTCCTTGCGGTGGTTGGATCACCTGTATGAAAAGCCTTCCTGACGATCCTGATAAAATATTCTGCGGCGTATTACAGGGAGGCGCTTATTATTCAACTGATCGGGGAGAACATTGGAACCTTATTCAGGAAATTGGTGAGCAGAATCCGGTTTATGATATTTCAATCTCACCGCGGGGAATAATTTACATTGGCTCGTTGAATGGATTATACAAGAGTGATGATTTGGGACAAACCTGGCGTAAAATATTAGCTGCTACAACCTGGCAGGTCATTGCCCTAAATGATACGGTTGTGACTGCGGATGCTATCAAATCAGGATATGCGCTACCTACTTATCGCAGGCGAACAAATGCTCCCTGGCAAATTAGTACAAATTCCGGTCAACAATGGGAATTTTGGGAAGGAACATTCGATAGCAGTCTTTCCAGCTATCATTCAATATATCCCCATGAAAAACGTGGAGATATGGTAACGGCTAACGATGGCAGCGTTTATCGAACCCAGGGACTAAAAATTTATAAGACGGATGCTGCAAATTGGAATCAATGGATTTATTTAACCACACTGGATGAATGGATGTACAACATGTGTTTTGCATTTCTTGCGAAATCCGATTCAGATTCAACATTGTATGCCTACGTGGAAGATTATGACTACCACCCAGTCGAATATTTTTATGGAGGAGTATTTAAAACAACTGATGAATGGCAAAACTGGATAAAATTATCAAATTCCCGATCAGCTTCAGCTATGTCAGTGAAAGGCGCCAATATTTTTTATGGTCAGACCGATGGTGTCGCCAACAATACGAGCGGAAGGTTAATTTTATATAACACTAAAGATGATAATATACAGGAGCTTGGACGATTTGGTGGTGATATCATTGAGATTGATGCGGTACGATGGGACCAGGGAGAACTTATTATTGCCACAGAAGCTGGAATATTTAAAACGATAGATTCAGGGGAAACCTGGATTAACAGCAATGATGGAATTCATCACACATCGGTTGTTGCTGTTCAGACGATTCCTCAAAACGATAAAAACGAGCGAATCGTCATTGCTGTTCATAAAGGCGGAATCTTCACAAGTGAAAATTTTGGCGCTACATGGGATAATGTTGATAGGAATAGTTATGTTCTACCCGGTTTACTAAAAAATTCACCGCAAAATCCTCAGTATATTTTTGCAGGGGGAAGTGAATTGTTCCGAAGCAGCAACGGTGGAAATAGCTGGCAGGCAATCCCCCGATATGAGTTTCCTGCATCCTATTATGCCGAGTATGCGCGAGCTGCAGATATCGTATTTGATCCACATGATGCAAAACACCTGATTGTTCATTTTGATGATCACAGTATGGATGATTATAGGGGAGTAGTTTTTGCGGTAAGTAATGATTTTGGTGACACATGGGAAACAAAAAATTGGTTTAAGCAGGAATGGAATTATTCAAAAAAAGCTGCTTTCGATTCGGTGAAAAATCGATTATGGATATCCAGAGACGATGATGCATCGGAAATTCCTGCATTTTTAGTGATTGATTATCCCCCGCAGGATACCAGCAGCGTAGTTTTACCACGTAATTTAGGCGCTTCATTTTGGTGCGTCAATGGTGATACCTGTTTTGCGGTTAATACCAAGGTTTCTAAATTCTTTCGTTCCGATGATTTTGGACAAACCTGGTTTGAGAAGGAATTGACAAATTTAAAGTACAGTCACTATTGGCAGGATTGGGCAGTCCAGGAACTCATCGGTCAATTAATCCTTTCCCCGAACAAGAAACAACTCTTTTTTATTTATCCCGGCACCGGTGCTCTTTTTAGTTCGGACAGGGGCGAAACCTGGAAAACGTTCAACGAGGGTTTGCCTACGTTAAATACGTACCATTTAACCTTCTCGACCGTAAATCCCGCCATAGCCTATTTAGCAACCGAAAACGGTCTTTACAAAATGGATGTGGTAACAAGCGTTGAGTGGGAACATGGAACAGAACAAATAAAAGACATTATAACAAAACCTGAAAATTTTATCATCTGCAATAACTATCCCAATCCATTTAACGCGATAACGACAATTACTTGCCGGGTACAAGCGCCAGGTAAACTAACAGTAACTGTTTACGACTTATTGGGACGAGAAATACAAAAGATAGCTGACAAAAAAAATGTAAAACAGGAGATGTATTATTTCCAGTGGGATGCAGGTAAAAATCCTTCAGGAGCTTATTTCTTAAAGACTTCTCTGGGTGAGGTGTCTGTTACTAATAAAATGTTGTTAATTCAATAGTATCTAGCCTGCGGGAGACTATTAATCTCTTGCAGGTTAATTAACATGTTTAAAAGAGTTACGAAATGAAAAACACCATTATCATAATCGGTCTTATTATGGTTCTAACTATGGTTTCCAATCTTTACAGCCAAGGAATTCCTTATGGAGAGGAGTTTCAGATAAATTCTTATACGAACGGAGAACAATCTTCTCCAAAAATCGCTCTTTTATTAAATGGAAGATTCGTTGTGTGTTGGAATAGCAATGAAATATTTGTGTCTAAATCGAGTGTTTTTGGTCAGATGTATAATAAAAATGGAACTCCAAGCGGGGGTGAGTTTCAAATTAATACATCTACTCAAGGCTTTCAATCGTCAGTCACAGTGGCTTCTTTGATGGATAGTGGTTTTGTCTGTTGTTGGTGTTCCACCAATTATGAAGAATCTGTATATGGTATATTTGGGCAATTATTTGATTTATCTGGAAATCGTAAAAGAACGGAATTCCAAATAAATACTTCCTCTCAAAATAAGGTTGGGTGTCCAACAATTGCAGTTTTATCAAGCGATGATTTTGTCGTGTGTTGGTATGAAGTCAATAATCTGAAAAATACAGATGCAGATATATATGGCCAACTGTTTGACATTTCAGGAAATAAAAAGGGTAATGAATTTCAGGTGAATACTGATGATTATAGAGGACAAAGTAAACCAAAATTAAGTGCATTATCGAACGGGAGATTTGTTGTATGTTGGGATAATTACCATTTTGATAATATTTCTGGTCAATTATTCGACGCTAATGGTAATAAATTAGGAGATGAATTTCAGGTAAATACTTATAGTGTCTCTTATCAAAGTAATCCATCCGTAGCGGCTTTTTCTAATGGTGGATTTGTAGTTTGTTGGCAAAGTTCCGCACAGGATGGAGACCATTTAGGAATTTTTGCCCAGATTTTTAACTGTTCAGGTAATAAAATAGAAGATGAGTTTCAGGTGAATACTCATACGCAACATGCACAATCAAGTCCCTCAATAACAAGTTTCCCCGATGATAGTTTTGTGATTTGCTGGCGCAGTAATCATGGGGATCAAGTTGGTATTTATGGACAGCGTTTTGATGATAATGGTTGTAAGATTTGGAATGAATTTCGGATAAATTCCTATATATATAGGGATCAAGCATATCCTTCAGTTACAAGATTAACTGATGGTGTATTTGTAGTTTGCTGGTGGAGTCAATATTTGGATGTTTATGGAGATATTTTTGGCAAGCTTTTCCCTCTTGAAGCATTGAATCATCAATTAATTAATTTTTCCCTAATTGAACCACCGAATGATGTTACGATAACAGTAACTCATCCCTGTTTTCACTGGCAACAACCAGGTAACACAATTGAATGCTACCCCTGGGAACTCACCTTTGATTTATACATAGATACCGATTATAATTTCTCCAATCCCCAAATCATCAAAGACATCCAGGATACGACCTATACAATAGATTCATTAACACCAGGCCAAACCTACTTCTGGAAAGTCCTGGCCAAAAACCTGGCGGGCGATAGCCTGTGGAGCACGCAGCAGGATTGGGGATTTTTTATCAGTCACAATGCAACGTCAGTAGAGACTGCAGATGAAAATGTACCAAAACAATTTGAATTATTTCAGAATTATCCCAATCCGTTTAATTACAGCACAGAGATAAAATATTCACTTCCACAAGGCAAATCATCACAGCATATAGTAATAAGAATTTATGATATCACTTGCCGAATGGTGAAGGTATTAGTGGATCATTATGTAGCCTCAGGTACTTATTCTATTTGTTGGAATGGTACAGATGTGAATGGGAATGCTGTAGCTAGTGGTGTTTATTTTTATTCATTGGAAGCTAACGAATTCAAAACAATAAAAAAGATGTTATTAATACATTGAGAACCTACAATATGAAAAATACGATCATTAGTTTTATTTTCATCTTTATTTTCGTTTTCCGACTTTGTAGCCAGGAAATTCTTTACCATCAAGAATTCCAGGTCAATACTTATACCCCTGGAAATCAATTCATGCCGACAGTCGCTGTATTGAAAAATGGTGAATTTGTCGTTTGTTGGCAGAGTGTTGGGCAAGATGGTTCAGAAGGAGGCATTTATGCTCAATTATTCGATTCTGCTGGTAAGCAAAAAAGGAAGGAATTTATTGTTAATACGGTAACAGAACAAGCGCAACAATTTCCATCAGTTGCTAGCCTTAAAGATGGAGGATTCGTAGTTTGTTGGGAAAATTGGGGAACGATTGAAGGTTCCATTTATGATGTTTATTGCCAAATTTTCGATAATTCTGGGAATAAAAAAGGGAATCAAATTCGAGTGAATAGATATACATTAAATTTTCAAGGTAAGCCATCAGTCGTTGGGCTAAAGGGTGGTGGCTTTGTGGTTTGTTGGGAAAGCTTATACCAGGATGGATCAGAATATGGTATTTTTGCCCAACAATTTGACGCTACGGGTAATAAAAAAGGAGATGAATTTCGTGTGAATACTCACACAAATAATTATCAATGTAATTCTACTATCGCCAACTTAACAGATGGTGGTTTTGTTGTATGTTGGGAAGATTATAATCAAGGTATTGTGGGACAGATTTTTTCTGAAGCTGGTGCAAAAAAAGGAAGCGAATTTTTAATAGATGGCTCTTTAGTTACTGGTGGAATACGTCCATCAGTTGCAGGTTTACAGAATGAGGGCTTTGTGGTGTGCTGGTTGGGAGATAGATATACTCAACTTGATATAAATATTTTATGTCAAATTTTCGATGGTTATGGTACTAAAAAAGGACAAGAACTCCAAATAAATAATAATTCTAATCGTGGTGATGGTTATAGTATTGCAGGATTATCTTCTGGTGGATTTGTTGTATGCTGGCAAAGACGTTATCAGGATGATTATTGGTATGATATTATGGGTCAGCTATACGATGCTTCAGGTTTAAAGGTAAAAGATGAATTTCTTGTTGTTAACAAGCGAAAATTTTGGCAGGAAGACCCAATAGTCGTAGCGTCACCAGATGGAAAATTCATGGTTTGTTGGGAAAGTGGATGGCAGGATGGCGCTAATTGGGGAGTATTCGGCAGCTTTTTTCATGAACATTTAATTCATCCATTACAACCTTTTTCATTAATTGAGCCCTTAAACGATGCAACTTTGAGAATCAATCGCCCTACTTTTCGTTGGCAACAGCCCGGTAGTCTCAGAGAATGCTTCCCTTGGGAAGTAATATTTGATCTGTATATTGATAGTGAAATTCATTTTTCATATCCCAGAATCCTTAAAAACATTCAAGATACAACCTATACCTTAGATTCATTGCTTGCAGGCAAAACCTATTTCTGGAAAGTCCTTGCCAAAAACCTGGCTGGCGATAGCCTGTGGAGCACGCAGCAGGATTGGGGATTCTATATTAGTCCTAATGCGACTTTGGTAGAAACTGCTGAGAAAAATTTACCAGTTGGTTTTGAGTTATTTCAGAATTCTCCTAATCCATTTAATTCAAGCACTGAGATAAAATATTCACTTCCAAAGAATAAACTATCCTATCATGTCAATCTGAAAATTTATGACATTAGGGGGAGATTGGTGAAAGTGTTGGTGGATCAAGATCAATCCAGTGGAATACATACTGTGAGTTGGGATGGGCTAGATATGAACGGTAATGGTGTTTCCAGCGGGATTTATTTTTATACGCTGCAAATTGGAGATTTCAAGATGACTAAAAAAATGGTGTTAACGGAATGATTTACTTTATCTTAATGTATAATAGTTTAAACATTATTATAGAGGCTCATTTCAATGCAGGAGAAAATTTATTTGAAATACTTCAATAACATGTCTCTGGTGATTATGACTTTACTCTTAATTCACTTCAGCAAGGACATAGTGATTGCTCAAGATTATTATCCTCTTGAAATAGGTAATCAATGGATTTACAAAATTGAGGAGTTTGATCCAAATACTCCTCCTCCTCCATATTTTATTGATACTTTAATAGTTACCATCAAAAGTGATACCCTTTTAAATGGTTATCATTATTTTGTTCTGGATACAATTGATTTGTCCGGCGGAAAAATAGTCCGTGCTGACTCAAATAATATATACTATTACGATGAATGTGACTCTTCTGATGTTTTATTTTACAAACTTGATGCAGAAGCGGGTGATTATTGGATAGCTAAATTAAATGGAATAAATTATAAAATAGCATTACTCTCTATCGATTCTAAAAGGTATTTTGGCTTTTTAACTACAATCTTAAAATTTCAAGTAAGCGAATCTTGGAATTTTGTAGAAATTTCTAAAGATTTCGGTATAGTTCATTATGTCTTCAGCGGAGCATTGCAAATCCATAAAAATTTACTTGGTTGTAAGTTGTCAAATAATTATTATGGAGATTTTGTCTCAGTTCAATCAGATTTTAAGAAAGTCTATACATTTGAACTATTCCAAAACTATCCCAATCCGTTTAATTCCAGAACAGAAATCAAGTATTCACTCCCACAGGATAAATCATCGTATCATGTCACTCTGAAAATCTATGACATTCGGGGCAGATTGGTGAATAATTTGGTGGATCAAAATCAAACTGATGGAACGTATTCGGTGAGTTGGGATGGGGAGGATATGATTGGGAATCGTGTTTCCAGCGGGGTG
>JABAOH010001173.1_pt3 | contig 10306 bp, 10 predicted proteins | sample 7062181 | NCBI WGS metagenome assembly JABAOH01 (sample SAMN14538630, study PRJNA623070) | marine sediment metagenome | biome: marine biome [ENVO:00000428]; feature: marine pelagic biome [ENVO:01000023]; material: deep marine sediment [ENVO:00002113]; isolation source: pool of 5 deep marine... | reverse complement strand
TCCACAACGAGAACAATGACGCCTACAGCATAAAAACAATCAATCTAGCTAAATCATTTAGGAAAAAGAAGCACAAAGGCATCTTTGGTTTCCTAAAGAAAGGGAACCAGAAAGAAAAATTGGAGAAAGAGGTCACAGTAGCGCTAGATCATGTCAACTTGAGAATTCGTACTGGAGAACTCTTTGGTTTGCTCGGTCCCAACGGTGCGGGAAAAACAACCTTAGTCAAGTGTCTATCCACTATACTGATTCCAGACGAGGGCACTGCAATAATAAACGGCTTTGACATCAGAAAACAGACAACATTGGTCAGAGCCAGCTTAGGCATGGTCATCGGTGGAGAACGTACTCTCTACTGGAAACTCACAGCCAGGGACAACCTGATGTACTTTGCCTCTTTGTACAAGATGCCTCGAAAGAGAATAAAGAAAAGAGTCGACGAACTGCTTGAAGCAATGAATCTTCTGGACCGTGCTGACGAGAGGCTAGAAGACTACAGCACTGGAATGAGGCAGAAGGTCGCTATAGCCCGTGCGTTGCTTCATGATCCTCCAGTTCTCCTGCTAGACGAGCCCACACTTGGCCTGGATCCCACGTTCTCACGGCAAATCCGCAACCAAATTCGAGAACTAAGCAAAAAAGAGGGAAAAACAGTGCTTTTAGCTACGCACTACATGGAAGAGGCTGACGAATTGTGTGATCGGATAGCCATCGTTAACGAAGGAAAGATTATCGCAGTAGGCACTTCAGACGAGCTCAAAGCCATGGTCAAAGAAACTGAATTGGTAGAGGTAATATGCTATAATCCGCCTCAAAATGCTGAAGAATACCTAAGAACTCTTTGTCCAGACGTTGAGATCGTGACGGTTGTTCGGGGAGAAAAAGAAAAAGGCACCCCATCGAGAATCAAACTCATCGGAGGAAACGCAGAAAAGCGAATTGGCACAGTGGTTGACGCACTTCGCAAGAAGAACTCACAAATAACCAGCCTCAACATCAGTGTGCCTACTCTCGAAGATGTGTTCATCAAGTTGACTGGAGCGAAACTCACAGAAGGAGACGGCAGAGGCAGAGATCAATGAAAATGCATCCTTTAGAAGCAGATTCTTTTAAGGCAAATCTTTCAATTATCTGGAGTGAAGTTGTCAAGAACATTAGATTCTTGATGGCATACCCAGTAATTTTCGTTTTCTGGACGATTTTTCCATTCTTCTGGTTCATCCCCTTCATATTTCAAGGTCAAGCTTTCGTTGGAGGTCTACAAAGTGCAAGCTTTGAGCAGTTAGCGGGGACCTCAGATTACATCCCTTTCATAGTGATTGGTGCAATCCTCAACGGGTACGTGCTTACTTCCCTATACGGCGTGGGAGAGAGCATAAGAAGAGAAGCATATAGAGGAACGTTGGATTACCTGCTTTCGTCCCCATGCAACAAAGCTTTCATACTTATCGGCAAAGCCATGAGTGAGAGCATCAACAGTACAATGTACGCAGCAATACAATTTGTCGTCGGCATCTTAGTCTTTGGCATTGAGGTGACGGTATATACAATCATGCCGATAGTTCTGATCATTTTTCTTCTAATACTAGGACTATATGGAATATCGTTAATACTGGCTGCAGTATCTCTGCAGTTCAAGCAGGCTCATGACCTAGCACACACGTTAGAATACGTTTTCTATGTGTTCACCCCCGTGCGTTATCCCCTTCAGAGCCTGCCTTTTTGGGCACAAGTACTAGGCAAATTTCTTCCTTTGACCTATGCGTTGGTTGCTGTTCGAAGCCTTATGCTTCTAAAACAAAATGTTCCAGCCATCTATCAAGAAATATTTCTGCTTCTATTAGTCGATGTAGCAGCAATTTTTCTGGGGTTTTATTTGTTCAATTGGATGGAGAGGAGAACCAAATCTTCTGGAACGATAAGTCACTATTGAAGGTGTGATGACTCGAAGATGAAAGATAAGAAGGTTCATGATTCGCGGAGAACTTTGATTCCTCATGGTTTTACGCTGGCCAACTTGAAAGCTGAAATTAGGACGATTTGGGAAAATAACATGAAAGAGTGGAAAATAGAACTCACATATCCTATTAGCTTCGTTAGACAATGCATCGAACCAATAATCTTCTTGTTGCCCTTCATTATTTACGGTCTAGTCCTGATAGGAGGAAGATACAGCGACAGTTTGATGAATCTCGTCGGGACAGGTGATATCGTCACCTACATTTTCACTGGCTACATAATCATGGGTTTCATAGGAACATCTGTGTGGGCGATGGGGTTCAGCATCCGAAAAGAACAGTGGTATGGAACGTTGGAATCCATATATGTCACTCCAACCAGCCGAATTAGCTTCGTTCTTGGTATGGCTTTGCACAGTGTGGTGCATGAAGGGATCGCCGTGTTTCTTGAATTCTCGGTTATATACGCGGTCTTCGGGTTGCTATTAAAAATTGACGGCATACTGCCAGCGCTAGTAATATTTGCCCTCATGATGTTGGCGCTTTGTGGATTTGGGATATTCGTCTCGTCGCTTGCATTAGTTCTAAAAGAGGGGTGGATAATTTCAGAAGGCTTATACAGCGTTTTGATGATCCTATCACCTGTAGCCTATCCCCTTACAGTACTTCCCAACGTGGCTCAGCAAATGAGCAAAGTGTTTCCAACGGCCCCAGCACTGATTGGGATACGCAGTTTCTTAATTGAGAATTATACTCCCGAGGTTATAGGAAACGTGTTTTTGCACCTCTTGGCGTTGGATCTAGCTTGGATATTCTTCGGCGTCATAATCTTCTATATGACGGATGTNNAATTTGCACGTATTGTTCAGACAGATGAAATCTTTCATTCATGTGACGGAAGGACTTAAGGCTTCTCTGATTATGTATAATTTCTAGAAATGGAGGATGCACCGTGAGAGAGATAATAGAATGCGTGCCAAACTTCAGCACCTCCAACCCCAAGGTTGTAGAGTCAATTCTGAACGAGATAACAAAGGTCAAGGGGGCCTATCTTCTTGATCACACCTACGATGGCTACTACAATAGATTGGTGGTCACCTATATTGGGAGTAGAAACGCTGTTTATGCGTCGGCACTTAATTCGGCGACAAAGGCGATAGAGCTCATAGACATGAATAAACAGAAAGGGCAGCATCCTCGCATCGGAGCTGTAGATGTTGTCCCTTTCATTCCTATAAAAAACGTTAGTATAAAAGCCTGCATCGACGTAGCAAAAAAGTTTGGAAAAACCCTTGCTGAAAGGTGCAACGTTCCCATATATCTTTACGGAGAGGCTGCCACCAGCCCAGAGAGAAGTGATTTGGATTGGCTAAGGCGAGGAGAATACGAGAAACTTGAGGAGATGCTCAAAAAACAGGAGCGAAAACCCGACTTCGGACCAGCGCTCCCCCATCCAACAGCAGGCGCAACAATAACCGGAGCCCGCAAGGTCATGGTAGGCTTCAACGTCAACTTGGGAACTCCAGACATGAGAATAGCCAAGAAAATCGCCAAGGCTTTGCATGCCAAGAAAGGAGGACCAGCCTTCGTGAAGGCTATGGCCGCCAAGATACCTGAGAAGGCCATCACTCAAATTGGGATGAGCATAAGCGATTTTGAGAAAATACCCCTCTATCGGGTCTTCGAGCTAATCAAAATTGAAGCAGAAAGATACAATGTCCCAATTGTTGCATCGGAATTCTGCGGACTACCCCCATTGCAAGCCATAACAGATACGGTCGCATACTACTTGAAGATAGACGATTTTAACGAGAATAAAATTCTCGAAGTAGCTATACAAAAGTCTATTGAAAAAAGGCGAGAGGAAAGTGAGTAAGAAAACCGTAGATCTTCTGATTGAAAACGCGAGCGAAGTCATCACTCTTCGAGGAGGAAGTCAAAAGCCCCTTCTAGGCGAACAGATGAAAAACCTGGAAATTATCAGAGACGGAAGCGTAGCTATTAATGAAGGGAAAATCGTCTGCGTGGGGAAAACGTCAGTACTCAGGCCGAAATTTGAAGGCGAAGAAACAATAGATGCTAGTGAAAAAGTTGTTATGCCCGGTTTTGTAGACCCCCACACTCACCTTGTTTTCGCTGGTTCCAGAGAAGATGAGTTTGAAATGAGGATACAAGGCTCCATGTACATGAAAATCTTGGAGGAGGGAGGAGGAATCCTGAAGACTGTGAGAGAAACGAGGAAAGCCGGCGGAGACGAGTTGACTGAACATTGCAAGGAAACACTGGATCTTATGTTAGAACATGGAACAACCACGGTAGAAGCCAAGAGCGGTTACGGATTGACCACCAAAGAGGAGATAAAATGTCTAGAGGTCTTGAAAACGCTAAACAAAGAACATCCTATCGACGTTGTGCCTACTTTCCTTGGGGCTCACGCGGTTCCTCCAGAATACAAAGACAACGCAGACGAATACATAGATCTCCTGGTTAACGAAATGATTCCAGCGGTCGCAAGCCACAAGCTAGCAGAATTTTGCGATGTCTTTTGCGAAAAAGGGATATTCAACTTGACACAATCCAAGACAATTCTTCAAGCCGGCAAACAACAGGGTTTAACCCCCAAAATCCACGCGGATGAAATGACCAAACTTGGAGGAGCAGAACTAGCTGCCGAACTGGAAGCCGTTTCAGCTAGCCATCTACTCTTTGCCTCCAACGGCGGGTTAAGGGCTTTAGCAGAAAAGGATGTCATTGCGGTTCTGCTTCCAGGGGCATCTTTCTCGCTGATGACTGGAAGGTATGCTGATGCTAGAAAGATGATCCGGTGGGGTGTGCCTGTTGCACTAGGAACAGATTATAACCCAAGTTGCTGGACAGAGAGTCAGCAAACAATAATCATGTTGGCCTGCCGCCAAATGAAGATGGTTCCCGCAGAAACGATAGCGGCTTCAACGATTAACGCTGCACATACTCTAAATCGAGCCCGAGTGGTGGGAAGTCTGGAAACTGGGAAAAAGGCTGATGTCGCCATTTTGAACGTTCCCAATCACAGGTTCCTCGGATATCGTTTCGGGACGAACCTTGTAGACAGAGTTATTAAAAATGGCAAGCTTGTTGTGAATGACGGGAAAATGACTTAGAAATATCTCGTAATTTCAAGATTTATAACCGTCATTTTCCTTTAGACCTTTTTTGGTGAATGCCTTGTCGAAGTTGAATAGGCCGCCTGAGCGCATAATAGGCTCCGAACTACGTTGCAAAAACTGGCAGATTGAAGGTATTCTTCGGATGCTGCATAACGTTGTCGATCCGGATGTGGCCAAAGATTCTGAAAATCTAATCGTTTATGGCGGGACAGGAAAGGCTGCTAGAAACTGGGAATGCTTTGACAGGATTGTTGAGGCACTTGTAGAGCTGGAAACAGATGAAACGCTTCTGATTCAGAGTGGAAAGCCAGTCGCCGTCTTTGAGACGCATGAGTGGGCCCCGAGGGCGTTGATCGTCAACAGCATGCTTGTTCCCAAATGGGCAGATTGGGATTACTTCTACGAGTTGGAACAGAAAGGACTGATCATGTTTGGACAGATGACCGCCGGGTCATGGGCGTACATCGGAACGCAAGGCATCCTACAAGGCACTTACGAGACTCTGGCGGCGGTTGCGAAGGAGCATTTTGGAGGGGGTCTGCAAGGAAAACTAGTGCTGACAGCCGGATTGGGCGAAATGGGTGGAGCGCAACCCTTGGCCGTGACCATGAACGACGGAGTTGCTTTAGTTGTGGAAATTAACAAAAAGGCTATCGAGCGAAGACTTGAGCATGGATACCTTGAAGCATGGACCGACGATTTGGACGAAGCGATCGCCATGGCTCAACAGGCCATGGAGGAAAAGATTCCTAGAAGTATAGGGCTACTCGGCAACGCCGCTGACGTGCATCCGGAACTCGTCAAGCGAGGAATCCGTCCCGACGTTTTGACGGATCAAACAGCAGCCCACGATCCTCTCAGAGGGTATTACCCTGCCGGGTTTTCCGTTGAGGAGGCGGATGAACTTCGAGAAAGAGATCCTGCCTCATATGTCGAAAGGGCTAGGGAAAGCATGAGTGTTCAGGTGAAAGCCATGGTCAATATGATGAAGAAGGGAGCCGTCGCCTTTGAGTATGGCAACAACATACGCCAAGAAGCTTTCAACGGCGGATACAAGGAAGCTTTCGCCTTCCCAGGCTTTGTACGTAGATACATCAGGCCGATGTTTTGTGAGGGACGCGGTCCCTTCAGATGGGCCTCTCTTGTTGCTGATCCAGAAGACATTTACACGCTTGACGATGTTATCCTTAATGAATTTAAATACAACGACGAGCTATGCCGATGGATCACGAAAGCGAAAGAACAGGTGAGGTTTCAAGGCTTGCCAGCTCGAGTTTGCTGGTTGGGCTTCGGCGAGAGAGCTAGGTTTGGAAAAATTATCAACGACATGGTTCAAAGAGGCCAACTTTCAGGTCCCATCTGGATTGGCCGGGATCATTTAGATGGAGGAAGCGTTGCGTCACCAAACAGGGAAACTGAGGGCATGTTGGACGGAAGCGACGCAATTGCAGACTGGCCTATCCTAAACGCCCTCTTAAACGCTGTGGCCGGAGCCACATGGGTTTCCGTACATCATGGAGGAGGCGTAGGAATCGGCTACAGCATTCATGCAGGAATGTGTCTGGTTGCTGACGGCACCAAAGAAGCTGAAGAAAGGCTAGTGCGAGTCTTAACCACGGACCCGGGAACAGCCATAGTTCGACACGCTGACGCAGGCTACGAAACAGCTGGGAAAATAGCCAAGATGAAGAGAATCAAAATGCCCATGCTGAAACAATAACCTCACGCGCGCGGCCAGAAGCCATCTCGAAAACCTCCCCTTTTGTTTTTGTTCAATCTCTCAAAGGGAGCGAAAGCTTTACTTCGCTTCAACAATATCCACTAGTGACATCCGTATGGAAGAGAGGATCATCATGAAGGTGCTTATTGACGGCGAAAACCTTACCGTGGAGGATGTGGTTGCGGTAGCGCGCAGTCGAGCTGAAGTTGAGCTTCCAGGAAATGTAAGGGAGAAAGTAGAAAAAGCTCGGCAATTTCTTGAAGAGGTAGTAAGGAAGAAAAGCGTAGTTTATGGTGTTACAACCGGTTTTGGGGCTTTGGCAACAGTAAATGTTTCTCCAGAGAACATGAAAAAGCTGCAGTCCAACCTAATTAGAAGCCATGCATCAGGTGTTGGAAGACCGCTATCGAAAGATGTGACACGAGCTGTGATGCTCTTAAGGGCAAATATGTTGGCCAAAGGAAACTCTGGCATCAGATCTGAAACCTTGGAGACCCTGATTCAAATGATTAATCGGGGAGTGCACCCAGTGATCCCAGAAAAGGGTTCGGTAGGCGCCAGCGGCGATCTCGCTCCGTTATCTCACATGGCGTTGGTGATGATGGGCGAAGGTAAAGCAGAGTTTCGGGGCAAGAAAATGAGTGGCAGAGAAGCCATGGAAAAAGCCAGGGTCACCCCAATTAAGCTTGATTCTAAAGAAGGACTCGCCTTAGTCAACGGGACGCAATTGATGACGGCCATTGGAACGCTGGCACTCTATGACGCAGAAAGACTGATCAAGATAGCTGAAATCGCTGCCTCCATGAGTCTCGAAGCTTTGAAAGGAATATCTGACGCTTTTGATGAAAGAATTCACCGAGTAAGGCCGCATCCAGGGCAGATTTCAACTGCCCGAAACATACGGTTACTGACTACTCGTAGCAAAATGATGCAGACGAGCAGTGCGGTGGTGAGAGAATCTGAGACACGGTCTCCTCAAGACCCCTACAGCCTAAGATGCATTCCCCAAGTCCTAGGGGCGGCAAGAGATGCTATCTCTTTCGTGAAAAGAGTGATAGAGACCGAGTTGAACTCCGCTACAGACAACCCGTTGATCTTCGTCAAAGATAAGGAGTTTTTGTCAGGCGGTAACTTCTCCGGTCAACCAGTTTCCGTTGCGATGGATCTGCTGAGTATTGCACTTGCCATAATCGGCAATATGTCTGAAAGAAGAATAGCGAGGCTCATAGATGAAAACCTGAGCCTTGGATTACCTGCTTTCCTGATTCACACAGAAGTGGAGAAGGGGATACACAGCGGTTTCATGTCCACTCAAATCACGGCAGCGGCTCTGGCTTCAGAGAACAAGGTTCTAGCTCATCCCGCAAGTGTCGATTCAATTCCCACCTCAGCAAATTTTGAAGACTTCGTAAGCATGGGTTCAATCGGGGCAAGGAAGGCGACGGAAATTCTTCAAAATGTCGAACATATTTTAGCCATCGAATTGTTATGTGCGGCTCAAGGAATAGATTTTCGGGGTCCAGAGAGACTTGGAAAAGGAACCAAGGCAGCGTATTCGTTGGTAAGAAGGAGGGTTTCCACCTTAGAAGAGGACAGAGTGATGTCGACAGATGTAGAGGCTGTAGTAGAACTCATTCGAGGTCGCGAACTGATAAATACGATAGAAGAGACGTTGGAAACCACTCTGGAGTAGGAAAATAGCGCGCATGCATGCATGCGACGAAAACTCTTTTACAGCTGTACTCTTGAAATATTGAAAGCTTGTTAAGATGAATGTCATAGCGGAGGTGTTTGGTTTGTATTCTTTGGGAGAGAAGAACCTAGTTGTCTTTAGATTTGAGGACGGAAAAGATGTCATTGAAAGCTTGAAGCAGGTTGCCAAAGAGCATCAGATTCAGTCGGGAGCAATCCTCGGTGGAATTGGGATGGTGCGCGACTTTGAGGTCGGCTTCTACTCTCGCGAGAAAGCTGGGTATATAACCAGCAAATTCAAAGAGCCGGTGGAGCTTCTATCCCTCTCGGGCAACATTTCACAATGCAATAACCAAGCCTTCCTTCATTTACACGTGGCTTTAGCGAAGGAAGATATGAAAGCGATTGGTGGGCATCTGAAAAAAGCAACGGTTCACAATACAATCGAAGGTATCATCATGAAGTTCTCTGAGATTAAACTCTCAAGAGATCCGAATACTCGAATTCTGTCCATGTCGAAATAGGACTTGGAAAGGGCAAGAGGCTATGTCGGTCAATATGCCTTCGGATGCAACATGCGCGGTGTGCCTTACTTTTGATTTTGATGCATTATCTGTCTGGATAAGCTTGAAGGAAAAATCGCCTACAGCTATCTCTAGGGGCGAGTTTGGAGCTCGCGTTGGCATATGGAGAATTCTGAGTCTGCTGGACAAACATGATGTGAAGACTACATTTTTCGTGCCTGGACACACTGCAGACACTTATCCTGAAATAGTCTTGAAGATGCAAGAAAAGGGACACGAGATTGCCCATCACGGTTACTGCCATGAGAGTCCGATAGACTTGAAATATGAAGAAGAAGTCGCAATTCTGGACAAGGGAATCAATTCTCTGAAAAATATTACAGGGAAACGTCCAGTTGGCTATCGTGCTCCAAGCTGGGAAATGAGCTTAAACACTTTGAAACTGTTGCTTGAACGTGACTTCGTCTACGATAGTAGCACAATGGCTGATGACTTCACTCCATACAAGTGCAGAATAGGCGACCAAGCTTCAGTAACAAAAGCTTTCAAGTTTGGTCGAGAAAGCCGCCTGTTGGAGATTCCAGTCGCTTGGAATCTTGATGATTGGACATTGTTTGAATATGAAGAATCTGGTGGTTTGTCGGCTCCATCAGAGGTTTATGAGATTTGGGCTGGAGATTTCGACTACATGTACAAGCATGTGAGAAACGGAGTTTTCACTCTTACACTCCACCCGCAAGTGATTGGGAGAGGTCATAGAATCGTGGTTCTAGAGAAACTTGTCGAGCACATGAAGGGCTGTTCGAACGTTTGGTTCGCAAAAATGATCGATGTAGCAAAAGCGTGGGAGGATTAGTTGCTGCGCAGTCTAATTGCGCCGGCGCGCGCGTTAATGTTTTGCTAGGTGAATTGGGGTAGTACTTTTTCGCCATAGAGCTGAATAGAGTCCAAAATGTTCTTCTGGGGCGCTAGAACTAAGACGAAATGTCTCACTCCGGCTTCTATGAACTTTTCAATTTGATTGGCAACGTTCTCGGGCGATCCGTGGGCTCCACACTGTTCGATTTCTTCAAAAGTCTTTTCGTGTCCAGCTTCAATGTAGAGTTTAGCTTTTTTCTTGGCTTCCTTTTCATCTAAACCGATGCATGTATCCATGAAATATGCCGGTTCCATTTCCTTCGCGTTTCTGCCAGCCGTTTCTGCCATTTCTTGAATTTTGCCCCATTTTTCTTCATATTGTCTCGGAGTTTGATGGTATGGGATCCA
>JABAOH010025726.1_pt1 | contig 10308 bp, 11 predicted proteins | sample 7062181 | NCBI WGS metagenome assembly JABAOH01 (sample SAMN14538630, study PRJNA623070) | marine sediment metagenome | biome: marine biome [ENVO:00000428]; feature: marine pelagic biome [ENVO:01000023]; material: deep marine sediment [ENVO:00002113]; isolation source: pool of 5 deep marine... | reverse complement strand
AATTTTTGAAAGGTACTCTACAATCGAATATCTACGTCTTCCTCATCTTCGAAATCGAGCCGCTTCTTCTTCATACAATTGGAAATCTTTTTGTTATTTATGGGCTCATTATTATTGCCTCGATCAACGCTATTAGAGTTGTACTTGGGTTCTTTTCCATAGAGGGGATGTTAGTTTGGTGATAGGACAACAAGAGCGAAAAAGAAGACAATGGTTTCACCGCATAAGGACAATTGAACACGATTGGATGTTCTATACACTAGCGTTCATTCCCTTCTTCATAATCACTTTCGCCGTTTGGATATGCCTTGATGAAGCTATCTTTGCCCTTCGCTATCGTATTGTAATTCAATGGTCTCTTTTCCCATACTTTCGAGTTTTTCCGGATTTGTGGCACTACTTTGGTATTCTTTTATTCATCAGCGGGATGATCCTTACAGGATTTACTCTTCTTCTCAATCGGAGCCCACAAACTGAATCAAGTAATAGAAGTGACCGAATTCCGTGGTTTCAAATTTTCAAGCAGTTCCGACACTGGTTAAACCAGAAACCAGTTCTTGTCATCCTTGGTTTGATTGGTCTAATAAACTTAGGTGTAGCAATTGCATTCATGAACTATGCGTTTACTTCACAACTTGGATGCTCAGCAGTGGGACCAGGTATCCCCTGCTTCGCAAGCCCTATCGGTATCATTACCATTGAATCCCTCTACTTACACCAGCTAGGTGATGTCTTGGTCGCTGTCGGGCTGATCTTTATCTTCATTCTCATTATTCGGGAACGTAGCGAAGACTAGAATAAGGTTTCACTTAATTACTACGAAACCAAAGCCTCAATGCCCCGAAGGCGAAGATAACTGGCTTGGAGCCGCAACTCAGCTGCTAGCTGAGTATCGCCACTTTTTTCATGCATTGCTGCAATTTTTTCTAATGTATCTGCGGCCTTAGAAAAATCTTCATCGCCAAGACTCTGTTGAAGTTGCATCTCAAAACAGGCGAGAGCTTGAGACTCGTATTTATGTGGTGATCGATCTGCCTTGTGCGCAATCTTCGCTGCTCGTTGATACAACACACCAGCTGCGAAATACTCTTGGAGAGTTCTCTTTTTCCGTGCCTCTTGGATATAACCACGAATTTTTGCGACATAAACTTCCGTGCTCAAGCTCTCCACAGCCGGATTCACGGTTTACATTCCCGTGACCTAGTAATATATATACCGAATAATTTCCTGCATAAGTGTTTCTTTTGCAGATTTTGCTCATCATAAGTAGATACGGTTAAGTACGCCCTGCTGTTGGTCCTGGTAGGCATGTCACCAGCCAGGTTCAAGAACCGTCCCCACCTCATCAAAGAAGGTAAACGGGATGCATCACTGTTCAACATATTTTTAGATCTCTGCCAATCTCACATGGCAGATGCCTCTGTGCAGATGTACACGCGCATCCTCCGCAATTTTCAGCAATTCCTCAAAGATCACAAATTACAATTACGGCAGTTAAGAAGTGAAGATGTTGATGTGTGGCTTCAGCAATGGCAAGACCACCAACCATCTCAACAAGTGTATGCTCACATTCTTCAGAGGTTCCTCAATTTCTTAGGGTTACTAAGTCCAGCACGTGGCTTGCAAATGGATGTGCCACGCCCTCGGAATAATAACCGTAAACAACTGCGCCGACAATTGATTAGTGAGGAGGACTTGAAGGCATTTCTCCAAGCGTGTGGCAACGACCATCGGAGTGCCCTAGTCGGAGCCATCCTATGGGAGACAGGCTTACGGGTAAGTGTGAATTACTTGATATATATTTATATACTAATCAAAAGCTTAGTTTCCGATTACCTCAAAGGGATGGATATGAATGGAAAAAAATGTAACAACAATAGATAAAGCAGTCAAACAAGTTCGCAGGGAGATCCCTCAAGAGGCAACTACAGTTTNNGCAGGGAGATCCCTCAAGAGGCAACTACAGTTTTTGATAGGTACGAGGCCCAATTGCCCTTATGCGGTTTTGGCGAATTGGGTTTGTGCTGTAATAACTGTATGCAAGGACCCTGCAAGATTGACCCCTTCGGAGAAGAACCTACCAAAGGCTCGTGCGGAGCCACGGCGGATACAATGGTTGCGAGGAACTTCGTACGATCTTTAGCCGGAGGCACAAGCGCTCATCTAGACCACGCACGCCATACACTAGAAGTCTTGGTGAAAGCGGCTAAGGGTCAGGCTCCATATTCCATTAAGGATGAAGGTAAACTCAAGGGTCTTGCTGGAAAGCTTGGAATTGACACGTCATTGCCCACGAAGGAGATGGCCCTCAAATTCGCTGAAGCAGCGGAAAAGAACTTCACAGACTTGCATGGACCACTAGCCTGGTTGACATTGCATGCACCAGAAAAATGCCAGGAAACGTGGATGAATCTTGGAGTTACGCCTATGAATGGGCCCTTGGATATTGTGGAAGCGATGCATAGAACAACGATGGGAGTAGATGCTGATCCCGTCAACCTCATTCTAGGAGCTATTAAGCTTTCCTTGGTCGACGGCTATGCGGGACTCCAATTAGCAACTGACCTTCAAGACATTCTGTTCGGCACTCCCCAGCCAGTAGTATCTGAAGCGAATCTTGGGGTAATCAGAGAAGATGCCATAAACATTGTAGTGCACGGTCATGTTCCGCTACTAAGTGAGAAGATAGTTGAATGGGCTGGCAAACTGGATGACACAGGTAAGAAAGCAGGAGCTAAGGCTGGCATTAATGTCGTAGGAATCTGTTGTAGTGGCAATGAAGTACTGATGCGCCAAGGGGTGCCTTTAGCCACCAATTATCTGGGTCAAGAGTTTGTTATCGCCACAGGTGCAGTTGATCTCATTGCAGTTGATGTGCAATGCATAATGCCTTCAATTGTGGATATGGCAAAATGTTATCACACAAAAGTGATTACAACCTCGCCCATAGGCAAGATTCCGGGAGCTGATCACTTAGAGTTTTCTGAAGAGAAAGCAGATGACATTGCAAGAAACATCGTTGAGAAAGCTATTGAGAACTACGGGGACCGAGATCCAACTAGAGTAAGTATTCCGCAAGAGAAATCTGAAATGATGGGGGGCTTTTCAGCAGAGGCACTGATATCTGCACTTTCGAATCTGGATTCAAAAGATCCTCTTCAACCTTTAATCGAGAATATAGCTAATGGTAACATTCTTGGAGTAGTCGGAATCGTTGGATGCAATAACATAAAGGTTACGCAAGACTCTCTCCATACTGCGATTGCCAAGGAGCTCATCGAGAACAATGTCCTAGTTGTTGGTACAGGCTGTTGGGCGGTTGCCGCCGCTAAGGCAGGCCTCATGGCACCAGTAGCTACAGAACAGCATGCTGGAAATACTCTAGCTGCAGTCCTATCAGCTATTGGAAACGCCGTAGGACTAGATAAACCCCTACCTCCGTGCCTTCACATGGGGTCATGCGTAGACAACAGTCGTATTCATCAAGTATTAGCTGCATTGGCTGACAAACTAAAAGTAAGCATCAGTGATTTACCAGTGGTAGCTTCGGCTCCTGAAGCAATGACTGAGAAAGCCCTGGCTATCGGCACNNCTCCTGAAGCAATGACTGAGAAAGCCCTGGCTATTGGCACTTGGGCTGTTTCGATTGGGCTACCTGTTCACTTAGGCGTAGTGCCGCCAGTCCTTGGTAGCAAGTTAGTAACAGAGCTGCTAACGAGTACAGCTGAAGACCTTCTCGGTGGGAAAGTCGTAGTGGAGCCAGATCCAAAGAAGGCTGTCCAGTTTATGATCGACCATATTAAGAAGAAGCGGCAAAAACTGGGGATTTGACGGAGGGACTCAATGTATGGTAGCTCGGACTATAATTGCGGACCCTGAAAAATGCCAAGCGTGCAGAATCTGTACATTCCAATGCGCTGTGACCAAGTCCGATGGGAAAACCTTACTTGCAGCCATTCAAGAGGGCGTACCACCACGAATCAGGGTCATTGGTAACGTATTGGCAATTCCGAATATCTGCAGGCACTGCGAGAGTATTTGTATCTCGAACTGTCCTGCAGAGGCGATTGGAAGAACCACCGAGGGAGTTGNNCACCGAAGGAGTTGTACGAATTGACGATGACAAATGCATCAAGTGTCTTCTGTGTCTATCTGCTTGTCCATTTGATGTCATCAAAGTCATGGAAAAAACTGTGACTAAATGCGACCTATGCTATGACAGATTAGCCGAGGGAGAGATACCCGCCTGTGTGGAAAGCTGCCCGATATCTAGGGCACTGGCATTTGAGGAACCGGGAATTATGACTAATCGAAGATTCATCCTCAAGAAAGGGTTTAAGGCTCCACCCCGTCGACATGATATGAATGTGATGGCATTAGAGATGCCTCAGCAGATTTTTGATCGAATATCAAACATTCGTAAATTAGCTAGGCTTTCCAAAGTTTCTTCTGCTACGATGAGGAAGAGAGAGGAGTTCACGCTGCCACCGATTCCTCCTGATGCTTTCGATGAACTGGAAAAAATCATTAGTACTACTGAGGTAGCTGGAAGGATAGCTAAAGTGAAGATCTGGAAGAAGGAGGACTAATCGATGTCTCAGAAGTTTAGTTTGTTCCCTGGTTGCATAGTCACTGGAAGATACCCTCATTTAGAGAAAGCCTCTAGACTAGTTGCCAGTCACTTCAATATAGAACTTATTGACATGAATTCCGTCACATGTTGTCCTGAGCCCTTTAGTATGCAGAATATTAGCCCTTTAACGCATCTATCGATTGCTGCCCGAAACATTAGTGTCACTGAAGAGATGGGATTAGATATGATGGTGTTGTGTGGTGGATGTCTTAGCACCTTGTTCCATGCAAATACAGCTTTGAAGAATAGCTATCAACTAAGAAACCTAGTGAATGACGTTCTTGGAGAGGCTGGTCGAAAGTATAAGGGAGTGTCGGATGTAAAACACATCTATCAAATTTTGATTGAGGATGTGGGAATCCAAAGAATAAGAGAGAGTGTGAAGAAACCTCTCCGCGAAGTGAAAGTGGCAGCTCACTATGGGTGTCACTTGATGGATATTGCATTTTCAACAACTCTTGATGAACCAAATCAACCAATGGGTTTTGAAAAATTAATAGAAGCGATCGGAGCACAGAATGTACCTCATGACAAACAACACGTCTGTTGCGGAGGGCCTATGCGTGACATCAATGATGACATTTCCAGATCCGCTTTGGTAGGAAAACTAGATGCTCTTAATATGGCTGGTGCAGATTGTATCGCCGTTCTTTGCCCACTTTGCTACATGCAGTTCGATTCGGGTCAGTTAGTAGAACAGAGGAAGACCGGCAGAGAGTATAACATTCCGACGTTTTACTACACAGAGCTTTTGGCTTTAGCATTAGGCTATTCAGAAAAGGAAATTGGGCTTACGGAACATAGAATCACAAAGGGCCTCGAAGAAATAACTAAGAGCATCACGGCATAACACTCCTGGTGATCTATTCGTACGTGCTATCTTCCACAAGACAAGAGATGCCACAATTCTGAACACTGTTAGCTATTCATGAAGTAGTGCCAGATATATTCACGTGTTTTCTTTAAGCCAACCTTTTCAGCTACACCAATAGATTCATAGTTTTCGATGTTGGTGTGCCAGCCGACCTGAGAATAACCATGTGAGAGGGCATAGTCAACCGTGGCGGCGGCTGTGATAGTGGCGAGTCCGCGTCGTCGATATTCCGGGTGCGTTCGTATGCCAATTTCACACGCACTTCCACTAACACAATCTGTCAGACTCCATGATACAACTTTGTTACCATGCAGCGTGCAGAATCCAAAACCACGTTCAAAAAAACCTGTGAATGGCGTCAGTATGTCTGGACTCCTGACTAGAAATTTAAGTAAATTGGACATCCTTACAAAGATTCCATGTCTTGAAACGAATCCCAAAAACTGATTACAACTCTTGGAACACTACCTCGTTCAAGAGCTCTCCATCTAATTCTTTATCACTAGCCTCAATTTCATAATAGCTCACTAGCGAATAATCGAAGACGACTCGAAATGTGTCACCACCACATTTCCTACATGGCTCTTTAGCCGAATTAGACTAAAAGAACTCTTGATTCAACTCAAATGGAGGCTCCCACTAGAACTCCTTCAATCCCATTTCACCCAACTCCACTCTCATCGGAAATAGAGCAACTGGTTCAAAAAAGTAGTTCTAGTTTGTCTTTCCTCTGCCCGTTAGGGTAATAAACCATAAGTCACAAATGACNNGTGCCGTTGGGCAAGGTAGGCATGACACCAGCTAGATTCAAGAACCGACTGCACCTCGCCAAAGAAGTGAAACGGGATGCATCACTGTTCAAAATATTTTTAGACCACTGTCAATCTCACATGGTAGATGCCTGCGTGCAGGTGTTCACGCGCATCTTCGGAAATTTTCAGCTATGTCTCAAAAATCTCAATATATAGTTCCAAAAGATTTATTTAATTAAATTAGATTGATTCGCGGAAATCTTCCTCATGCGATTATGTGTATTTTGATCGTTGATGGGTAATTCAAGTGGAAATTGAGAGAAAAAATCAATGAGTCAGCTCGAAAAGAAACAGATTCAATTAACTACATCCCAATTGAAAGAATTCGACGGAAAGGAAGGAAGACCGGCATATATCGCCTACAAAGGAGTAATCTATGATGTCTCCAAGAGCCCTTTATGGAAGAAAGGGAACCATCCAGGGGCACATACCGCTGGTAATGATTTGACAATGAGTATTATGAATGCACCTCATACTGAAGAATTATTGATGAAGTTTGAAGTTGTTGGTGAACTAATTCAAGAAGGATATACTAGACAGAAATTTGTGAACAGGATACAGAAGCTTCATATGCATTCTATGGTAGTTCACTTTTCTCTCGCATATTCGGTCATTGTGCCGCTACTGGCTTTTCTATTCTTATTGACTCGTGAAGTTTTTTTCGAATTTGCATCGTATTTCATGTTATTGCTTGGCCTATTGGCAGGACCAGTTGCAGGATTTTTTGGGATTTTCAGCTGGAAAGTTACTTATGAAAGTCGTATGACTAAAGTATTTTCACGGAAAATATTACTTACTTTTGTGCTCGTGCTAGTCATTTTTTTAGCGTTTGTATGGCGAACATTGGATCCAAATATTCTAATAAATACAACCAGTATGAGCTTTGTTTATTTGGCTTTAAGCATAAGCCTTGTGCCTCTAAGTGTGATGCTTGGGAATTATGGAGGAAAAATAGTATTTCTCTGAGACTTTAAGTAATAGGTGATGAATTATGATGAAGAAAAAAAAGGGACAAGCTCGAGAGAGAGAACTTGAGGAGATAGCTGAACTTCTATCAATTGGAATTGCCCATGAAAGAGAATCCTTTAGCTTTTACCAAAAAGCATATGGAAAATGTCTAACTTCATGCGAATCGCCATCGGTTCAAAAAGCCCTTTCCGCTTTATTAGAGACAAAAAAACATCACGAAGAAGAATTGCGAAAGCTCCTAAATACAATTAATCTTGAATTAATGAAAATACGAGCCCATACAATAGAAAAGTCTACTGTGATAAAGGCATCACCCGAAGATGTATTTACATTTTTAACAGATCGTACAAAAGTGCCAGAATGGAACGAGTTAATTAAAGAAGCCAGGATCACTTCAAAGGAATCTATTGGGGTCGGATCAACTGTTCACTATGTTGGAGTGGCAGGGGGAACTCAAGCTGAATGGGATATTGAAACAACAGAGTGGATACCTAGCAAAAAATATGCATGGCGCACAACTTCAGGTGACGTTTCAATGATTGTAACCTGGACTCTAAGAAAAGTGGAAGCCGGTACTGAACTCACATATGAATTGCGATATGTTTTACCATATTCAATTCTCGGAAAGATCTTAAATAAACTGAAGGTTAGCAAGGATATGAAAAAAGGGATGGCAAAGGCTTTGCAGAATCTGAAAGAACTTTTAGAAAAAAACTCCACCTAGGCTAATCCGCACACTATTCCAAGTAAACTCACCAAAAGTCAAATCCTGGTTTACTCTTCTCCAATCGATTTTCTACAATTGGATTGAAGCCATGAAAAGAACCAGTATTTTCGTTTTGCACGAACCCGGAAATATGTTAACTTCTTGTGCTCTGTATGAATGACCGCGTCTTAGCATCATCTGCTTGCCTTTTTTGAGTAGGTGAGCTCGGTTCCTAAAAACTACCACATTTATATTCCGTAGCAACCCAGAATCCCCCGGAGCTGATGGCATACCACGCAAGATGGGCTTGGGATACGCAACGAGAACGGTGGGAGGGCTGCTCGAGCCATTCACCTACAAACCGCCCAAACTGGGGGAACATGATGTCTGTGTCTCGGTCACGCACTGCGGTTTGTGCCATACCGACATCCACGCCATCGACGACTACTACGGAATAACCACCTTTCCCTTTGTCCCTGGTCACGAGATTGTTGGGCACGTGTCGGATGTGGGCCACGCGGTATCTGACTTGAAGGAAGGAGACCGAGTTGGTATAGGCTGGCAGGGCCGTTCTTGCATGAAATGTGAGTGGTGCTTAAAGGGCGAAGAACAGCTCTGCCTGGACATTGTCGCGTCGGGAACCTGGGTTCCCTATGGTGGTTTCTCGTCGTCTGTCCTTGTGGATAGCCGCTTTGCCTACCCATTGCCTAACGCCATGCCCTCCGAGGTGGCTGCGGTACTCATGTGTGCCGGGATTACAGTTTACTCCCCACTCCGATCATACGCAGTGCAACCCGCTCAGAAAATTGGCATCATCGGCGTAGGAGGGCTGGGCCATCTTGCATTACAGTTCGCCAGCGCTCTCGGCTACGAAGTCACCGCCATTTCCTCCTCTCCAGAGAAGAAGAAGCAGGCGCTTGCCTTCGGCGCAGACCACTTCATCGTTTCGAACGACCAGACAAGCTTGCGGCAGGTTGAGTTCGGCTTCGACTTATTGTTATGCACTGCCTCCGGAAGAATCAATTGGGAGCCGTTATTGAACACCTTGAAGAAAAATGGGAGGTTCGTCCTTATCGGCTTCCCAGAGGTGGCGCTTAATCCAACTGACCTTGTGGCACACCAACTATCGATTACCGGTTCCTTCCTTGGCAATCGAGCCACAATGCGGGAGATGCTCTCGTTCGCACAGACGCACGGCATCGTGCCCAAGGTGGAGTTGATGCCCATGACGGAGGTAAACGAAGCGATTCGGAAGGTGAAGGAGGGCAAGGTACGCTACCGAATCGTTCTATTCAACGATGACACAAAATAATTATGTTTCTTGCGAAAAATGTTGTTTTATGCCAAACAATATTCCTATGGGGAAAGCTGTTGAATTATGCAGAGAGCATAGGGACAAGCATAAGGTTTGTATTTTCAGCCAATGTTGGGGTTGCCTGAAATATTCAAAAGAAGAACCCAGCAAAATGTGTTTTTACAATGAAAGCAATCCTACAGAAAATCGTGGATGCAAATTTGTCAACAAAATATTCGATGAATCAGGATAACATGCACTCAGGTGTTTCCTTTAACGTATTCTATCCATTTCAGTTGCCATCAAAAAACAAAAAATCTGAATGACAATTCTTTTGACTCACCAGTTCCATGATATCTTTTGTGATAATATGTCAGCCGATCCGAAAGACCATGTTGTGGACAACCTCATGGGCTGTGCGGCATCCTTATGCGCCTATAGTCTGGTTTCGGATTTAAACAAAAAACTTGCATTATTACAACAGATCAACAAAGAGTACGGTGCCCTAACCAACAAGCTAGAATCGGAAAATATAACTCTAAATGATTTGGATATCGCGGCTCCAGTCGCAAAAGAAAAGGTTGCTTCCGAAATTCAGCGACGGGACGATTTTGGTCTAGATGCAGAAGCTGCTGAACGGTTACGTAAAATGTGCCCTTCGAAGGTGGATCAAATCATTAATTTCTTGAAACAGAACCGTGAATTCGAAATCGTGATGTCTTTTTCGTTCAAAGAACCTCCAAAAGAATCTCAGGATGGCTAACAGCCCTTTGTTATCTTTATCTGCTTCTCCTACTAGCCAGGCGATAGATTATTTTTTAATCTGGCTTAGGTGAATTATTGTATTCTGAATCCTACCTAATCAGCTCAACCCTCAAGACGAAATCAAAGCAGAAAAAACCTTAGTTTTTTCCATCTCACCTTCAGCGAGTGGCCCTTCCTTTCCGATAACGATGAAGCTCACTGGTTCCATAACAATTTCAAAATCGAGTTTTAAGAGCTTACTCTGTATTTTCTTTG
>JABAOH010034349.1_pt2 | contig 10310 bp, 11 predicted proteins | sample 7062181 | NCBI WGS metagenome assembly JABAOH01 (sample SAMN14538630, study PRJNA623070) | marine sediment metagenome | biome: marine biome [ENVO:00000428]; feature: marine pelagic biome [ENVO:01000023]; material: deep marine sediment [ENVO:00002113]; isolation source: pool of 5 deep marine... | reverse complement strand
CCAGCCACAAAGAACACAGATTTCACCCCCAAAGTATCCATAACTGCGCCTCCTATTAAAGGGGCTGCTATCATACCCGCGCTCATCGCTGTATTGAATAACCCCATGGAAACTCCCATTCCTAATCTTTTACCCACTTCTACTGTTATAGCTGCCGCAGAAGGCATCCCTATTGCTCCACCCAGCCCCATGAGACAGCTTATGAATAATAACTGCCAGAAGTTACGAGCAGCTGGCGTCAGCAACAATGCCAGCGCTGCCACAATCGAACCTGTCAATACCATAAATATCTTATTATACCTATCCGCCAACCTGCCAAAAGGACCCTGCAATAAGGCAACAAGAAATATATGAAAAGAAATTATTATTCCCACCTGAGAAGAGGTTATATTTATCCCCGAAGCAAAAATCGGCAGAAAAGCCATTATTCCCCCTCTTGCCACCGCGCTAATAACCCTATAAAGAAGGAGTCCCTTCATAACCCTATTTTTGATGATTTCTTTAAGCGGAATAGGCTTATCCGTTTTAATTGTTCCCGAAAATCTTTTTTCCGGCAAGAACATTAAAGTAATCAAAAATGCAATTGCCGTTAGACCTCCCATCGCGTAAAATACCGATGCAATTCCAAATGACTCATTCAGAACACCACCCAGAATAGGGCCGGAACCCATGCCCAGAAGAAACGACATATTGAACATCCCCATATACCTGCCCTCTCTCCCTTCCTCAGCAATCTCCCCGACATACGCCATGGCCACAGGAATGACCATCGCTGAGGCAAGTCCATGAATCAGCCTCACAGACGTTAGATAATAAACGTTAGCAGCAAAAATGTACACTAAGGAAATTACAGAATACATTAACAATCCCAGAGTTATAAATCCTTTTCTTCCTTTCTTATCAGAAAGTTTTCCGATTATGGGCATAAAAATTGCCCGGGTAAGGGAATAACCGGAAAATATTATCCCCAGCCATATACCGGTTGCGCCCAAATTTCTTGCGTAAATCGGCATCAGGGGAGCAATAATCCCCAGTCCCAGCATTGCCGCAAATACCGAGATAAATAGAACAGTAAATATTCTCTTTTTCATAAAACTTTTATCTTCTTATTGACTCCTTTTATCTAATCTCTATGAGATTTTTTCCGACCAAAAAGCATAGAAATTCCAGCAACTACGATAACCAAAGGCCAGAGAACGTCCCAGAAATTCCCGGTAATCACTCCTAAATTTTTTAATAAAAATAATACCCCTACAACGATTACCAGTAAGCCAATCAACATACTTGCCCCCTTTCTTAATCACTTACAATTACTTCTCCCATAAGCTGTCTAATCACCAAAGTCAATTTGGAAGGCGATGTTTCAAAAGTATCAGACTTATACTCAACTTCCGGAGACAAACCAGATTCTCGGTTTTCAAAAATCTTCACCTCACCCATAACAGCCCTTGCTTTGACCATGAGTGGCTGTTTCTTACTTGCTTTTATTTTCACACTGCCCATTTTAGACGATATCTTCAGGATATTGTTACCTTCCCGTATGATTGCGTCTTGAATGTCAATCTTCACTTCCCCTAACGCAAGCTCAATTTTACCCGAACCCAATTCCTTCCCCTTGAAGTCAAAATCATAAGAGCCAAGCTTACGACTTATTCTTATCTCACCCCCTTCCACTTCCGGCTCCGCTTCTTCTTTTAACCAACGGAACTTACCACGAACTTTGCGGGAAACGCGAATGACTTCTATCCCCAACGCAATCAACAATAACGGCCAGTAAGTCCTGATAATCTCCAATATATCCACATCCACTACGTTAATGTTGTTCAATAGAAACAATAAACCCAGCAACAAAAGTATCAACCCAACTACAATATTCACAATCTTTTCTCTCCCTTTACTCTAACTATTAAATCATTGCGCTTCTTCAACTACATAAGGAGCTCTATTATCCGGTGACTCCTTTTTAATTTTTAACTTAAGCCCTGTGAATTTACCGCCATTCCCATCCACCAGCGGGGTCAATGCATCCGCAAGTGACTTAGCGCTGATATACATACTTTTTGTCCCTTCTTCCCCTTCCACTTTAACATTTACAACCGGCGCAAATCCACGAAAGGTGTTTACCACGAATGGCTCACTCACAATCTCCACTACAACTTCCTCAACACCAAACCGCATAAACTCTCTCTTTTCCTGTTCCATTCTCCCTCCTTTCTAAAATTATTTCTCTAAAGTTATAATCTCTTCACAGTAGGGTGTGTAAGGCCTTATACTATCATAATTCCTATCAAATTTCAATCTCGAATCAATCCTGGAAAGAAAAATCTGCACTGGTTTATGATACGCCTTCTTACAAACCACTCTCGTATCCAAACCAAACTTTTTACAACTCTCTAAAATAGGACAATAATTCCACCACCTCATTACCATTTTCTTATCCGTTTTGTCAACCACCTCCCCATCCTTTGGCACCGAAATCCCCAAATACTCTTCATAAAAAATCCTGTATCCATCCTCAACGACATCTCCCGTTTTCTCTATCTTATCCAGCTTGTCATCCAACCACCCCAACCTCTTCTCAATCACACATCTCTCCAAATACCCCAAAGCCCTCTCCAAACCTATTTCATCACCAACCACCAAAACAGTTTCAAATGCTCCGTTAAAGTCACTTTCTTTGTCTTGATATCTTTCCGAAATAACCTGATGATATTTCTCCTTCATACTTAGCCCCTATTGACCCGAACGCAAACGGAATCTTTCAAAAACAATCCAAGACTTCTTGTAATGAAAATTGCGCGCCTGAGAGGAATCGAACCTCCACACGCGGCTCCGGAGGCCGCTGCTCTATCCATTGAGCTACAGGCGCAAAATTTATCCCCCTCACCTTCATCCTCTCCCCGAGGGGAGAGGAAAACTTCCTACTACCCCTCACTCTGACCCTCTCCCCTGAGGGGAGAGGATACAATTAATAAAGGTGGAGGGTGAAGAGGATTTGGCCGCCGGCGATGAAACCGCCGAGGTCCTGGTAACCGAGATTTGACCAAGACGGGACATAATTGTAACCGCAAAAGAGGAAAATGCGGAAGGGCCCTCGGAAAAATTCTACTCCACCCGAACCACCGACCAGGAAGCCGACGGCGCTTTTATCGTCTTTAAACTCTTCCCATCCATCGCTATTTTCGTACTCGTATTCTCCGGAAAGTTTTTCCTTTGCTCCGGTGAACCCTGTTTTCACAGTAAAATTTGGGGAAATGGGGCTTCCTCTTAGTGGTTTAAAGATAATTGTGGATAGGACGGAAATAACCGTTAACCTGGTGGAAGTCTCGTCCATATTCCACTCTACACCTGTCTTATTACCCAGATCAGGCCCTTCCACCAATAGACCTTTCTTGGATTTGTTGGCTGGAAACTCTAACGGTTTTCCTTTTCTGGAAAAGTATTCCAGTTCGAGACCCCAGAAGATTCCGGAGTCTCCTTCAAATCTTCCCCCTATTCCAAAGATTGCTCCAGAACCATAAATCTCTTCGAATTTGTCGTTTCTGGAATCGAAATATTCCGTTTTGAGGCTTATTAATCGTTCGGCGAACGATTTGTTTGGGATGGCGAATGTGGATAGTGAGAATATGATTAAGAGAGGAATAGTATTTTTCATTTTGGGTGCTTCCATGGGAAACCTTGCTTTCGCAAGGACTCCAAATCATTTTGGTTTTATTCCTTTAATTATTTTTTCAGCGCGGGCGAGGGCGCTGTCCAATTTATTTACCGATTTGCCTCCGGCCTGGGCCATATCCGGTCTTCCTCCGCCAGAGCCATTAACCAATTTGGCTACTTCTCCTATGATTTTTCCTGCGTGGTAACCTTTCTTTACCAGGTCTTGCGTTACTACTGAAAGGAGAGCGACTTTGCCCTCAATTATTGCTCCCAGGATTATGACTCCAGATTTTAGTTTGTCTCTTAACTGGTCACCAAAGGAGCGGAGGATATTTCTATTCATAGCTTCCACTTTTGCAGAGACGACTTTTATTTTGCCAACCGTTTTTGCCTTCTTGACCAATTTTTCCACAGAGGAGGAGACTGTTTGGCCTCTTAGAGATTCTATCTCTTTTGCCAAAGCTCTATTTTCCTTAACCATCTTTTCCAGACGGCTAACAAGTTCACTCTGGGGAACCTTGAGCACCTCCGCCATTCCTGCAATTATTTTCTCTTCTTCCTTGGTATATTCATAAGCCCTCTTGCCAGCTAGTGCTTCTATTCTGCGAACCCCGGCTGCTATGCCTGTCTCTGAAATTATCCTGAACAGTCCAATCTCGCCAGTTGAGCGGCAATGGATTCCCCCACATAACTCAAAGCTGTAAGCGTGCTGTGGCGCAGACAGACTTTCTGAGGTGACCATCACTGTCCTGACTTTCTCGCCATACTTTTCTCCAAAGAATGCCAGGGCTCCCATCTCCTTTGCTTGAGTTAAAGTACTTTCTGAAGTTAATACGGGAAAGTTCATTAATATGGCACTATTTACAATCTCTTCAATACGGTCAATTTCTCTCTTGGTCAGGGGTTTGGAATGGGTATAGTCAAATCTTAACCTATCGGGCTCCACAAGGGAGCCGGACTGCTCCACATGTTTACCCAAAACCTGGCGCAGTGCAGTCTGTAATAAGTGAGTGGCTGTGTGGTGCCTGGCTATATCTTTCCTTCTGGAAACATCAACATAAGCTACTACCACATCTCCTGTCTTCAAATTATCTGTGACCACTTTGCAATTGTGGATGACCAATCCCTCAACAGGTCTTTTGGCGTCAAAGACATCAACTTTTGCTTCAATATCTTCTTCTTTTAACTCTGGAAGTTTTATCTCTTTCAATTTCCCGGAGGGCTTGACTATCTTACCCACATCTCCCACCTGGCCGCCTGCTTCTCCATAAAATGGCGTTTCCGTAAGGATAATTTCCACCTCTTCCCCTTCTTTTGCTTCTTCTATCCTGGTAACTTTATTGGTTGACTTGTCTCGTCTCAAGATGGCCCGTATTTGCGAGGTCAACTCACTGAAATCGTATCCGCGAAATATAGTTTCACCCAACTCCTTTTTGAGCTCTTCATAAAATCCCATATCTACCTCCCCGGAACCTTTCCAGGCGTCTCTTGCCCTCTTCTTCTGGGCTTCCATCTCCCTCTCAAACCCCGGGAAATCGAGGGAGAATTCTCTCTCTTGAGCAATTTCTTTGGTCAAATCCAAGGGGAATCCATAAGTATCGTAAAGCCGGAACACCTCTTCTCCAGGAATCACTCTCTTTTTCCGTTGATAGGCTAAATCCTTAATCAATCCGTCGAGTATTCTCATTCCTGCATCTAATGTCTCCTGAAACTTTTCTTCTTCCATTTTGGTTACAGTGGCAATATGTTCACGCCGCGAGCGGAGATTTGGATAGGCATCTCCCATAATTTCCACAACTTTGCCTGTTAATTTATAAAGTAATGTCTTTTTAACACCCAAAAGGCGTTCCTGACGAACCATCCTGCGCAGTATCCTTCTTAACACATATCCTCTCCCCTCATTGGAAGGCAAGACTCCCTCAGAAATTAAGAAGGTGATTGCCCTCACATGGTCGGCTATGATGCGCAGGGAGACGTCTACTTTCTCGTCATTACCGTATTCTAAGCCTGTCAATTCACAGGTATGTTCAATAATAGGTCTTAATAAGTCTATATCGAAACAGTTACTCTTTCCATTAACAACTTCTGCCAGTCGCTCTAATCCCATCCCTGTATCAATATTCTTCTGGGGCAGGGGATTTAGGTTACCTTTTTCATCTTTATCGAACTGGGTGAAGACGAGATTCCATACCTCAAGCCAGCGGTCACAATCGCACCCGGGAGCGCAATCCGGCTTGCCGCATCCCACATCCTCTCCCATATCCATCAACACTTCCGAACAGGGCCCGCAGGGCCCGGTGGGTCCCATCTCCCAGAAATTATCCTCTTTTCCCAGCTTAACTACTCTCTCTTCCGGCAAAAATCTCTTCCACAGCTGGTAAGCTTCTTCGTCTTCCGTATATACTGAAGCATAGAGTTTCTCCTGGGGAAGACCCATCTCTTTAATCAGGAAATCCCACGCCCACTCAATAGCTTCCTTTTTGAAGTAGTCGCCAAAGGAGAAATTGCCCAGCATCTCAAAGAAAGTCAGATGCCTGGCTGTGTTCCCTACTTTTTCTATATCGGTTGTGCGAAAACAGATTTGAGAGGAGGCTGCCCGACGGAAAGCAAGTTTGCTTTTTGCCAGAAACATATTCTTAAACTGCACCATCCCCGCGCTGGTGAAAAGGAGTGTGGGGTCCTGGGGAATGAGGCTCATACTGGGGACAACCTTGTGAGCTCTTTGTTCAAAATATTCTAAGAATCTTTTTCTTATTTCATTACTGGTCAACATTTCATAATTTCATGCGGGGCCACACTTTTTTCAGCGAGTTTAACAGCCTGGATGCTACCCCGCGAATTGCTCCTTCCATATCGAAAGATTCATATGTATAGGAACTTGCCCAGACAATCAATCCTGTCTCTACGTCAATCATACGGGCGCTAACTCCCACTTCAGCCCTTTTCAGGAAAACCTCTGTCTTAATATTTCCATCTTCGTCCTTAAAATGGANNGCCCTTTTCAGGAAAACCTCTGTCTTAATATCTCCATCCTCGTCTCTAAAATAGATAGTCTCTCTGCCCTCAGCAATATATTTGGTAACCGTCCCTGTAACCAATGCGTCTACCCCCAATATCTTGCCTACTTGCTTCACTGTCTCAGGGTCGAGGTAGTTGCTTCCGGCCAGACGTTGTTCCCTGAGCAAGCTCTCCAATCTCTCTCGTTCAACAACATCAATATCCCTAAACAATAATTGCCTTATAAATTCATCGGTCACTGCATTTCCAGCGTATATGTGCTCTCTATAGCTGGTGAACTCCAGCACGCCAATACGATTGATTCTGTTGAAATCGTATCCTTTTTTTATTGCCGTGCGGGGGACGCAACCGAAAAATAGAGCCAGAAAAGAGAAAAGAACGATAAAGAGTAATAGCCAGCTTATAATCCTGTTACGTTTCATTATTTAAATTCCTCCAGTCTTTTAATATGCTTCCTCAGTCTCCTGGCGCGTTTCCCCCTGGGCCTCAGAGCGAGGAATTTATTCCACGCGGAAATTGCCTTATCATAATTCATTATCTCTTCGTAGGCTCTACCCAGAAGATAATAGGCAATCGGTTCGTCAGGATCCAGAACAGTTGCTTTCTCAAAGGCTTCTATTGCTTCCTTATACTTTTTCTGGTTCAGATAAGCTATGCCGATTCCGCAGTAGGCGTCGACATATTCAGAATCAATACTTATTACCCGATTGAACTCTTCAATTGCCTGTTGATAATCTCCCTGATTGATGTAATCTACACCTTTGTCGAAATGGACATCTGCCTCTGTTCCAGCAATTCCCTTCGAGAAAAAAAGCAGGACAAGGAATACGCTAACGCAAAATACTAAAAGTCTTTTTTTAACCATTTTCTCTCCTGATAATAAATTTCTTGCATCCCCCTCACCCTTTCCTCTGCCCCAGGGTAGAGGGGATTTATTGGGGAGTTCTTTACAAAGCTGCCAGAAGCTTCTTATAAGTATCATCCAGAGATTCGGGAATAATCTTTGTATCTCCCACGGTAGAAATAAAGCTGGTATCTCCTCCCCAGCGAGGAACAATATGAATATGGATATGTCCTTCAACACCAGCCCCGGCTACTTTGCCCAGATTGATTCCGATATTGAAACCTTCTGGTTTCAAGGCTCTCTTAAGAATTTGTGTCGAGGTCTTTACGAGGCCCATCAGTTCGGCAAGCACATCTTTTTCCAGACCTTCCAAATCGGGCACATGCCTATAAGGAGCGACCATAAGGTGCCCATTATTGTAAGGAAAAGTATTGAGCATTACGAACCCATTTTTACCACGCAAAAGTACGTAATTCTCTTTATCTTTGTTTTCCCTCAATTTATCGCAGAAAATACATCTTTCTTTTTTTCCCAATATGTATTTTATCCTCCAGGGAGCCCAGAGAATCTTCATTTATTCTCCCCCTTCAGTTTCTTAACCAGCCTGGCCACCTTCTGCCCTAATATTTCACATTGGTTACTGGCTCGCTGATCAGGCTCATAAAGGGCAACAGGTCCATAGTGGTCGCCTGTTGCTTCCCCCTGAACAATCATTCCATGAATAAGGAATGCCCGGAGAATATCCATAATTGTCGTCTCGTTTCCCCCTCCTGTCCAATGGCTGGAAGTGAAGGCTGCTCCCACTTTGCCTACCAATTGTCTCTGCAATTTTCTACTCTCTTCAAAAAGTTGTTTAATCTGGGAAGCCATCGAGCCATAATGGGTTGGCGACCCGATGATTATTCCATCTGCATCTTTTAGCTCGTCAACTTTTACATCTTCAACTTTCTTTATCTCCACTTCAACGTTCTCTTTTTTTACTCCTTCTGCCACTATATTTGCCATCTTCTCCGTGTTTCCCGTGCGGGAATAATAAATAATTAAGACTTTGGCCATAAATTTTCCTCCATTTCTCTTCTGATGCTATTATATCTAATTCGCAAGAGGAATTCAACCAATAGTTAAGAATACGTTGTAGCTGCAGAGCGAAGCTCTGCCAAACGAGGCAAAGCTTGCGCTTTCCCGCTACATCTTCCTTTCAATAAAGCCAATGCTTATGGCTGCTACCAGACCCATCACTGCCCCATAGAAAAATGTCAGTTTGGGACCGAAGTTCCATAAGATTCCGGCAAAAATGCTGGCTATGAGCGTGGAGATGCCTATTGCCGTATGGAACGCACCCAGGGCTGTCCCTCGTAGATTCTCCTCCACAAAAACAGAAGCGAATGCCCGCTGATTCCCCTCCACCAAGGCAAAGGAGAACCCATAGACAGCAAACAAAATAATGAAAGATGCCAGCGTGCCCAAGAGCGCAAATCCCAGACATGAGAGAACATGCGCCAAATAACCGAGTCTCAATGTTCTCCTGCGGCCAATTCTATCCGAGAGAATCCCTCCAGGTAAAGAGAATAGAGCATAAACGATGTTGAACCAGCAATATAGCAGGATGGGAATAGCAATAGCCACCCTGGAAGGGAAAAGAGGTTGAAAGACATCCCTGGCTCTGAGCACAAAAAACATATAAGTAAAGTTTCCTAAAGCGAAAACAACAGTGACCATAAGGTATCTTTTGTAAGACGCGGGGAGATTCTTGAGGTTTATTCTGAATGAATCTTCCCTTCTGTTCTGGTTGGCAAATGGCTTTTCTTTCACCCAGACAAAAGGAAATAGAGCCAAAAAACTGACTAAAGCTGCAATAAGCAATATGGGTTTAAACTCAAATTTTAGAAACCAGAAGAGAATAAAGGCGAAAAGAGCTCCTAAAAAAGCGCCAGAAGAATCCATGGCGCGATGGAACCCGAATGCTTTTCCTCTAACTTCTATTTTAGACGAGGCAGCAATCAAGGCATCGCGAGGGGCATCGCGTACGCCCTTTCCCACTCTTTCTATTGGCCTTAAGATTAAAAGTTGTGTCCAGCTGGCGACAAAAGGAAAGAAAAGTTTTGCCACCGAGGAGATGGTGTAGCCAAAGAAAGCGAAAGGTTTCCTCTTTCCCAATCTATCCGACCAGTATCCGGAGAAGACCTTAAGCAGGGAGGCTACACTGTCACCTATACCACCGATAAGACCAATAGCTATTCCCGCTCCACCGAGNNGCTGGAGACATCGGTCAAGAAACTAATTATTCCCAGAAGTAAGACGTTAATTCCCAGCCCGCTTATAAACCTTTTCATACTATGACTCTATTCAGAATCTTTCCTGTAGTTCTGAAAAAATTTATTGAGGGTATTCTCAGTAGTCTCAATAGAAAATCCCCGACGAATTAAGAAATCTTTTATTCTGCGATAGGCCTTCAACTTTTCCAGTTTCTGATACCGGGGAATCCTTCTTTCAATTGCTTGCCAGGCCAATTCATCCTCATTTGTGGCAATCTTCTCCAAGCTCTCCGCTATGGAATCGTCAATTATCTCCTTCTCTATTCCCTTTTTCAAAAGTTCCTGGCGTATTAGCCTCTTGCCCCGCTTCTCTCTCAATCTCATCTCCACCCATTCTATGGCAAAAGCGCGGTCATCCAGATAATGGAGACGCTTTAATTCTTCAACCACCTCGTTAATTATCTTTCTTTCATATTTTTTTCTAAGAAGTCTCTCTGTGATTTCCTGACAGCTCCGTGCACGATAGGATAGGAGGAGAA
>JABAOH010013968.1_pt1 | contig 10310 bp, 10 predicted proteins | sample 7062181 | NCBI WGS metagenome assembly JABAOH01 (sample SAMN14538630, study PRJNA623070) | marine sediment metagenome | biome: marine biome [ENVO:00000428]; feature: marine pelagic biome [ENVO:01000023]; material: deep marine sediment [ENVO:00002113]; isolation source: pool of 5 deep marine... | reverse complement strand
CTGCCTAGGGTTGATGTTAAGGTTAAGGCCAAGGAAAAAAACCGTGGTGCGGTCAAGGAATAGGTGGAACCTCCTAACTGCAAAAATCGGTAATACCACTAAAATTTTTGGGGGCAAAAACGGATTTTGAAACACTGTTTTTTACGCTTTGGTCGTTCCAAAGAGATATTCAGAGACCAAACTAGATCTAATTCTTTAAAGTCACCCAATAAACTAAGCTGCATATCCATCTAAAACCGTAAAAAATGAGAAAAGTAAGAACCTGGTGAGAGATTTCCACTATTTTTCTTAATGGCTGGAGCTCCCTCAATGAGTTGACCTTGTTTCTTGCTTGTGAAGCTTTTCCTATTTTGATACTATTTTCTCAAAACTCATACCCCGGAGGTCGCAATGGCACTGGTAGTGGAAGATGACAACATCAGGATCGATAAGCTTACCATAGGGCCCTTCGATAACAACTGCTACATAATAACCTGCGCCACAACGAGCGAAAGTGTGGTGGTAGACGCACCAGCGGAAGCAGCTGGGATTCTCGAAGGGTTGAAGGGGACTCATCCTCGATTCATATTGATTACGCACACCCACATGGATCACCTTGGCGCACTGTCCGACTTGAAGTCCAAGCTGGGGATTCCCGTTGCCGTCCACCCGCTCGATGCGGGGAGCCTGCCTCTAAAGCCCGAAATGCTCCTTGGTGACGGCGATACGGTCTCCTTTGGGAGGATAGAGCTGAAGGTGCTTCATACGCCGGGCCATACCCCGGGCAGTGTATGTTTCTTGACGGGGAACTATTTGATATCGGGGGATACTCTTTTCCCCGGTGGTCCGGGTAAGACGGGGTCGCCGGCCAATTTGAGGCAAATCATTGAATCCATAACCGACAAGATCTTTTGTTTACCCGAGGATACTCAGGTACACCCTGGCCACGGCGATTCCACCATACTAAAGAAGGAGAAAGAGGAATTTGCCCTGTTTTCCTCCCGGCCTCACGATCCTAACCTGTGTGGGGATGTGCTCTGGCTTTCGGCCTAGGGAATCTGGTCTATCTCGTTTGTTTGGTTTTTCCATTCAACCGCAATACCTGTCTTGTCTTCTGGATCTTAGCCTCTAACCTCAAAACTCTCACCTCGAGCCTTTTACCTTTGTATTCATTCCGCAATCCGCAATCCCAAATCCGAGATCTTATATTCGCCTCTAACCTTGACCTCAGACCTGTTTCTCATCTCCCACCTTGTACCAGCCTCACTCGATGTTATACAATTTCCGTGTGTGATCCCATATCAAGGAGGCTTGTGCATGACGACGAAGCGCGCTCAGGTGATGGTGGTTACGCCTCATCCAGATGATGCGGAATACGGCGTTGCCGGGACGGTAGCTCGATGGGCCAGTGAGGGGAAGGAGATTCTATATGTGGTGTGCACCAATGGCGACAAGGGCACCAGTGATACCGACATGAAGCCGGAGGATCTGGCTAACATTCGAGAGAAGGAGCAGATGGCCGCGGCAAGACTCTTGGGGGTAAGGGAGGTCATATTCCTGCGCCATCCAGATCAGAGCTTGGAGGATACGCCCGAATTCCGCAAGGAGCTCGTCCGCCTCATAAGGCTATATAGGCCCGAGATTATTGTAACTGCCGACCCTTATCGCCGCTATGTCTGGCACCGGGATCATCGCATCACCGGCCAAGTTACCCTGGACGCCATCTTCCCCTATGCCAGGGATCCCCATTCTTACCCCGATTTTATGAAAGAAGGCCTTCACCCTCACAAGGTCAAGGAAATACTGTTCTGGGCGGCGGACGATGTAAATTACCGTTCCGATATCACGGACACCTTCCATCTGAAGCTGGCCGCACTGCGCTGCCATGAGAGCCAGGTGGGACACTTCCCGTCCCAAGAGCTGGAAGAATGGCTCAAGGAAAGACATACGACACTGGCTGAGGGAGAGGAATTCCAGCTTGCGGAGGGCTTCCACCGCGTTGAAATATTACGATAAGCAAATGAGGTCACAATACATCATAGTGCTGCAGTCATGCGGTTAGGGCCCTGGATATTCTAACAAGTGGTGAAGCGAACATTAGAATGTTCGAAAAAAGCTTTTGAGCAGCGAAGAGCGACCTTTTGAGATACCTCACACAGTCGCAGGGAGATGATGCGCCCCAATTATTGCGAAAGGTAATCGGAGACTCGTATGAACAATGTCGCTTATATCATCCGAACATATCGTCCCGAGGACCTCGATCTGCTGGTCCAGTTGGTTGGTGAAGCCAGGAAAGGAGGAGGGAGCTCGTTTTCCGCCTCGCTGCAAAATGTAATCGAGGGCCTGGGACGGCCAAATCATTTCCCCGAAGAAAACTTGTTCATAGCTGAGACAGCTGGAAATATCGTCGGCTACGCAGACGTTACGGCGGAGCCGAACATCGGGAGAGTTGTGCTCAGCTGCCTCGTAGACCCACAATATCGCGGAAACGGCGTCGCGACCAAGCTCATTGAACGGGCCACAGACCGTGCGAGAGAGCTGAAGGTGAGAAGAGTCCACGTTAGTATTCCGGAAACAAGCACAAAGGCTCAGGAACTGTTTGCGAACATGGGTTTTGAATTCATCCGCCATTTCCTCGAATTAGAGCTTGATCTTTCCGAGGTTCGTGTACCGAAGATGGGGAGGCTTGGCCCCGGATGCCGCCACATGAGAGGAGGCGAGGAAGATAGACTGGTTCGCATTCAAAACCGTTCTTTCGCCAATACCTGGGGGTTCAATTCCAACACGGTTGAAGAGATAGTTTACCGTATCGGTCTTCCCAACTGTGCCCCGGAGGATGTCATCCTCGCCTGCGATGGGAATACTGTTATCGGCTATTGCTGGACGAGAACATACCCTCGAGAAGATAGTGTCATAAGAGGCGGTAAAGGGCGTATCCACATGCTCGGCGTGGATCCAGATCACCGAGGCAGGGGGATCGGCAAGGAGGTAATTCTGGCTGGATTATCCTATTTGAAGAGCAAAGGTCTGGAAACCGTTGAATTGACGGTTGATAGCGAGAATGAGGCAGCCCGCGCTCTCTACCGGTTCGCAGGATTCCAGATTCGAACGAGGAGTTTATGGTACGAAAAGGTGCTGGTCATAGAAGGATTCAAGGGATCAAGGGATCTTTAAGGGTTCAAGGATCCAAGGGTTCAAGGATTCAAGGGTTCAAGGGGTCAAGGATCCAAGTGTTTATTTTCTAAAGATTTTATGAGTGCTTTGAGCATCCTTTCAACCTCTCCTATATGACTCTGAAGTTCAAATATTTTATCATTCTTAATGTAACCCAAATCACCGGCTAATAACGTCTGCGTCTCTAATTCACAAGTTGAGCCATAAGCTATATATAAAAACCTGATGTATTCTGGAGTCGTTTTTCTTCCATATCCTTCTGCTCTATTACAAGGGATAGACATTGCTGCTCTTCTCATCTGTGATGTCANNTCAACTCTTTGTAATTTTTAATCATTTCACTTGAATCCTTGCCCCCTTTCTTCCAACTAATTGGGGTAAGACCCAGAAATAGTTATGTCGTCACATAGAGCATACTCTGCGGGGTAATTCCTCAGCACTTCCCGGTACTCTTTAACTATTGTATCAGCGATGTTTGACCAGCTAAACCCGCTTACCGATGCCCGGATAGATTGAGGAGACTCGAGCTTTCCATTGGAGGTTGAAAGAAGCAGAGCTATCTTATCCGCAAGGCGACGAGGAGCATTATCCCTTACCACATATCCCGTTTCGCCATGTCGAATAACGTTCTCGACACAGCCCACCTTGGTGGCCACTACCGGTGTTCCGCAAGCCAGGGATTCTAAAGCCACCAGGCCGAAGCTTTCATAATACGATGGGACAACACACAGATCGGCAGCGCTGTAAAAATAGGGCAACATCTCCTGCTTCACCAAGCCATGAAAAGCGACTGAATCGTGGATTTGCAAGTTCCGTGACAGGCTCTTTAACCTTTCCAATTCGGCCTGGCTCTGTGCATCGCCACCGATTACTACCAGTTTAAGCCTTTGATTCTCCAGGTAACTCATGGCCCTCAATAATTTGTCTATTCCCTTGAGCGGATCGATGCGTCCTACAAAGAGAATGATCTCTTCGCCGTTGAAGCCGAGATGGCATAGTGCAATTGCCTTATCTATCGGCCTGAATAGATCCAGATTCACGCCACAGGGGATGACGTTGATAGTCTCGGGGGAGGCATCATAATAGTGGGTGAGGGCTTTCTTTTCCTTATGGGTAGAGGCAATAATGCGATGGCATTCCTTGACCAACTCTTTTTCGGAATCGAGGCGAAGCTTTGGTTCAGGTTCGCCTACGGCGATTGCGTTCTTGACCGCACCCACGGTATGGAACATGGTAATATGAGGAATATTCCACCATCGCTGTATCCATTTCCCAGCCCAACCCGAGAGCCAATAGTGGCTATGTATCAAGTCATAGTGAATCCCGTTCTGTTTCCTGAAATTTTCCAGGTCGGATGCGAAATCAGCAAGATGCGGATAGATTGCCAACTTGTCTATTTTCTCACCTTTTCCTGCCTTGAGGTGGATAATTCGGGCATTTCGACCAAACTCTACGATCTGATCATGGACCGACTCATGCGCACGGGTATAAACGTCCACCAGATGTCCCCGTCTCCCGAGTTCACGGCCAAGCTCTCGGATGTAGACGTTCATGCCGCCGGTGTTTTTCCCCCCCAGCTTTCCCAACGGGCAACTGTGAACACTCACCATGGCTATCTTCATGTACGCTTTGCCTCCAGACTCCCCTTTTGCCTCTCCAAGACTATGGAGAAACCGTCGTAGTGGTGCTCATTTCAGCACTATCTGACAAGCGTGAAGGGGAATTTCCTTACCCCCTAAGCGATATTTGTAGTCCTCGGCTCCTTTGAGAAAGTCAAAAGTTCTCCTGCCTCTCTCGATGCTCTCTTTGATAGAGAGGACTTTGGAGACTACCCCCACGCTTAAGGAGCCATATTGAGGATCGTAACCGCTATTATACAGGTACACTCTATTATTATAATCAAAACACATAACTCCTGCTATGGGCAATGCATCGAGCTCCAGGATGCCAAGCCTCAGGAGTTTTGCTTGGGCCATAGCCTTTACCAACGATCTAAAAAAGGATTCCCTCTGGGCAGTCATAAAGGATATCTTCTCCGCTTTGCCTTTCCGAAAGAGCTCGAGGAAGATGTCGATGGCATCCAGAACGTCCCCGTTATCCTCAATAATGCGGTAATTCACCTGCCCAGCTTCTCGCATTCTCCTTAATTTGCGCCTCACCTCATGCCGCTGCTTCTGGCTGAGCAATCCCAAATATTCCTCCCATGTAGGGGGCAAATCCAATTCCAGAGAAACATCCTCTACCGTGCAGGAAACTTCATATCCCCTTTCCCGTGCAACGGCCACAAGATGCGTCAGTACCGTAGAATTGGGCCGTAACGGCCTCAAATTGAGGAGCCTGAGGCCTTTTGCGCTCAAATCGTCAAGGAGGATATTGAAAAAAGCATGCTCCGTCCCTGGAACAACGACGAAGTCCAGATAGTCACAAACATCGTCGCTACCCAAGAAAAAAACCTCTTCACCCCTTAAGAGAAGGGGAGCGATACCCATAACGGCATCCCCTTCTCTGACGGCGCACAGATAGAGATCCCCTGTACCCCCAATCTCTTTCCACCAGATTTCCAACCAGGTAGGCAGAACGAAGATGTGTTCCCACCTTAAGGGATAGGGAGGCTTGAGCCAATAAGACGTGAGGCTTTCAAAACTCTCTGAAGTAATCCTATGATCCGACTTTGACCCCCATATCTGAGCAATGGCTCGTTGAGAATTGTGATAGTATGTCCCGTTCCGTCGACAACTATCGCATCGAAGCACTTAGTCAATAGTACATAAGTTACAAAAATGTCAAGTCGAGGGGTTAATCTGGTTTATTTCGTTGATCTGGTTTGTTTGGTTTATCTGGTCTATCTCGTTTATTCGGTCTATCTGGTTCATTTGGTCTATCTCGTCTATTTGGTTTTTCCGTTCAACCGCAACACTGGTTACTGGTCATTAGTGATTAGTTACTGGTTATTGGTCACTGGTTATTAATGACGAATAACGGATAACCAATAACAATTTACAGATTACCAATAACCGATTACCAATAATTCAGCCTCAACCTCTTGAGCGGCGACACGCCGCGAATTATGGAATTTCATAGCCCGGCATACATATTATCCCGAAGGTGTATATATTTTCACGGATTGATGGAAAATTGGCACAAAAAATGCATAAATTTACCCCAGGGGATAATATGGGATGGTAATGGTTCATTTGCATGAAACCAACTTTGAGCAAACTTCTCTACATTCCATGGGTTCTCCTTCTTTTTGCGATTGCTACTATTCTGGCCCTTTTGGACCTCGTTTTTGGGAGAAAATACACCGTTGGCTCCCAATAGTACTCGAGAATGGCGAGTGTCCGGCCCATTGATAGGAGATATTCAACACATTAAGGAGGGATCCGATGCTAGCCAGAGATATTGATAACCGACGGGAGAGAAGAAGGTGTTTGAAATGCAATCGTTCCTTTCTCTCTCAACATCGGTTTAACAGATTGTGCGAGAATTGTGCGAAGCAAAATGCCAGTGTCAATTGTGGAGAATATGTTTTACATGCCGGAAGTGCATCCGCACGGATCCTTGATGACCGGGGATAATTCGAAACCTTACGGTTACCGAATAAAGACGGAGCTCGTTTAGGCTCCGTTTTTTTTGTTCCCTTTGTCTGGTCTATCTCGTCTATTTGGTTGAGAGCGTTTGGATGGTTAGGATGGTTAGGATCGTTGAGATCGTTTGTTGGGTTTATAGGGTTTATTGAGTTTCTGGAGCAAAACGTTGTTGCTGAGCGTAATCTGGGGGACAAGGGTCATCTTGGAGGAGAAATCCAAAAAACACTCTTCCCTTACCCTGCCTACTGCTTACTGCGTACTTCCTGCCCCTCCTCCCTGCTTCCTTCCGACCGCAGCACCGCAGCACTGGTTACTGGTCATTAGTTACTCGTTACCAATGACCGATAACCAATTACCATTAACCAATAACCAGTTACTAATTACTAATGCCTTTGCCTCTGACCTCAGCCTCAACCTGGCGGTCGACCGCCTTACCCAGGGGCCTTCGATCACCACCTTGACATTTACCCTTTTGGTGCTTAAGTTTCGGTAAACGGCGTGGAGGTTGACTTGGCGCATTTCGATGGTAAACCCACCGAGGGCTACGAGCAATTTGAGGCCACTTCCCTCCATTGCCCCCATTGCAGGGAGGCGGTTCCCGTAAGGAAGAAGTTACTTCTGATCTTGCCCGAGGGGGATGAGTATGAATATCTCTGTACCCGGTGCGGGTCCTCCGTTGGGATCAAACTCGAAAAAAGGAAGGAAGAGGTTGGGGTTCTTATTAAGCCGTAGTGAAGATGGCTTTTTATAAGACCGTCATTCCTTGCCCCCGAGGATCGAGTGAAAGTAATCGTATAAGACATGAAAATTATCTTCATCCACTCCCAAAAAGGTAATCCCCACAGTGAATTTCCCGTCGGAAGAGGGCTCGCAACGGATCACTTTCCCCCGGGCGTTGAATAATCTCTCCCGTATGGCCACCGTTAGATCCAATACCTCGTTCACCGGGATCGTGGAGTATGTTTGAATTTTTAATCCATCCTGGCTGATATCCACGGTTTTTACCTTCTCCTCTTCACATTGCCTCCCTTCTTCATCAAATCGGATATAGGAGGCCAAGTGTGAGCAGTTAAATCGTAGAAACTTTCTGCGGTCTTTGATGATAAATATGCCCATCATCCCCCCTTTTTTGAATTTCTCTGGAAGTTCTTGCCCTGCCTCTGGGACTTCACCCACTGAATCAGTTCCCTTCGATTGAAAAGCCTTTTTCCCCCGATCTTATAGGAGGGAACCATTCCCTTCCCGATCATCCGGTATAAGGTCACGCGACTCACGCGGATCAATTCACATGCTTCCCCCACCGTTAGATAGATCTTTTCTTTCATTTTATTTCATTTAGATAAAATTTATAACATTATAGATCAAATTGTATCAATTTGTCAAGTAAAAAAGAAGTTCTCTGCAAAACTGGAAAAGCTGCTCTGGTCAATTTTTGCCATTACCCTTACCAATAATCGTCACTTCTTCCCTCCCCGGCGGTACGGGCGTGAAAAAGCATTGAGAACTCAAAGGTCATAATGTCAATGATTAAGGGGGGTTTTTTGCGATTTTTCAGTTCACCGTTTCTCGAAGGCTTTTGGCATGGAAAATGATAGACGAGTAAACCGGGGCGAAATTGATGGAGGAGGCAGGTCATGTCTTTCGGAAAGAAAGTGTGTCCGGTTTGCAGCACGGAGGTAAAACATGTCTTTGGTAAGGATGGAAGGGTGCGCCCGCTATGCTCTAAGTGCAATGTCTATTTAGATGAGGGAAAGCTCCGTCCAGTGATGTACGGTTATGAAAATATAGATGAAATGGAATATTAGTCCCCCCTTTGGTTGAGCCGTTCAACGAAGGGAAAGAGGGGATGGATTTTATCGCCTCCCCTTGGAGGCCACCCCTGGTTATCGTCTCCTACCTATCATAAAAAAAGCATATCAGCAGGGTTCATGCGGCCTTTTGGGCTTCCACCAATTCACCCCGTTTGGCCTTCTCTATGAGCTCATCCTCCCTCTTGATGTCCTCCATCGTTTTGGGTTTGAACTTGTCGGGCATCGGCTCGAGCCCGTACTTCCATTTCAGAAATTGCATCCCTGTGGTGGGGTAAAGGGCGTAGATGAGGACATCCTGAATGTTCTTAGCAATACCCTTCGTTGCCTCCTTGGCCTTCTCCAGTTCCGGCTCCAAAATGTCGGCGGGCCGACAGGTTATGGGCGTTTCACCCCTTTTATATCCCTTGAGGATAGTCTTCTGGATCTCCTCGGAAATGGGAACCGGGGGCTTGCCGTAGAGTCCATAGACGTAAGCCTTGGTCTCCTCGGCAATCCATTTGTACCGACCGAAGAGGACATTCAAGACGGCTTGAACGCCTACGATCTGGGAGGTGGGGGTGACAAGGGGTGGGTACCCCAAATCCTTCCTGGTTTTAGGGAGCTCCTCGTGAACTTCCTCTAAGCGATGTAAGGCTTTCTGCTCCTTGAGTTGGCTCACCATGTTGGAGATCATCCCGCCCGGGACCTGGTGGACGAGGACGCCGGTATCGATTACCGCCATCTTGGTCTGGCCGTAAAAATCCCGATACTTGGGGGCGATGGATTCGAAATACTCGCCCAGTTTCATCAGGTGCCTGAGGTCCAATCCCGTTTCCCGGTCAGTTCCCTCCAGGGTCACCACCATGGGCTCAATGGCGGGCGCGGCTGACCTCATGGCAAAGGGTGCCAACGCGGTATCGATGACGTCCACTCCGGCCTCGGCGGCCTTCAGGCACGACATAGACCCAAACCCACTGGTGTAATGGGTGTGGAGCTGGATGGGTATCTTCACCGTTTCCTTGAGGGCTTTGACGAGCGTATAAGCGTCATCAGGAGCCAAGAGACAGGCCATGTCCTTGATGCAGAGGCTGTCGGCTCCCATGTCCTCGATGATGCGGGCTTTCTCTAAGTAGTACTGAAGGTTATACACAGGCCCCCCCATCTTGCGCTCCGTCAGGGAGTAGCAGATAGACCCCTGAATATGTTTGCCGCACTTTTTGATCACCTTAAAGGGGGTCTGGAAGTTGCGTTCATCGTTGACGGCATCGAAACACCGGAAGATATCGATTCCCACCTCAGCAGCCTGCTCGATGAAGGCCTCGACCACATCGTCGGGGTAGTTTCGGTAGGCCACGAGGTTCTGTCCTCGCAGTAACATCATAAAGGGAGTTTTGGGCATCAGTTTCTTCAAGGTCCGGGGTCGCTCCCAGGGGTCCTCGCCCAGAAATCGATGGGGGACATCGAAGGTCGCCCCCCCCCATACCTCCATGGAATAGAAACCCGCCTTATCCATTTCTTCAGCGATGGGGACCATGTCCTCTGTTCTCAAACGGGTTGCCAAAAGGGACTGATGACCATCCCGGAAGGTCAAGTCCGTAACCTTTAGTGGATTCTTTGGTTGTGTTTTTGTCATGATTATCACCCTCCTTACCTTGATGGCTTCGTAAAAAGTCCAACTGCCATTCGACAGGCCGTTCGACAAGCCGTTCGACAAGCTCACGGTCCTGAGCAAAGTCGAAGGACTCACGGTCCTGAGCAAAGTCGAAGGACTCACGGT
>JABAOH010010698.1_pt1 | contig 10310 bp, 9 predicted proteins | sample 7062181 | NCBI WGS metagenome assembly JABAOH01 (sample SAMN14538630, study PRJNA623070) | marine sediment metagenome | biome: marine biome [ENVO:00000428]; feature: marine pelagic biome [ENVO:01000023]; material: deep marine sediment [ENVO:00002113]; isolation source: pool of 5 deep marine... | reverse complement strand
CGAATACCTCTGCCGTGTAATCGTGTCGAACGATGAGCCCTGAAGAGTCCAAGTAAAAGATCTGCTCTTCGCTGTGGGTCGGTATATCGGCGGGAAAGGTTGCGAGAAGTCTTCGGAGACGCCTTCCCTCTTCTGTCCACGGATCTATCTCGGCCACGAGCACACCGGGACGGCGAAGCAAAAATGGCAGGTTCAGGTAGTTCCAGAGGGCGTACCCTCCGAAGTAGAGTGTGTCGAGGGTGTCCCAGTACACGTTTCTTCTAAGACTCTTGAAGCCCTCCCGGGGGCGTTTCCGCTCTTCGATGAGCAGCCCCTCCCGGTCGATGATTGCGACGGCCCCGCCCTCGAATATGCCTCTCTGCCCGTTTCGGGGATAGGGGTCGAACAGTACCTTCGGGGTGCTTGTGGACACCGTTGCTTCGACATCGGCGAAGGCCCTCAACTGAAAGCGCGACTTCAGGGCGAGCCCGCCGGCCGTAACGCGAACCATTATCTGCCTGGCCTGATTCCACCGCACAATCCCGCCGTGGGCTTCGATGGCCGTATCGAGCAGATCGTTTTTCTCCGGCATAGCACTCCCTCAAGGTCTGAGAAGCGATATGTCAGGTAATATTTCCCGGGTGGTTTTGTTATCGGCACTTCGGGGGATGGGGTGGTTTCGGTTGCTCATCTTTTGCCCATCTCCGGGGCTCACCTGTCCCTGGAAGCCGGCTGGATGAGGTCTATAATCGTCACCTCGGGCGGTGTGAGAAACCGGAGCGGCGGCCCCCACGTGCCCGCCCCGGCGCTCACGTAGAGCAGCTTGTTCCCTTCCAGCTGATACAGGCCCTTGAGTTTCGGGTAGTGACCCAACGTGACGTACCGGAAGGGGAAGAGCTGGCCTCCGTGGGTATGGCCGGAGAGCTGCAGGTCGAACACTACGTTGTCTCCCGCCCCGTCTTTCGGCGGGCGGTGCTTCAGGTACAGTGTGAAGAGCCCGGTCCGGGTGTTTTCGCAGAAGCGCGAATCACCACGGCCATTTATTTCGTTACCGGCGGCGGATTTGTCATCGGCCCCGACAATACATATCGCCTCCCCGGGTGCAGCCGTCTCGTTACGAAGCACCCGAAACCCCGATTTTTCTAGAAACGTGAGGGCCCCCTCGAGCCCGGCGGAGACCTCGTGGTTGCCGATGACGGCATATTTCCCCATGGGCACGGACAGTTTTCCAAAGATCTCCTCCATGCCCTGGAGATATTCGGCCTTGGCGTCGATGAAGTCTCCCGTGGACAGGAGGATATCGGGCCTTGTACCTCTTACGATCCCGGCGATCCTTTCCGCTCGCTTTTTCCCCACCACGGGTCCCATGTGGATGTCCGAGATCTGGGTAAGTCGGAGAGAGCCCATTGCCGGAGGAAGCTTTTCCGTTTCGATGACAACTCTTTTGACGCGGGGAAGGAACGCCTCGTAGAGAGCGTACGCCCAGAGGACGAGAGAGAGAAACAGCGATATGAGAAATCTGTTCAGCTGGCTCGCGTAGCCAAGTTCCGGGATGGAGCCGGCGAGAGCGCTTCCGGTGCCGAGCAGAAGGGCCGCCACATCGATGGATGTCAGGGCGAAAAAAAACAGGAGCGTGAAACCCATCCAGGAGTACCCGGCCCAGAAAGCCAGGCGCGCCGCCCAGCTTCTGCCCCCTCTCCTGAGGGTGATGTGCACCGTGATCGGTAACAGGATACCCAGAACCAGGAAGGGCAGAAACAAGCGGAGAAAGAGGCCCGGTGCGATATCAAAAGCCGCTTTTGCGCGAAAAAGAGAGTAGGCGCAGCAGCAAGCGAAGAGGCAGATGAACTTCGGGGAAATATCTATCAGGTCGAGCTTTCTCTTTATTTTTTCCATACCATCCTCGTTCGGGGCACCCGGCCTTCTCACGAAAGGAGCGGATGAAGTTAAAATAACCTTTTATCAAAAAATACGGAAAATGTATACGGTTCCCGCAAAAGATTTCAGGTGCCCCGAAACAGTCAATGTTTTTCCGCACCACCTCCGCCTGTTCCGTGCTGGAATCATCATGGATGGAGCAAGGCGGAACGGGACTCATTCTTTTGCTTGGAGGCATGGCACGCAAGGGCGCCTGTTTGGGATGCGGTGTTCCGCGTTTTGAAAGCGGTGCTTCGTGAATAGACCTGACAAAGACGAACGTCCCCATCTTCTGAAGATTTCGGCGCCTGCGATCAGATCTTCTTTCTCAATTCGCGGATGGGGCCGGTGATTCCCTTAATTTTTTTCAGGACTCCCTGGTACTGGTTTTCCGGCACACCCTCGATTTTCGTGAGGACGTGTTTGAGGTTCATGCCGCCCTGGAGGTATTTTGCCAGCTTCGAATCGACGATCTCTTTCTTGATATCGTTGGCATACATTTCGGCAAAGTCCAGCGTCTGCAGCAGGCCCATGCTTTCGATGTCAACTTCCCCTTTCCCGGCGAGCGCTGCCTCTTCTTCCGGCATGAGCACTTCACGGTTCCTGACCGCGAGAGGGAGATCTTCGAGCAATACCTTCCCTCTGTTGCTGATGTATGCCGATCTTATGGCAAACCGGAGAATGTTCTCCAGCTCTCTGAAGTTCCCGTCATACCCGTCATAATCTCTCAGCTTTTCAAATACAATCTTTGAAATGTAGTAGGATCTGTTTTCGAGATGTTCCTCTCTGTATATGCTGTCGTAGGCTTTCCTGTACTCCTCTACGTTCGATATGTAGGGACCATCCTTCAGGCTCGAAACCACGGTGGAGGCCTTAGCCTTTATGTGCGGGTATTCGTGCTCCAGGCTTCTGCTGGCCATAATGTCGAAGACCTCGTAAATGATGTAGGGGTTCCTCGAGAGCCTGGTTTTCAGGGACGGCAAATTAATTGCCGTATAAGGATTCAACCGGTGAAGCAGGTCGGACACCAGATTTCCTATTTCCTCTCGCTGAATGGAAATGATAAATTTTACGTCCTCCGTTGACACCGGACGCTCCCCCCCTACCCGGGTAAACTTTCCCCCCTCTATCATGCTGAGCAGCTTGAACTGGAGGTATTGCGCCATCTTTCCCACTTGATTTATGTAGCAACTCCCCCCTTTTGCCTGCTCGATGACCCCCGGTTTCTTTCCGAGCGATCCGTAATAATCCTCTTTTTCAAATCCGAAGAGGGCTATCTCAAGGGCGTCTGGCGGAACAGTCGAGCAGTTGATCTCGTGAAAAGTGCTCTCATCACCGTTTCTCAATGCGTGAATGACCTGTGCCATCGTATCTTTTCCCGTCCCTGATTCCCCGATCAGCAGAACCGGATTTTCGGCCCTTGCTTCGAAAGATACAAACCGCAGAAAGCGCTCTATGACCGTGTTCTTGTCGTCATCGGCGCACCAGTCGGTATTTGGAATGGCCACGATACAGCTGATGCCGGCCTCCATCATCAATTTGATCGGCAGCAGGACCTCCCTGTCGCCGTTATCTTCCGCAAGGCTTTTTTTCACCCTGCTGATGAGCAGGGATTTGTAAAAATCGAGGGGTATCGCCCCAGCATCCTTGTGGTAATACTCTTTTTGCTCCATCTTCTTCTCGCTCCCAAAAAAGTACAGAATTGTATATTCAAAAAAGCCAAAATGACATATTTGGAATCTACCGTTTCCCAGCTCACCCCGATATGCTTTTATTTCAATATCTTACGGCCGCGATCCTGATTGCGGCATTCTTTTGCCGATTAAACCATCAAATTTCGTTCCACTTTCGCATTCCGCACCGGGAAACCGGGAGCGATCAAGGATAAGCGAGAGCTGCAAGGCTCAATGCTTCCGGGTTCCGGTTTTTGAAGGAGGGTTTCTCCTGGATTCGGTCAGGCGGGCCCCGATGCCGCGAACCGGCGCAGGATGTCCCAGTACGCGCCGCGGTATCCTTTCCCGATCGCCTCGACCAGGAGCTGGTTGGCGTTGTAGTTGTAGTTTCTCCTGGGCCGATCCGGGTCGAAGAAGAAGAATCTCTCGTCATCTCCGATGAGACGGTTCAGAAGCTCGAAAACAGTATCCGCGATCGCGGGCTCTATGAAGAAGAGGGGGCTTTGCGACCCGTCGCCACCGGTAAGACCTTTCCGGAGCGCATCGTCTTCCACCAGGCGGGAAAGCTCCGTCCCGGGGTAGACCCGGACTCCGGCTGCCACCCCAACGCGGTCGGGATTGGCTCTCTTCATGAGCTCCACGGTTCGCGTGATGCTCTCCTGCGACTCCCCGGGCCCGCCGATCAAAAGGTCGAGCATAACGGGCATGCCCGCTTCCCTGCAGGAGGTGACTGCGTTCAGGATATCGTCAGGGGCGTGATAGCGCCGGAGGGAAGCGAGCATCCTCCTGTCACCGCTGTCGACGCCGAAGTTAATTCCGCCACAACCGGCGCGGGCCATGCTCAGGGCGAGGTCCCTCGAGAAGGGAACCGGTGAGCAGTAGGCATACCAGCAAAGCTTTTTCCCGAAACCCCGAGATATGAACTCGTCGGTGATCGCTTCGGCGTGCCACTTCGGGATGTTGAACTCGCTGTCGCACAGGTGCAGGTTGTCGACACCCTGACGGAGAAGGTGGTCCAGCTCATCTGCAACAGACTCCGGGGTTCTTGTGCGAACGGCCCTGCCCTTTGCTACCGGGTCGGCGCAGTATATGCAGTCCCGCGGGCAACCGCGCTTGGTTTCCACACCGAGCTGCCCCCCCTCCCTGAAGTAGCGGCCATTGTCCACGAAACCCCGGGTCATGGGCCGGAGGATATCGAGGTCGAAAAAGAGGGGAGGATTGCGCTTGAATCCATCGCCGTCCCGGTAAACGAGGTTGGGCAGGTCCAGCCAGGGGGTTTTTTCCTCCAGCCTGTTTGCGAGCTCGGGGAATGCGAACTCCCCGCCTCCCCAGATGCCTGCATCTGCGGGGCACAGCGAGAGGACGGATTCGGGCATGGTGGAGAATCCCACGCCGCCCAGGATAACGGGTGCGTCCGTCTCGTTCCGTATCGTCGTTACGGTGAGGGAAAAGTCTTCGAGAAAGGACTCCTTGCTGGTAAATGCGCAGTCGTCGGTATTTCTGAGCGTCACGCCCACCAGGGCGTGGTCTGATTTTCGGAAAAAAGCGGTTATTGCCCCGCCTGGATCCTCTTCGAAACAGAGGTCGAGAATCTCCACAACGTGGCCGGCGCCCACGAGCGATTCAGCAACGTATTCCAGGCCGAGGGGGGCGATGGGTGGTTTCATCCGGTTCGTATTGACGAGGGCCACCTTCACGCGTTTTCCTCCCCTGCCTTTTCGTCGAGACGTTCTCTCATTTCCGCGAGCTGTCCGAAGGTTCGTGATGCTACTTCAACCCCTTTTTAATTTTTTTCACCGTAGCGTCATAATAGTAGGAGCACCCGCCTTTGACCAGGTCCGGTTTGATGCCCAGCGACGTTATCGCTTTTTTGACATCTCCCTGCTTGACGCCGAGTTCCTTGGCGATCTTTCCTGCAGTGTAGAGGGTTTGCTGTGCGCTTTTCGCTGTCATGACCGAATGCCTCCTTTGTTCTGGTAACGTTTCGTCCCCTGGAAAGCAGACGTTGCATCCGACGGTATTTCCATAATGATGCGGGAGGATTATGGTCGGCCGCATCCGGCGCCCGACCCGCTCCGGCTCCCCTCAACCCCGTCTCTGCGCGTAAGACTGATTGTATCACACCGACACGTGCTCGTGCATGGTGAGACGTGAGATGAAAAATAACATCGAGCCGAGGGAGAAGCCCACAAATATACGCGGAAGAGAGGAAAATCTCGCCGCTATTTTTCTCTATCCTTGGACCACACCTTTTTCAAAAACTGATCCCTGCCCGATCCATAGCGGTAGAACTTGTACCCGACGGGATTTTTCTTGTAGTAGTCCTGGTGGTATTCTTCCGCAGGGTAAAACGTGGATGCGGGCAGTATCCCGGTGACGATCGGTTTGTCGAACCTTCCCGATTTCTCGAGCGCTTCCTTTGATTTTTCGGCCAGCCTCTTCTCCTCGTCAGTATGGTAGAAGATGGCAGCTCTGTACTGTGTTCCCACATCGGCGAATTGCCTGTCCTTCGCCGTGGGGTCGATGTTCCTCCAGAAGACATCCAGCAGCTGCGAATAGCTGACCCTGGAGGGGTCGTAGAGTACTTCGACGGCCTCTGTGTGTCCCGTGGTGCCTGCTGAGACCTCTTCGTAGGTGGGGTTCTCTTTGTGTCCTCCCGTGTACCCCGGGGTGGTTGATTTCACACCCGGTAGCTCGTCGAAGGGGTGCTCCATGCACCAGAAGCAGCCGCCTGCGAATAGTGCCTTTTTCAGTTCTTTCGTATTTACGTCGGTCCCCTTACGCATGTCGTCTCCCTCTGCCCCTGCCACAGAGAAAATGCAGGGACGCACAAAAGAAATATCCGGTATCTCTTCCTGAATAGCTCCGTGCTGATCTTTCCCGGGCCGGATTTCATAACTGTATGATGTGATGCGGCAACCGGGTCCGCCTATAGGGTGTATTTTTTTCACCAGAGCCTTTTTACCTGTAGGATAATCCCCGAAACTTCGGGGATTCATCACGGTTTTATAACGATGGTGCCATGGGGTTATTTTCGGTGTAGGCTAATTCTCCGAAACAAAAAAAAGTCCAGGAAACGGGAAGTTTGATGGCCGCGGGTAAACGGAAGAGGGGGTGTGCGACAAAGCCGAATACCTCAAATTGATTTGCGCTGCCCGTGCAGTGAACCGTAGCGGTCCCGGGAGAATAGATGGTTGATGGAATTTTTCCATCCGGGTCCCTCCTTGATTCCATGAATTCGAGCGGATGGGTGAGGGAGTCAGTTTCGACCCAATCGAAACTCAATGACGGTTGTTCGCCACTTCCCACCGAACGGCCACTCTCCCGTTGCACTTGCTGCATAGCGTCTCGAAGGTAAGTTTGTGACTGCCCGATTTTTCCCAGTTGAATTTTTTGACGGGGGTTTTCACCGCACAACCGGAACACTGGATCAAAAGGTCGCTCGACACGAAGTGATCCTCCCTCACCAGGTTCTCGAAATTGCAGCCCGGTTTGTCGCAGAGACCGTAGATGCCGAAATATGTTTTTCCATCGTCATCGCAGGTGGACAGATTATTCCTCCCCGCTTTGATGAAACTGTCGCAATGAGCACCGAGACATCTGATAAAAAGCGTTCCCTCCCCACTTTCCATTTCACCTCACCTCGTGCCCTTTCTGTTACCGGAAAGGTCTCTCATGTTATTTTGACTGCCGATAAGGTCGTAAAGATTCTATATGATTTGGTTGTGCGGTTCAATTGGAAAGGGCCGGGGAGGCATGGCGGTGGTATAGCGGTGCAGACTTTGTCTTCCTGCGATGAAGAGAGGAGACGAAATGGGGCGGCGACGCTATTTATTTATCCAGAGGATCGTCGAGCGAAAAAGATCCGCAGCGGCCCGCAGGTAGTGCCCCATGTTGAAGTTGGCCACCGCCCTGACGTAGTACGCCCAGAAATTTTTCGGCTCTTTCTCTATCGCCCGCGTGTAATCGGCGTGGGCATGGGCGAACTCTTTTTTCCTGGCGTATGCCTCACCCCGGTAGAAGTATGAACCGGCGTGATCGGGGTCGATCTCGATTCCCCTGTTGAAATCGAAAATGGCCCGGTTGACATTCCCCATGCGGTAGTATGCCAAACCCCTTTCGAAATAGACGATGGCAAACCCCGGATCGAGATCTATGATCTTGCTGTATATCGATACGGCCCTCTCGTACTTTCCGAGGATGTAATAAGACCCCCCCAGGTTGAGATAGGCGTAAAGGAGCGCAGGATTCAAATCGATTGCCCTTTTGAAGTCGGGAATCGCCTCTTCGTATTGCTCCAGGATGTAATAGGCGCTTCCCCGGTTGAGATAGGCGTCCGCGATCCCGGGGTTCAGCTCGATCGCCCTGTTGAAGTCCAAGATGGCCCGCCTGTTCTGGTCTAAATTGAAGTAGGCGGTTCCCCGGTTGTAATACGCCAGGGAGAGGCCGGGATCTATCTCGATCGTCCTGTCGTAATCTGAGATTGCCCTTTCGAGATCTCCTTTTCGGGTGTAGGCGTGTCCACGGTTGAGATACGCCTGTGCAAACTCCGGGTTCAGCTCGATCGCCCTCGTGAGGTATAGTATTGCTTTGTCGTGCTGGTCCATATTGATGTTGGCGGTACCCACGTTGAAATAATCGCGGGCCATAGAGCGGTTGATATTGAAGTCCCCGCTTTTATCCGGGTGCGTGAGGTTAAGATGGCTTTTTACGGAACGGGCAGCAACGGGAAAAGAGCAGATGCAGAAAATCGATACCAACAGGATGTATTTTTTCACGTTTTATTACCCTCCGCAATTTCCTCTGACGCCGGCTGAAAACGGGGTGACAGAAAAAATGCCGGTGTCGATACCGGAGAAAACGCAAGTTCCGTACCAGATATTTTTTCCATACATATCAGGCGTTTATATAGTTCAGACCTGCCTGGAGGAGAATTTATTACCACATTTGAGAAGTAAATTCCCGAAAGTGATTGGGATGGGAAGCGCTAGGAGCGCCGTCGGTTCAGGATCGTATTGAGAGTTTGGACAGACCCCCTCCGTCAAGAGAACGGAGGGGGCTGCCCCTTTCGATGAGTTGAGAGGAGATGTATGGCTTATTCGTTGAGACGGATGGAAGCGGGGCAATATTCAATTTTATTGGTACCTGCTGATAAACACGACACGGAAAAATGAAATGTTGAATGTGCAGGTTGCATGATGGGGGAAAGCGGGGGTGACGGTTTACCGCCTTTATCGTGGTGGCAAAGGAGTATGCCCCCTTAGCGGATGACGATTTCACTGGGGAGGCGGTAGCGGTTGTCAAATTCGTAGGCGACCCCGAAAAGGGGAGCTTCAATAAGAATGGGGTAGCTCACCTTCATGGGATGAGCCCGGGGGGGGGATTTGGTGCCAAATTTATTGGCAACCGCATGATGTGCCGTTTGTTTCGGAGCGCAAAAAAAAGAGATTCCCGTCCCGCCAGAGGGTAGGTCGGCAGGTGGAATCTCCGGCCCGGTATTGTATACCAGTTGTTAGTATGATTATCAGCACAGCCGAAAGGATGCATTTTCACGCTTTCAAGACCATAAAAGGCTTCGTTTCGATGATCTAACAGGGGGGATCTTCCGCGGAGAGGTCACTTCTTCTCCTTTCCCCTTCTCTCTGCCCCGATCCCTCTGTTGCGATTTTCCGCTATTGCGATCCTTCCTTTGATGACCTCGAGAAACGTAATGCCTCCTTTTCGGCAGAATCTGACCGCTTTGAACCTGTCCCAGCTCGGAACAGGAGAATAAGTCGGCGTCTTACTTTTGTCCTGCACCTTAATCTCTCCGGTATATGTCTTCAGCCTGNNACAATGTCCAGATTTATTCACGGAAGAAGGAAAGCCGGGGAGAAAAAGGCAGAAAGAGTCAGGGCCGCCGACGTGCAGGACCTGAGCGTCGAGACTTCCCACGTCATTGCTAAACGGATCACGAAGCTTGGCTGGCTGCCGCCGGATCAGACCATGATCACCAGCTCCTGCGGACTGAACCACCTGGAGAGGAGGATCGCCTTCGGAAAACTCAGGGCGATGGCCGAAACCAAACAGGTGATTCTGCTATGATAAGCTTTCCCCCCCCTTTTTTCTTCCCATCACCTGCAGGTGGTGGGTCGAGCCCCCGGGTCTTCGGCTCTTTCTGTGTGGGGTCGGCAAACGCTCTTTTTTCTTTTTTTTTCACTTCAGATTTAATGGTGAGCCAAATAATTCCGAAAAGAGTTAGAGTGGATTTTTCACAACGATATCGAAGGAGTTGAGGTTAGTCATGATCATGAAAAAGGATGGCGTTCTCTTCTGTGATTCCTGGTACATCCACCTGTGCCAGGAGATGGGTGATGAGGAAAAGAGCGGTGAGCGAATTCTCTATGATGACCTGAGAAAAAAATGGCAATTTGTCGAACGCGGCATCGAGGTGGACATCACTTACTGTCCCTTCTGCGGGGAGGAATTGAAAATAGCCGACACCGATGAAGGAAGCAATTGCGGGGAAGGCGAGTGCGAGGCAAGTTGTGAGAGTGATCCAAGCGGGGAAGCAGAGGGCACGGTTAAGTGCGTCGTCAAGTGCATGGGCTGCGCTCAGGATGTGGCGCTGCTCTATGTTCCCGAAACGAATTGCGTCAGGTCCGGGGAATGCAAGCAGTGCAAAGCAGAGATCACCTTAGTCGTTTCCGCCTGACCGAACTATCCAAACATTTATGGGAAATCACCACCCCTGCTGCTCCG
>JABAOH010009131.1_pt1 | contig 10310 bp, 7 predicted proteins | sample 7062181 | NCBI WGS metagenome assembly JABAOH01 (sample SAMN14538630, study PRJNA623070) | marine sediment metagenome | biome: marine biome [ENVO:00000428]; feature: marine pelagic biome [ENVO:01000023]; material: deep marine sediment [ENVO:00002113]; isolation source: pool of 5 deep marine... | reverse complement strand
AAAACGACCTTCATACTGAAAAAAAACTTAAACAGGACAGCAAAATCCAGTCTGGTATGACGATTTTTGGAGATAAATATATTTTTCTCCTCTGGAAGTACTGTGAAATGTTCGATTAATTCTTCGGTTATCCAATTACGTTTCATTTGTCATAATCACTAAAAATAAATAAAGAAAAAAGTTCCGAGAATAGTAGGTGTCGAAACTTTTTTGTGTTTTTAAGCTCACTTTCCCCTTAATTTGTCTTATAATTTAAGGAAAAAATAGCTTAAGTTCAATGAAAAAATAAAAATCGGAACTTTAGTTTTGAAAGATTTGGGAACAAATGGAAAATTCTATTGAAAGTTTGAGAAATTATAGTGAAGATTTGTACCTGGGGTGCCAAATTGTGCCTAATTTATGTCAATATAGACTAAAAATACTAAAAAATTTTAAAATCAATATACAGTTACTTTTACAATTCGCCACAAAACAATAATGTTTAAAGGAAAAATGTGGTAATAATAAATAAGTTAAAATATTTTGTAAATTAAAGCCTTACGTCAAGCATAACTATTGAAAAAAATTAGCGGGAACGTGTGGGAATCGAACCCACCTACCCCGACTGTTGCCGGGGCACTACGGATTTGAAGTCCGCGGGGCCCACCAGGTACCCTTCCATTCCCATGATGCTTGTATCAACATGAAAATCTTTCAAAATACAGCAGTTAATCATCTATTAATAAATAATTTATGGGTATAATGGATTTTCACACATCTTTCTAAAATACTAATTTTTCTCATTTAAGTCAAGTGAATTTTCATCTTCTTCTGAAATTTTGACCATGCTCAATCCACCTTACACACTTCTGACCCCATGATCTCAACAGCGTCTAAGTTAATCTTTCATTGGGGATGTGTATATTTGCCTGTCAATGAGACGTGTAGCCGTAACAAACACAAATCTCATACTGAATCCTATTTTAAAAATGTTTTTAAGCGGTCTTTAACTGTGAGTTGTGGAAAAGCTGGCACTACCATTGGGTAGGGTACAAACTGTTTTACAGCATACATATTTGTCGTTGTAAGTTTCACTTTTTCCAATTCTCGGGTATTAATTTCTATATCACTTTTATATACCGTGAATAAACTATCAATATAAACTTGAAAATNNAAACTTGAAAATAGTTGTCTTTTGTTTTCATATCTTTGGCATCGATATTTTTTTCTTTCATAATTGATTTAATATATTGCTGACCATGATATAAAGCTAATAAGGCATCTTGCCATATAGTGACATTTCTTTTTACAACATGATTTTGATCCAGCGCTTTTTGATATGCGTCTTTATTAAGATACTGATCTCGGATGAGATCTATAATGGCAGCGCGAAAATGATATCCGAAATCCTTGCTGGATATATTACCCTTCCGATAGACTAACGGATGAGACATCAATGCTTTTTGAAAATCTCTTACTGTCCAGACTTCTTCGTCAATTCGAAAGAATGGGGAATCCATGAATACATCTTTCGCTTCAATACCATTTAGACTCACATCTCCGATTTCACTCTTCCAGAAATTCTGATGGGCGATCATTTTTTCATCGGGATCAGTTGCTTTATCTAAGGAGAAAAAGTATTTTTCTAATTTTTTATAGGTTTTTGGTTCAAATTTAACTTCCTTGCCTTTCATGAGGGTTTTAACATAATTATTCCAGTTGATGCTCGCCTTTGTCTCTCTTATTTTTCCCGCTACTTCTTTATATCTTATTAATGCTTCTTCTCCTCCTATGATAGGATAATCTTTCCATTCCAACACTTTCATAATTAACAATCCGTCGCTCTCTATCTGCAGCGGACCAATGATGGTGTCTTGTTTCAGAGGCTTAGAGAAAAGCGCTTTATGGATTTTTAAATGTTCGGGGTCTTTCCATTTTACCTTTTGCCTGGGTGCCTTCCGATCTTCTTCAAGTTCCTCAAAGAGCTTTTCAACAGTCCTTTCTCCAGATTGAATTCGTTGTTTTATCTTTTCAGCAAATTTATGATCAGTGATGAAATAAAAAGCTAAATCATATTCTCTCCCAGCAAGCTTATAGTTCTCTTTAATTTCAGTTGTATCGATTTCGACCTTGTTGTATGCTTCCTGATAGTATAACTGCTCTCGCATATATTGTTCTTGGATACCTTTTATATAAGCCTGAAATTGTTCACTCTGAGAAAGTTTATCATTTTTGCCTGCATCCAAAGCGATTAATTTTTCTGCAATGAGATTATTTAGAACTGATATTTTACTGTTAAAGATTCTTGGACGCACAGTAAATTCGGCTCTACTCATTAACTCTTGAACAGAGATCGTCTTGTCGCCTATCCTGGCAATTATCTTTTCTTCCGAATCTTTTTTAGCACAAGAAAGTCCAATTAAAAAGATGGTAGTTATCATATAGAAATATTTCATCATCTTATCCTGTAAAGTATAAATACGCTGCAACAATAATGGCAATCACGATCAGAGAAGACAAAACATCACCGATGTTCCAACTGGCTCGGGATTCTTGACGATCTCTGGCAGTCATGGTCGAGTAGCTTAAACCGCTGATTTTTTCATAAGACGGGGGGCTCGGTCATATAACTGACTCAATCATTACCACTATTCACAAACCAGCCCAAATGACGACCAGCTAAAAAATAATCAGTGGATGTCTCTTGCCTTTGTTTGATCACCCACCACGATAAACCCAGGATTACTAGAAAATAGCCAACAACAACAATCAAATCGAGAGTCTGAATTGCCAAATTTCGTTCTTCTTTCTGTATTGGTTAATACTTATTTCTCATGATTTTTATTTTCAGCCTTCACTTAAAACAGATTTTCCGTAGGATAGTACGCACTAGCAGGCAAATTGAATGAGATATCTTCAACTCCCAGCATTTTTACTGCTTCAAATAAAGCCTTTCCCGAATGGTTAAAAGCTACAGCAGTATGATGCGGAAAGCGCTTTTCAATAAGCACATGCCTGTAGAATCTAGCCATTTCCCTGATAGCAATGACACCGATACCGCCGAACGATTTAGGATTGATATTCAGAACTTCACCTTCTGCCATATAGGCTTTTAACTGTGTATCGGCTGTGGATTGAAGTCGGAAGATTGTGATGTCGCCTGGTCGGATTTGCCCTTCCAACGTCCCCCGTGTGATATCCGGTTCATGATCCGGCTCCAACAATCGATGCATGATGAGCTGGTATTTCATCGAATGATTTGCCATACAGGATGCAGGCGTATTGCCGCAATGAAATCCCATGAAAAGATCGTTGGATTTGTAACTACCTATAATCCTTTGGTTCTCTTTAATCATATCATAAGGAACTGTGTTGTTGATATCCAGGAGTGTTGCGGGAAGTTCTGAGACACAGGTTGCCATATATTCACTGAGTGTACCGTAAATATCCACCTCGCAAGAGACGGGGATGCCACGAGTTGCTAAACGCGAATTTACGTAACAGGGAACAAAGGTAAAATACTTTTCAAATGCGGGCCAGCATTTATTGGCAAAAATGCCATATTGAGATGCGCCCAAATTTTCATCCATAAACTTGAGTAAAGCAATTTCATATTGTGCCAATTTGTCTAATATATCGGGATAATTATTACCCGCTCTTAGTTCTTCAGCCATATCTTTTGCCACTGATTCAATTTGGGGATCATCTTTGGCGGAGAGATAGATGTCATACAAATCGAGTTCACTATTTTCCATAATCTCAACACCCATATCATAGAGAGGTTTAATGGGCGCGTTGCAGGCAAGAAAGTCCTGGGGGCGAGGCCCAAATGAAAAGATTTTGAGGCTTTTCAATCCAATCATAACTCTAGCTATGGGAATAAAATACTGAATCATTTTAGCGATTTCCATGGGTATCCCAACCGGATATTCCGGTATATATGGTTTTAATTTTCTTAAGCCGGCGTTGTATGATGTATTTAGCATACCGCAGTGCGCATCACCTCTGCCATGAATTAAATTGTCACCAGTTTCTTCAGCGGCCGCGGCAAACATCACGGGAGCGTCGAAACGTTGTGCGAGGATAGTCGTTGGACCTTCTGGTCCAAAATTGCCTAAGTATATGACAAGCGCATTAATATCCTCCTGTTCAATTTCATCAAGCGCTTTTAATACATCACTTTCATTTTCAATTATTGTCTGTAATTCGGTAATTGGTATTTTCTTTTTATCACATGCCTCAACGACTCTATTTCTTCTGTTTTTTGAAAGCTCAATCGGGAAACAGTCCCGACTGACAGCAATAATTCCCAGTTTGACTTTAGGAATATTCTCCATCGATTACCTCCGTGATAATATATAGCTAAAAATTTTTGTATTTAATTATTGTTGACCATAATAGGCGTCTTTACCATGTTTCCGTAGATAATGCTTGTCTATTAGAGCATTTTTAAGCCTGGGAGTTGTCGGATTTATTTGTAATGTCCAAAATGCTATTTTTGCTAGTTCTTCAAGGATGACACTGTTATACACGGCTTTCTCAGGACTTTTGCCCCATGTGAACGGTCCGTGGCATGCCACAAGAACCATTTCTATTTCCTCGTAGGATAGATTCCGAAATGTCTGAATAATCTGGTTGCCTGTTTCTTCTTCATAATCTCCTTTGATCATATCGTCACCCATAACCTCTGTACATGGTATATCGCTTGCTAAATGATCGGCATGAGTGGTTCCGAAGATTGGAATTGGTTTCATAGCCTGCGCCCAGGCAACGGCATAAGGGGAATGAGTATGACATATACCTGCAATTGTAGGAAAATTTCTATATAGTACCGAATGCGTTTTTGTATCAGATGATGGGCGCAATTTACCTTCAATTACATTGTTCTTAAGATCTACAACAACTATATCCTCGGGCTTTAAATCATCATAACGAACGCCACTCGGCTTAATGGCAAACACGCCTTTATCACGATCAATGGCGCTCACATTTCCAAAGGTGAAAATGACAAGACCATGTTTCGGAAGAACCATGTTGCACTTCCAGGCTATTTCTTTGAGTTCTCGATATGGGCTCATATTATGTCAATTTGTTTTCAATAAATTCCCCTAATTTAGAGTATTTTTGGTATAAAAATTCATATTTTCGTGCATTTTCTGGATTGGGTTGATATTCTTTTTCAAATCCGCTTCCCATTGCTTTTTGAGCTTCCTCTATCGAAGAATAGATGCCGGCAGCCGTGGCTGCACACATCGCAGCACCTAAAGCACAAGCCTGCTCAGCTCTGGCGACTTTAATACTTTTATTTAAAACATCTGAATGTACCTGCATGACAAATGGCGCTTTTTTTGCCACACCTCCAAGCGCAATGACACTATCAATTCTAACACCTTCCGAAATAAAACGATCGACAATTTTTTTTGCGCCAAATGCAGTCGCTTCCACCAATGCTCGAAAAATCTTTGGAGCATCAGAACCGAGATTCAAACCAGTAATTGCACCCTTTAAGAGTTGGTTGGCATCAGGAGTCCTTCTACCATTCAACCAATCCAATGCTACAATACCTGATTCATCCATCGCTACTTTTTCAGCTTCGTCTGATAAAACAGGAATGATCTGTTCTGAAATTTCTTCTTTGATCTTTTCTTTTGTTTCGGTATTCAGGAAGGCGCTTCCTTTCAGAATATTGTCTAACGGCCACATCAGTAACTCCTTAAACCAGGCATAGACATCACCAACACACGATTGTCCAGCTTCCATACCGAGCATACCTGGTACGATTGATCCATCTACCTGACCGCAGATACCTCGGACAAGTTTGTCTCCGAATTCTTCCATTGGTGCGATAAGCATGTCACAGGTGGATGTGCCAACAATCTTAGTCAAAACATAAGGTTCAATTTCGCCACCAACGCCTCCCATGTGCGCATCAAATGCGCCAACACCCACAACAACCTCTTCACTCAATCCCAATCGTTCAGCCCACGCTGAAGATAGGGTTCCAAATGGTTCGTTACATGTATAAGTCTCTTCATAGAGACGATCTCTCAATCCTCTTAACAATGGATCGAGCTTCACCAGAAATTCTTCTGAGGGCAAGCCATCAAATGATGCATGCCACATGGCTTTATGTCCAGCCGCACATCGACTTCTTTTAATTTTGAGGAGATCTTTTTGTCCCGTTAGAAGTGCAGGGATCCAATCACAGTGTTCCATCCAAGAGAACGCCGCATTTCTCACTTTTTCATCTTCGCGAAGCACATGCAGTATTTTCGCCCAGAACCATTCTGAAGAATAAACGCCACCTTCATATTTTGTAAAATCAACACCACCCCAGGTTCGAGCAAGTTGATTGATTTCTCCAGCCTCTTTAACAGCAGTATGATCCTTCCATAAGATAAACATGGCATTTGGATTTTCTTCAAAGCCAGGGGATAAAGCTAAGGGAATACCCTCTTTGTCCACAGCGACAGGCGTAGAACCGGTTGTATCAACTGAGATTCCTTTAATTTTGTTGGCAGTGTTTGGAGGTGCCTTTGACAGAGCCTCGTGGATCGTAAATTCTAATCCCTCAATGTAATCTAGCGGATGCTGTCGGAATTGATTTTTTGCAGGATCACAATATTTTCCTTCTTTCCATCGGTTGTAATCGTAAACCGAGCTTGAGACTTCATTCCCATTTGAAGCATTTACAATAATCGAACGAACTGAATCTGTCCCAAAATCAATACCAATGACAAAATTTTCTTCCTTCATTGTGATTTACTCCCTATCATTACGACTTAGAATGTGTGAGCTATCAATCTAAAAAATAAATAAATTTTTTATAAGAATCAAATATTTATTTCATATTATTGATAAAACTTCTGTAAGTTCCAAAATGGAAACAAGGACGGATGATTTTATCGATCCATATCGAACTTATGCTTAGTAATATGTTTGTAAGTTTCTCCTGGTCTTAGGATTGGTGATGGAAACATTTCCTTTACAATCATTTTAATCTCCTGAAAATTACCGAATGTTTTATTTTATGATATTTTTATTCGAAGCGTTGATAATAATCAATGTTTTCTTTGGTTACGATATCCAACTGCATCATAATTTTTTCATCAACATTTTCATTCAGAACTACATGTCGGTATAGCGTATAAATTCCTTGATAGCCTTGCATTTCAGGACTTTGACTAATTAAATAATCAATGATGCCCTCTCTTAGATATTTAATGTTTTCCTCAATTAAATCATAACCAATTAATCGGACTCTGTCTTTTAAAGATGCTTCGATTATTTGATCGGCAATTTTATGCGTGGAAACGTTTGTTACGAATATCCCTTGAAGATCATTGTTTTCAGAACTAATCCGTCTATAACACTTTTTAAAAAGCTTTCTATCGCCATTTCCGTCAACATCATAAATAACGATTCTATGTTTGTTATTATCTTTAAAGTAAGAATGAAACCCATCTGCTCTTCTATTAATGTGATGATCCTCTGGTAAAACTCTAATAATTGCAATACTTCCCCTATCATTAATAATTTGACTCATTAGTTTGGCGGCTAAAATGCCGCTTTGATAGGCATCTTGTCCTATGTAAGAGAGACTTTTTGAATTGGGAATTTTAGAATCAAAAAATACATACGGTAGGTTAGGGGGAATTGTTTGAACAAATTTATGAAAGGCGTTGGATAATACTGGTGCAATTAGAAGTCCGTCCAAATTGGCTTCCAGTACTTGTAAAACATTTGTTTTAAAAGATTTCTCCGAATATTTATCATAATGGAAAAATTCAATTTTTACTTTGTGACTTTTCAGTTCTGATTGTGCTTTATTTATACCTTTTACAGGATTTTCCCAATATTTACTGTCTTGAATAAGTTCCGGCATTAAAATCCCAAATTTGAATGTTTTTCGAAGTTTCAAATTTCGGGCAAATACATTTGGTTTATAGTTGAATTCTTTAAGGACCTGCTTTACTCTTTTTTCCGTTTCTGGAGCAACTTTTCCTCTGTTATGTATAACGCGATCTACCGTACCTATTGAAACCTTCGCTTTTTCCGCAATCGTCTTGATGGTGATCATAAGTCTTAGACTTTCATATTATAGAGATTTTTTTAGAAATATGCCTGCAGCCAATTTAGACTGCAGGCATCATTAAAATACAAAAAGATAAATCAATGTCCTTTTATTTCATTAATACCATCTTCTTTACAAATTTGAGATTATCTTGTGTCTTCAACCGATAGAAATAAACACCAGCGGCAACTGTTCGGCCCAAATCATCTTTCGCATCCCATGTAACTTCATGATGTCCAGCTATCATTGGTCTATTCATTAATGTTCTCACCCGTTGACCAAGCATGTTGTAGATTTCTAGCCTCACATTTCCGGTTTCTGCTAAAGAAAAACCAATTGAAGTTGTAGGATTAAATGGATTTGGATAATTTTGTTGCAATTCAAAAGATTTTGGCAAATCAGCATGGTTAATTTGTTTAACCGAGGTTACGGCGGCTTCATCTGGACTAAACATTTTAACCATCAAGAAATCATCGCAATAGGCAGTTCCCTCATGATCTTTCCAGATGTATACCTCAGCAGTATCTGATCCTTCAGGTTGGGTAAATGAAATTACTCCACTGGTGTAGTTAGTCGATCCGATTTTATAAAAGATCTCGTCACCGCCATAATTTTTAACACCGAAATACACGGTATCGCCTTCAGTAACAACTTTGGCAGATGCAGTAATTCCATAGGTACAACCGGGTACAAGATTCTTTACCTGTTGGGCAAAACCGCCACCCCAGGAAATTCCATTGATAACAGCGGCGAATTCGCCACTTATCACATGATTCGTATCGGTCTCTACAGCAGCATTATACGCCCAGAGATCCCAAAGCGTATTCGATTCGAATCCAGCATTTTTTAAGTAATTATGGTAGTGACGCACACTCCAGTCGTCAGTCGCAGCCTCCGCTCCCGGACCCTGCCATCCCCAAATATCTGCTGTAACATTTGTGTCACCCATAGTAAACGTGTGAACGAATGGTACCCAATCAGTAACAACTGAGGAACCCCCTAGTTTGGAACCTGGTCCCGCGAAATCTTGGACACCCCAATAAATCCCCCACTCAATGCTAGTATCGCCTGTATACCAGTCAAGACGCGCAAAACCTGTCAATGTGTACGTTGCTCCGGGCGTAAGACCCCCAACTTCCTGTCCGTAAGAAAAATCTGCATATTCATCCCAAGTGAGAGGTGATTCTGGGAAAGAACCACACCAGGTACCGGAATATGGATATAGATCATCTAAAAAGCATTCTTCGTCAAACCAATGATTCCAGCCTGGCGCGGTAGTGTCGGTAAACGCAGTTTCTTCCTCAAACCCAGGATCGACTACATAATTGGTAAGGGGTACCACACTAACTTCATCTATCAAAATATCGACATCAATCGTGGTACTACCATCCGTCCAGCAACCGCTTTTAATTATCATATGGACAGTTACAGGGCCTTCGCCCGGGTTGCCAGGTGCGAGATAAAACGGGCCGGGTCCTTCACAAGCATCATCTTGAAACGTCCCATCGACTCCCGAACCACCGCAACCCACAAAACCGTTAAATCCGAGGAACCGCATTCCTGGTGGATCATAATCCTGGCCTTCTACGGGTGCGTCAGTGGATAGATAAATCTGGGTCCACGCACCACTACGATCTCCGCCTGTTAGTTCCGTAAATGCAGCACTAACGTAGTACCACATCCCACTTTCCATGGTCAATGGCTGCGTGATAATATGCTGTGTCCAAACTGAACCCATGGCAAGAATATTTAGACATCCACCTTTACCGAATTTCGGTACATCATCCGTATAACCAAATACTAAATCTGATTGAACTGTACTGCCACAATCCCAGGACTGCCACGCTGAGGCGTCTTCCATGTCACCACCTACTACTAGTTCTTGTGATATCGTACCCGTTGTTAAGCACAAGATAAAAGAAGCTACAATAAGCGGTACAAATAAGCGTGATTTCATTTTAACCTCCTGTTTTTTTCAGTTAAATTGCTTAAATATATTCTCAATCTAAAATAGTAATTATTTCTATTTAATTTAATAATATCACCTCCTTCGATAGAAAATTGTTCATAATATTTAGATATTTATTGCACTTGATCATCTTTTGCACTTTCCATTTCAAAATAATCAATTAGAAATAGAAAGGGCCTTTCTTAGAAATTTTAGTACCATCGCTAACCTCCATTTTAAAATTAGGCTACTATTATTGATTAAAATTCACAAATTCAGATTATCAAAATCTCATTTGAATGTTAAGGG
>JABAOH010103277.1_pt1 | contig 10311 bp, 3 predicted proteins | sample 7062181 | NCBI WGS metagenome assembly JABAOH01 (sample SAMN14538630, study PRJNA623070) | marine sediment metagenome | biome: marine biome [ENVO:00000428]; feature: marine pelagic biome [ENVO:01000023]; material: deep marine sediment [ENVO:00002113]; isolation source: pool of 5 deep marine... | reverse complement strand
CGCGTCGAGGGCTTCTTCTTTCTTGTTGAGCCCGCAGAACATGCAGGCGGCGTTGTACAGCACCGCCGCCTCGTCGGGTCGGAGAACCATCGCCAGGTTGGCCTCGCGCATGGCCTCCTCGACGCGATTCTCGTCCGCGTAGTTCGAGGCCAGCAGGATCCTCGCACGGGCGTCCTCGGGGACCTCCTGGAGGTGTTTCTCCAGCACCTGAACGAAGCGTTGACGTACGTTCTTGGCGCCGTCCATCTTGCCCAGCGCGGTGAGTGCGTTGACCACCGGAACGTAGACGTTGTAGTCGGGCCCGGCCGAATCGAGGGCGGCCTCGCCGATGTTGGCCACCTCCTGGTACTCCCCCGCCGCGAACAACGCGCGGACCAGCAGGTAGTAGGCACCCTCGCAGTCGCTCTTGCGATCGATCGCGGTGCGCACCGTGGCCACGGCGGCGTCGAACTGACCGAGCGAGTAGTACACCCACGATTGAGCGACGAGAACTTCAGGTTGGGACGGCTGCAACTCGGAGGCTTTCTTCGCGGCGCGGCGCGCCCGCTCGAGCAGCGCCTCGTCGGTTCCGAAGCTGCCCTGGTACTGGGCACAGACGTTCGCGATCGCGGCAAAGGCCAGCGCGAAGTTGGGATCCTGCGCCACGGCGCTCTCGTACATCTGCAGCGCGAAGTCGACGTCCTGTCGCGTCAGGCGGCGCGCGTAGCTCTTGCCCTTCAGGTACATGTCGTAGGCCTGCAGGTCGTCGGTCGGCTTGGCCGCCAGCGCTTCCTGCTCCTGCGGGGACAGGGTGATGCGCAGCGCCTCGGCGATCTTGCGGGCGATCTCGTCCTGGACCTCGAAGACGTCCTTCATCTCCCGGTCGTAGCGCTCCGACCAGAGCGGGAAGTCGGTCTTCGTGTCGATGAGCTGGGCGTTGATGCGCAGCCGGTCACCCGCCCGACGCAGGCTGCCCGCGAGCACGTGCGACGCGCGGAGCTGCTGGCCGATCTGCGCGGGCGTGACCGGCTTGTCGCGGTAAGCGAGCACCGTCGGCCGCGAGAAGATGTTGAGGCCCTTGATCTTGGAGAGCTCGGTGATGATGTCCTCGGTGATGCCGTCGCGGAAGTACTCGTCTTCCTTGGCGCCGCTGAGGTTCTCGAAGTAGAGCACCGCGACCGAGTTTTCTCCGGCGTCGTCCCCCGCTCCCTTCCGGGCATCCGGGCTGGAGCTGGCCTGGAGACTCGCGGAATCCAGATCGCGCTTGAGCCGTACCAGATCGGTCTTCAGATCGGTGGCCGTCTGGTAACGCAGGTTGCGATCCTTCTCCATCGCCTTGTCCAGGATGCGCGCGAAGCCCTCGGGGATCGAGCCGTTGACGGTGCACACCGGGATCGGCTGGCGGTTGAGGATCGCCTCGAAGACCACGGCCGAGGTGTTGCCCTCGAACGGCATGATCCCGGTGGCCATCTGGTACAGCACGGTGCCGAGGGAGAACAGATCGGTGCGCGCGTCGGTCAGCTTGCCCCGCGCCTGCTCCGGCGACATGTAGGCCACGGTCCCGATCACGGCGCCGGCCTTGGTCAGCGCCGCGCTGTCGGCGAGCGTCTCCTGGTCGGGCCCCGCCGGCCCGCGCTGGCCCGCCTCGACCTTGGCCAGTCCGAAGTCGAGGATCTTGGCCTGACCGCGCGAGTTGACGAACACGTTGACCGGCTTGATATCGCGATGGACGATGCCCTTGGAGTGGGCCGATTCCAGCGCGTCGGTGATCTGGACGGCGAGCTCGAGCAACGGGCCGATCTCCATCGCCCGCCCGTCGATCATCCGGGCCAACGTCTCTCCCTCGAGAAGCTCCATCACGATGAACGTGTGGTCCTCGTGCTTCTCGATCGAGTAGACGGTGCAGATGCCGGGATGATTGAGCGCCGAGGCGGCGCGCGCCTCGCGCTCGAAGCGCTCGAGCGAGTTGCCGCTCTGCTCCATGTCCTTGGACAGGAACTTCAACGCCACCGTGCGACCCAGCTGGGTATCGGTGGCCTCGTAGACCACCCCCATGCCGCCGCGGCCGAGCTCGCTGAGGATCTCGTAGTGCAGGACCGTTTGGCCGATCAGCGATTCCATCCACTCCCTCAACCGGACGCGACGGCATCGCGCTACCGGCGTACGTACTGCCGTTCTCAGGGGATGGTCAATTGTAACGAACGAGCTTCGGGAATGGTTAGGCCAAAAGAAAAGCCCCGAGGGGTTCCGGTCCTCGGGGCTACCCACTTGTTCGATAGGACCGGGGGGAGGTCCTTTCGGACACCGATATAAGTACAACGTCGGGCCGGATCTCTCAACGCGAGGCCCGGGCTCGAAGCGGACGGATCGTCCGCAGCCAGAAAAACAGGGTTTTTTCAGGATTCCTGCAGCTTACTCAGCTCCTCGACCGAAGGGCAGGAACAGATCAGGTTGCGATCGCCCCAGACGTTGTCGATGCGCGCCGAGTAGGGCCAGAACTTCGCCTGGCGCACCCACTCGAGCGGGAAAGCGGCCTGCTCCCGGCTGTACGGCCGGTCCCAGGTGTCCGCTGCGATGTCCTGCGCGGTGTGCGGCGCGTTGCGTAGCGGGTTGTTGGCGGCGTCGATCTCGCCGTCCTCGATCGCCCGGATCTCCTCCCGGATCGGGATCATCGCCTCGCAGAAGCGGTCGAGCTCGGCCTTCGACTCGCTCTCGGTCGGCTCGATCATCATCGTCCCGGCCACCGGGAACGACATCGTCGGCGCGTGGAAGCCGAAATCGATCAATCGCTTGGCCACATCGTCGACGCTGATCCCGGCGGTCTTCTTGAACCCGCGCAGGTCGATGATGAACTCGTGGCCCACGCGGCCGCCGCGGCCCTTGTAGAGGATTGGGTAATGCTCCTTCAGCCGCTCCGCCATGTAGTTGGCGTTGAGGATCGCCACCTGGGTCGCGCGCTTCAGCCCGGCGGCCCCCATCAGGGCGATGTAGGTCCACGAGATCGGCAGGATGCTCGGGCTGCCCCACGGCGCGGCCGAGATCGCACCGATGGCGTGCTCGTGTCGCGGACCGCCGAACGGATGTCCCGGCAGGAACGGTGCCAGGTGTGCGGCCACGCCGATCGGCCCCATCCCCGGCCCGCCGCCGCCGTGCGGGATGCAGAAGGTCTTGTGCAGGTTGAGGTGGCAGACGTCGGCGCCGATATCGCCGGGGCGGCACAGGCCGACCTGGGCGTTCATGTTCGCGCCGTCCATGTAGACCTGCCCGCCGTTGCGGTGCACGGCCTCGCAGATGCGCTGGATGTCCTCCTCGAACACACCGTGCGTGGAGGGATAGGTGATCATCAACGCGGCGAGATCGGCGGCGTGCTCCGCCGCCTTGGCCTCCAGGTCGTCGACATCGACGTTGCCGTTCTCGTCGCAGGCCACGGGCACGACGCGCATCCCGGCCATCACCGCGCTGGCCGGGTTGGTCCCGTGAGCGCTGGTCGGGATGAGACAGACGTCGCGATCACCCTCGCCGCGTTGGCGGTGGTACGCACGAATCACGAGCAACCCGGCATACTCACCCTGCGCGCCCGCGTTGGGCTGTAACGAAACCGAGTCGAAGCCCGTGATCTCGGCCAACCACGCCTCGAGCTGGTCGAACAACGCGTGGTAGCCGCGGGCCTGTTCCGCCGGCGCGAAGGGGTGCATCCGACCGAACTCCGGCCAGGTGATCGGCAACATCAACGACGTCCCGTTGAGCTTCATCGTGCACGAGCCGAGGGGGATCATCGACTGGGTCAGCGACAGGTCCCGCCCTTGCAGCCGGTGCAGGTAGCGCAGCATCTCGTGCTCGGATTGATGCCGTGAGAACTCCTCGTGCTCGAGGTAAGCGCTCGTCCGTGCCAGTGGCGCGGCATAGCTCGCATCGACCTGCGAGGCGAGGTCCGCGGCGCTGGGCAGGTCGTCCGATTCACCGGCGAAGATGCCGAGCAGCCGGTCGAGGTCGGCCTCGGTGGTCACCTCGTCCAGGGCCACCCCGACCGACGCGTCGTCGTAGCGCCGCAGGTTGATCCTTGCGGCCGCCGCGCGGTCGTGGATCGTCGCCGCCGTCGCCCCATCGCCCACACAAACACGCAACGTGTCGAAGAACGGCGCGTCGCCGACGGAGTAGCCCAACCGTGTCAGGCCCGCGGCAAACGCCGTGGTCATGAGGTGGATGCGCTCGGCGATCGCGCGCAGTCCTCTGGGGCCGTGGTACACCGCGTACATCGCCGCCATGACGGCCAGCAGCACCTGCGCCGTGCAGATGTTGCTGGTGGCCTTGTCGCGGCGGATGTGCTGCTCGCGCGTCTGCAGCGCCAGGCGGTAGGCCGGCCGGCCGGCCGCGTCTTTCGACACACCGACGATGCGTCCCGGAACCAGACGTTTGTGGGCCTCGCCGGTCGCCAGGAACGCGGCGTGCGGCCCGCCGAAGCCGAGCGGCACGCCGAAGCGCTGGCTCGAGCCGACGGCGATGTCCGCGCCGATCTCGCCCGGCGGGCGGAGCAAGGTCAAGGCGAGCAGGTCGGCGGCCACGACGACGCAGCTGCCCGCCGCCTTGACCCGCGCAATCCACGCCTCGTCGTCACGGATCACACCGTCGGTGTTCGGATACTGAACCAGCACACCCGAGAGATCGGTGCGCGACGTGTCGAGGCCCGCGACCGGCCCGCTCTCGAACACGATCCCGAAGGCCTCGGCACGAGCGCGTACGACCGCGATCGTTTGCGGATGACAGTCGTCCGCAACGAAGAATCCCCCTCGCTGCCCGCGGGCGATCGCGTGGCACATCGCCATCGCCTCGGCGGCGGCGGTCGCCTCGTCGAGCAGCGACGCGTTGGCCAGCGGCAGCCCGGTGAGATCGGCGACCATCGTCTGGAAGTTGAGCAGCGCTTCCAGCCGGCCCTGCGCGATCTCCGCCTGGTACGGCGTGTACTGCGTGTACCAGCCGGGGTTCTCGAGGACGTTGCGCTGGATCACCGGCGGCGTGATGCAGTCCGAGTAGCCCAGCCCGATGAACGAGCGAAAGACCTGGTTTGCCTTCGAAAGGGCGCGCAGCTCCTGAAGCAGTTCGTGCTCGCCCCGCGGTTTGCCGAGTTTCAACTCGCGCGTCAGGCGGATCGACGCGGGGACGACGGCATCGGCCAACGCGTCGAGCGAGTCGACGCCGACCGTCTCGAGCATGGCCCGCACGCCTTCCCCGGACGGGCCGATGTGACGCTCGACGAACAGATCGTTCGGTTCAAGCAACGTCTTCGGCCGACGCAGCGTGTCCACCATGGGTGATCCAACCTCCACCGAGAACAAGGTCCCCGTCGTACGCGACCGCCGCCTGACCCGGCGTGATCGCCCTCTGGGGCTCATCAAAGATTACGGCCGCGCGACCGTGGCCGAGATCGCGTACAGTTGCGGGTTCGCCGTCGTGGGTCGAACGGATTCGAACCCGGGCCCTCAAATCGCCTCCCGGGCGCTCGAACGGGATCCACCGAGCACGCTCGACGGTGCAACGATCGGTCCACAGTGCCGTGTCGTCCCCCACCAGGACACGGTTTTTTCCGGCGTCGACGCCGATCACGTAGAGCGGGTTTTGGGCGGCGATCCCGAGTCCGCGCCGCTGCCCGACGGTGTAGCGGCTCACGCCGCGATGTTCGCCGAGCACCGCGCCGCGCCGGTCGACGATCGGCCCCGCCTCGTCTCGTGCGGCGTACCCCGTGCGCTCCAGGAACCCGCGATAGTCCTCGCCCTTGGCCACGAAGCAGAGGTCCATCGACTCGGGCTTGTCCGCGTTGACCAGCCCGAACTCGGCGGCGAGGTCGCGGACGTCATCCTTCTGTAAGTGCCCCAGCGGAAACTCGGCGAGACGGCGCTGGGTTTCGGACAGGTCGAACAGGAAGTAGGACTGGTCCTTGCTGCGATCCACGGCCTGCCGGAGCAGGGTCCGCCCGGTCGCAGGGTCTTTCTCGAGGATGGCGTAGTGCCCCGTCGCGACGCGCTCGGCGCCGACGGCGCGGGCACGCCCCACCAGCGTCCCGAACTTCATGAAGGTGTTGCAGCGGACGCAGGGCGACGGCGTGCGGCCCTCGGCGTAGTCGTCGGCGAACGGCTGCACGACGTGGCGGCGGAACTCGTCCTCCAGGTCGATCACGTAGTGCGGGAATCCGAGCCGATCGGCCACCTGTCGCGCGTCGCGGAAATCCTCGGGGGAGCAGCAGCGACCGTAGCGCTCGGTCGAGCCCGCCAGGCCGTCGATCAGCTGCATCGAGAATCCGACGATCGCACGCGAGTCGCGGGCCAGCAGGCAGGCGGCAACCGAGCTGTCCACCCCGCCGCTCATGGCGACCGCTGTCGGTGCCGAAGCACCCATATCGCTCTCCTTTACCCTGAGCCGGTCACGTTAGCGGCGGCCCCCGAACGCGTCAAGAAGCCGACTGTCGGAGACCTTCGCGGACCTGTTCGACGACCTCGGGGAAGCGTTCGAAGAACAGGTCGACCTCCTCCGGCGTGCTGCTCCACCCGAGGCTGATGCGCACCGCGCCGCGCGCCTCGTCGTCGTCGAAACCCATGTCGAGCAGCACGTGGGACGGCTCCACCGCTCCGGACGCGCATGCCGACCCGGTGGAGACCGCGATCCCGGCCAGGTCCAACGCGATAGTGAGCATCTCGCCCGGAACACCGGGGATCGCGAAGTTGACCGTGTTGGGCAAGCGGGACACACCCTGGCCGTGGAATCGCACGGTCGGGTACATCTCGCGCAGGCGCGATTCGATCCGCGCGCGCTGGCGCAGCAGCCGCCGCGACGACTCGCGAATCTCGGCGAGTGCCTCGTCCGCCGCGGCCCCGAACCCGACCAGACCCGCGACATTCTCGGTGCCTCCGCGGCGGCGCTTCTCCTGGGCGCCGCCGCCGATCAACGGCGCCAAGACGAGGCCGGAGCGGACGATCAGGGCGCCTGCGCCCTGCGGGCCGCCGATCTTGTGGGCGGAGATCGCGACGAGATCCGCCGAGGAGCGCTGGAGGCTGATCTCGAGCTTGCCGGCGGCCTGCACCGCGTCGACCAGGAACGGCACGCCGCGCTCGCGGCAGGCGCGGCCGATCTCCTCGACGGGCTGGACCACGCCGGTCTCGTTGTTGGCCCACTGCAGGCAGGCCAGCGCGACGTCGGGTCCGAGGTGCATGAGGAAGCGGTCGACATCGACCCGGCCGTCGGCCCCGCAGGAGACCGGGACGACCAGGCCGCCCCGGCGAGCCGCGAGCCGCGCCGATTCGAGGACCGCCGAGTGCTCGCAGCCGCTGACCACGATGCGCCGCCGGTCGTCGGGCGCGCGGTCGCAGACCCCGCGCACCGCCGCGGCGATGGCCTCGGATCCACCCGAGGTGAAGACCAACTCGGACGGGCGGCACCCCGCCAAGTTGGCGACCTGCCGCCGCGCCTGCTCGATCAGTGAACGGGCCTCCCGTCCCTCCTGGTGCATCGAGGAGGGGTTGGCGTGGTCCAGCCCGAAGACCCGCTCCATGGCCCTCCGCGCCGCCGGGCGCAGCGGGCTCGTCGCGTTGTGATCCAGGTAGATGCGTGCCGCTCGCTCGCTCATCGATTGCCGCCTCGGCCCTATGTTACATTGCTTCGTCGCGCGAACCTGCGCCCGATTCTGGCGGTTTTCTCGGCCGCGGCGGACTTCGAACACCCATGGACCTGAAGGACACGATCAACCTCCCGAAGACCAACTTCAAGATGAAGGCGAACCTGCCCCAGAAGGAGCCGGAAACGCTCGACTGGTGGGAGTCGATCGACGTCTACGCCAAGATCCGCGAGGCCCACGCCGGCGAGCCGACGTTCGTGTTCCACGACGGACCGCCCTACGCCAACGGCAACATCCACCTCGGCCAGGCGCTCAACAAGATCCTCAAGGACTTCGTCGTCAAGTCCCGCTCGATGATGGGCCACGACGCGCGCTACGTCCCCGGCTGGGACTGCCACGGCCTGCCCATCGAGTTACGGGTCGACCGCGAGCTCGGACCCAAGAAGGCGGAGCTCGACGCGCTGCACGTTCGCGAACGCTGCCGGCGCTACGCGCTCAAGTTCATCGGCGTGCAGCGCAAGGAGTTCCGCCGGCTCGGCGTGTTCTGGGACTGGGCGCTCGACGCCGAGGAGGAGAGGGCCGCCGCCCCGAGCCGCAAGGCGATCTACCGCACGATCGACCGCACCTACGAGGCCGAGATCGTGCGTCAGATGGGCCGCTTCTTCACCAACGGCTCGATCTACCACGGCGTCAAGCCGGTGCACTGGTGCTGGTCGTGCAAGACCGCGCTGGCCGAGGCCGAGGTCGAGTACGCCGATCGATCGGACGCCTCGATCTACGTGAGACTCCCGCTGGCCAACGCCGGCACGCGCGTACCGGAGCTCGAAGGGCTCGACGTCGCCCTGTTGATCTGGACGACGACCCCGTGGACGCTGCCCGCCAACCTGGCCGTCGCGCTTCACGCCCAGCTCGACTACGTCGCGGTCCAACACGGCGACGAGGCGTGGATCGTGGCCGAGGGGTTGCTCGCGGACGTGCGCGAGAAGTGCGGCTGGGACGACCCCGAGCTGCTCGCCCGCTTCAAGGGCGCCCAGCTCGTCGGTGAGGGCGACGACTGGGTCGGGGATGAGCTTCCGATCGAGCGTCCTTATCTCGCTCCCACGGGTGCCGCGGCGAAACCCGGCGTCTTGCTCCTCGGCGATCACGTCACGCTCGACGCGGGCACCGGCTGCGTCCACACCGCGCCGGGTCACGGCGCCGATGATTTCCACATCGGGCAACGTTACGGGCTGGAAGTGTTCAATCCGGTCGACGACGAGGGCCGCTTCGACGCGTCGAAGGTGGGCGAGGACTGGCTCGCCGGCGCGTTTGTGCTCGATGCCAACAAGGCGATCATCGCCGACCTCGACGGACGCGGCTGGCTCGCGCACCACGAGGACTACCGGCACAGCTACCCGCACTGCTGGCGCTGCAAGAACCCGGTGCTGTTCCGCTCGACGCCGCAGTGGTTCATCTCGATGGACGCGACCGGGCTGCGCGGCAAGGCGCTCGAGCAGATCCGCAAGACGCACTGGACACCGGCCTTCGGCGAGGAGCGCATCGCATCGATGATCGAGACGCGTCCCGACTGGTGCATCTCGCGCCAGCGGACGTGGGGCGTACCGGTGCCGGTCGCGGTTTGCAGCGAGTGTTTCGACACGAACGACCGGGCGTTCGTCCGCGACGAGGCGTTCTTCGAGCACCTCGCCGCGTTGTTCGCCGACGAGGGCTCGAACGCCTGGTACGGCGCACCCGACGGCGACGGCGGACACCGCCCGTACGCCTCCGAGGCAGAGCGGCTCGAACGTCTGATCCCTGCCGGCGTCGTCTGCCCGCAGTGTAACGAGCACGACCATCTCGTGTTGCAGGACCACATCGTCGATGTTTGGTTCGAGTCGGGCGCGTCGCATGGTGCCGTGCTCGGGCACGACGAGGGACTCCCCTGGCCGGCCGATCTCTACCTCGAAGGCCACGACCAGTACCGCGGCTGGTTTCACTCGTCGCTCCTCGTGGCGGCCAACGATCGTGACGAGGCGCCGTACCGAGCGGTGCTGACGCACGGGTTCACGGTCGACGCCGAGGGTCGCAAGATGTCCAAGTCGCTCGGCAACTACGTTTCGCCGCTCGACCTGGCCGACAACCGCGGCGCGGAGATCCTGCGCTTGTGGGTTTCGATGATCGACTTCCTCGAGGACATGCGGATGTCGGAGGAGACGCTCGAGCGCAACGTCGAGACCTACCGCAAGGTGCGCAACACCTTCCGCTACATGCTCGGCAACCTGCACGAGTTCGATCCCGCGACCGATCGAGTCCCGTACGACGAGCTGGTCGAGATCGATCGCTGGGCGCTGCAACGACTGGAACAGCTGCGCGAACGGCTGATTCGGGCCTACGACCGCTACGAGTACCACCTCGTTTACCACGGCGTGCATCAGTTTTCGACCGTCACGCTCTCCGCGTTTTACTTCGACATTCTCAAGGACCGGCTGTACACGAGCCCGGCCAAGAGCCCCGAGCGGCGCTCCGCACAGACCGCGTTGTGGGTGCTGGCCGACGGCCTGTGCCGCTTGATGGCACCGGTCCTGTGTTTCACCGCCGAAGAGATCTGGCAAAAGCTCGAGACGTTGCGGGGCCACGAAGCGTGGGCCGATCGCTCGGTGCACGCCACGCATTTTCCCGACGCGGTCGTCGAGCGGACCGATCCCGCCCTGCTCGATCGCTGGACACGACTGGGTCAGATTCGCGAGGAG
>JABAOH010063772.1_pt1 | contig 10311 bp, 7 predicted proteins | sample 7062181 | NCBI WGS metagenome assembly JABAOH01 (sample SAMN14538630, study PRJNA623070) | marine sediment metagenome | biome: marine biome [ENVO:00000428]; feature: marine pelagic biome [ENVO:01000023]; material: deep marine sediment [ENVO:00002113]; isolation source: pool of 5 deep marine... | reverse complement strand
ACAGACAAATTAAGGAACTTTATCCCGAACTCAAAATACAAGCGGAGCAAGACCCTGAATTAAAGAATTACGTGGAAAACTTTGAAAATGAAATGAAAGGCATATCTACATTCTGCAAGGACTTTTTCGAAAAGTATTCGCTTGGCGGCGGTGGGATCGAATTCTTTAGAGATTTTGAAAAACTCAAAAACGAACTCGAAACTAGTTTGCAAGAAGAAAAGGACCTTCTCACGCGGAAGGAAAAGTAAAGAAAAAGAGGGGATTTGTTCTGTCCTGGCAGAACTCCTGGAAATGCATATCATTCCGTACTTTTGATTTTTTTTCTTTCAAACTTACCCGTGGAGTTTCCCTACAGCAGAATATTTATTGCCAAAGGAAAACGTTTGTAAATAGAAAATCGTCTTTAATAGGGGATTTTGAGAGATTAGCAGTTTGGCATCTTTATTGCTCTATAAAAAGTGGAATTTGGCAGAAGTCAAATTCCCGGTTGGATCTAGTGTCCAGCTAATCCATCAACTAAAAACTATAAAGGAGGAAAGAAAAATGAAAAAGAAAATCAACAACAAACTGGTTTTGAACAAGAAAACCATAGCCAACCTGGGGTTGTCCGAAATGAAACAGGCCAAAGGCGGCGATTACACAGATGATCCCTGTTTACCTTCAGCAGGCTGTACGCCAGATTGCCCCAGCGACCAGGGGGCAGTATGTGCGCCGGAAACCGCTTATCCTACCGGGCATTCTTGCTTTACGATTTGTTGGGATTGCTGGGTTTCAGTTCCCGGGTTTTGTTAATCGTACCTGCATGTTACCGCTCATTCGGTTTAAAACCCATAACATGTAACAGTTTAATCAGGGGATCACAGTTGGCAGCAAGATTTAAAACGTTTATGGCATGGATAGTGCTGGACTTATAAGCTGTCAACTGTGATCCTGACTGTTTAAGCGGGGAAGAGAATCCCATCCTTCCAGGTTTTGGTATTGCAAAATCAGGAATTTATAGTACAATCTTTTTTAGTCAGGAGGTTTGAATTCGTTTGAGACGACGTTGCATTTATTTAGTTGTTATTTTGCTGGTTTCGCTTCCGGTTCAGGGCGAAGAAACATTCGAAAAAAAAGTGGCAAAACTGGAAAAGCGGTTGCAGGAGGTCACTGGAAAAGAAAAAATCGACACCTTAAATCTCTTGTGTTTCTATTTTTATAAAAGGCAGCCCAACCGGGCGATAACTTACGGGCGCCAGGCTTTGAAACTGGCAGAAAAAATAAACTATGATAAAGGAAAAGCCAACGCATTAATATATCTGGCAAACGCGTACCGGGTGAAGGGAAATGCAAAAGAACCCTTTAAATATGGACGAGAAGCCCTGCGTATATTTAGAAACCTGGGGGATCAACCAGGCACAATAAATGCATTGAACACCCTGGGATATCTATATCGCAGCATAGACAATTATGAAGAAGCCCTTAAATACCTTGTTGAAGCCCTGGAGATTTGCGAGACAGTGGGATATCCCCGGAAAAAAGAAGGAATTTATTACCAGTTGGGCAATCTCTATCTCAGGTTAGAAAACCCGGAAAAGGCAATGGGGTATTTTCAACGTGCATTTAAATCTGCCGAAAGCGTGGAAAACCGGGAACGGATGGCTTCTCATTTGAATAATATCGGTCTTGCCTACAGAGAACTCGGACAATATCTTCAGGCATTGGATTATTTTAAAAGGGCCCTGGACCTGTCCACCCAAATGAAAGACCCTTATGGAATCACTGCCGCTGCCGGTAATATCGGTTTTATCTACGGGCAATTAAACAATTTCGCCAAATCCCTGGAATACCTGCATAAAGCTGTCGAAACAGCAAAGGAAAACGGCAATATGAAAGGTGTTGGCGACAATTTAACCCATATTGGATATCAATATTTCAAACGTAAAGATTATACTCAGGCAGGCGTCTATTATGAAAAAGCACTTAAAATTGCCAAAGACATTAAAGACAACACCAGCATAAAAAAAATTTATGAACATTTCTCAAACTTATATATTGCCCAAAATGATTATAAACGGGCAATGGACTATTACATAAAATTAAGCGATATCAAAGATCAAATGATCAATGAGAAAAAAAATCAACAATTGTTGGAACTCCAGGAGCGCTACGAAGCCGAAAAACGAGCCAGGGAAATCGAAACGTTAAGGAGAAAAAACAAAGTTAAAACCATCACCCGGAACGCCTTTATTGCAGGTTTTATACTGGTACTGGTTATCCTGGCGTTCGTCTTTAANNAGATCGAAATTTTAAGGAGAAATAATAAAATTAAAACCCTCACCCGGAATGCCTTTATTGCAGGTTTTGCACTGGTACTGGTGATGCTGGTTTTTATCTTTAAAAAGTATTTGTACCTGTTTTCCTTCTGGAAAAAACAGAAATATTTCGGGCAGTACCGGTTGATAAAAACCCTTGGGGCAGGCGGAATGAGCACTGTTTTTAAGGCCCACAGCATCAGGGATAAAAATCAGATCGTGGCCTTAAAAGTTTTAAAAGATGAACTCTCCAGGCGAGAAAGCAACCGCAGGCGATTTAAACAGGAAGGAACCATTATCGATAAACTCAACCACCCTAACATAATCAAAATTTTTGAGCGGGGCGAATATCATGAAAAACTATTTATTGTCATGGAGTTTTTAGAAGGGAGAACCCTGGCGGAAAAGATAGAAACAGAGGGTATGATCCCCCTTCAAGACAGCCTGCATATCATGAGGCAAATCACCGCTGCATTGACCTTTATTCACCGCGCCAATATTATTCACCGCGACCTGAAACCCGAAAATATTATGATCACTGAAAAAGATGGGGATAAGGATGTGGTAAAGCTGTTGGACTTCGGTCTTTCCAAGATGAAATTTCAGTCCTGGATAACCATGACCGGGATGTTGGTAGGAACCGCCAGTTACATGGCGCCGGAACAGATTACCGAACTGGAATCCTCATCTGCCAGTGATATATTTAACCTGGGTCTCATTTTTTACGAAATGCTGACTGGCAGGGTGGCTTTTTCCGGGGACTCCCTCACCCAGATTGAGAGGCAAATCCTTTATGCCACGCCTGCCGCTCCTGGTGTACTTCGTCCTGGAATCCCGGGAGAGTTGAGTGATCTTATCATGCAAATGCTTTCCAAAAACCCGGATCAACGTCCCTCTGTGGAAACCGTATTGACCCGGTTAAACCGTTAAACCACGTGAATCATGGAGTTTATGGTTCTTCGGTATAGCAGGTGTTGTCTGACTCTTTATGTCGCCCATCATATAAGGTCTCACAGCCATCACATGTCTCCAGCGTTATCGTTGTACATCCACCTTTAACGATCTCCATCTGCCGGGGACTGAGGTGAACAATGGTTTCCTTCTTTAAAGACAAATATTTACCCAATACTTTCTTTTTCATTGGTTCCTCCTTTATTCATTATTTTTTTACTTGTTTGTGTATTCGTTCGTTGGCTTTGATTTTAATTATTATAACATGTTAAACCAAAAGCCGCAATACAAATGCAATTTTGTTACCAAAATTACTGGTATTCCTATCCGGGCATCAAACCAGGTTTTTTTTAATGCTGCGCCTGGAGTATTTTCAAGGTAATCTCCCTATAGGGGGATTGAAGGATTTCAAAATGAGCTGCGGAAGAGGAAAAAGGTTGTATATAACGGTTTTTCTCATGTTCTGCTGTAAGGAAATAAATCCCCTGTTTCCGGGGACAAGCAACTATGGCGTTGCCGCGGGGTTGCAATTATGGCTGTTTTTTATTATAATCAGGCCATATTACATATTTAAACGACTGTTGGTCAGACAACATCAAAGGAGCCTACTTTTATGATTGAAACAATTAAATCCAAATTGTGGGATATTTTAAAGGAAAAAAAAATTTCACTGGCCATGATTTATAACCGTGAAGGGGAGGTGCTCTGGTATCGGGGACGACGAATTCGCAGCAAATGGGTGCAAGAAGGAGAAGAATTTTGTAAAAGCTATATATTAAAAAGTATGGAAAATGGTGAGGCAGTGGACCAGGATAATGTTTACATTACTTATTCAGGGGATGGCTTGTCCGAATCTGCCGAACGGTTAAGGATAAAGAGCATTCTTATCCTGCCTATTGATCGCGATTTTTTTCTCTATGTGGACAGCGGGACCCAAATGACCTTAAGCGAGAGCGAGAGGGTGTTAATCCGGATGCTGGGAAATCTCTTAACCGAAGCCATTCAAAAAATCAAGAGAAGCCACGACGGGATCGGCGGCATTTCTGGGCAAAGTGAGGCCATCAAACAGGTAAGGAATATGGCGTTGAAGTTTTCCCTGGAAGAGGATTGTGTGCTTTTACTGGGGGAGACGGGAGTGGGGAAATCCTATATGGCGGAAATCATCCATAACTATTCCGGGCGAAAAGGTAAATTCATCGTTGCCGACACCACCACCATCAATGAAAATCTTTTCGAAAGTGTAATTTTCGGGCATAAAAAAGGCTCTTTTACCGGGGCCATTGATGATAGGCGGGGACTGGTAAATGAGGCCAATGAAGGGACCCTGCTTTTTGATGAAATTTCCGAAGTGCCTCTTTCCTTCCAGTCCAAACTATTACGCTTTATTGAGACGAAAAAATACCGGGTGTTGGGGGACCCGGCAGAAAAAGCTTCCGATGTCCGCATCCTGGCCGCCACCAACCGGGATTTGAAACAGTTAATCAGTGAAAAAAAATTCCGGGAAGATTTATTCTACCGTTTAAATATCCTGGTACTTACCATCCCCCCGCTGAGAGACCGAAAAGAAGATATCAAAGTCGTGGTGAATGAAAATCAAAGGCATTTAAAGGGCAAAGAAATTGGGGAGGGTTTTTGGAAGGCGATCTTAAACTACCACTGGCCGGGAAACTACCGGGAATTGTTTGCCGTACTCAAACGGGCTGGCATCCTCTGCGAGTCTCCTATCACCGGAAAAGATATAGAGAAAATGATCGATAAGTACGATATGGTGATGAATGAAACAAAACAAGCCAGTAATATAGATACTGCCTGGCAAGAACTGGAATCGGGGAAAAATTTTTGGCAAGTGGTAAAAGAACCTTTTATGAATAGGGAATTAAACCGTGGTGAAGTAAAATCCATAATAACCCGGGCGTTAAGACAGGCCAATGGCAGTTACATCAATGCCCTGGAATTTTTGCATCTTGACCGGTCAGAGTATAAAAAATTCATGAAATTCATTCATAACAATCGATTCCAGTTCATCAGGGTACCGGAATGATTTTACCATTGTTTACTCTTTTAAAAAGGAAAAATCGCCGGTTTGATTGAAGTTTTGAAGTTTTTCCAGGAGTTCTTCGTCCCCTTCTCCGCAAAAAGACCCCCCGGAAACAGCCAGTCCTTCGTCATTCAAACCGATGTAGAGAGAGATTTGTTTCCATTGGGCAGCCAGTACAACTTTTTGAACACTTTCCAGTTTTGGCGGCTTATAATTTCCTTTTCGGAATTCGGTTTCAAGTACAGTTCCCCTGGCCACAAACGTGGGATTTAGATGCATATTGATTTCGATGTTGTGTTGGCGGGAGATCGTGTCCAGGTAGTTAATACCCTTGACGATATCTTCAATGGCAGCTTCTTCTGACATTCCCGGAACTGGTTTCAGCATGAAGTAAGTTTTTAATTTAAAACCGTATTGGGCAGTTTTTTCCACCATGCTTTCAAAGGTCTCCATGCTCACTCCTTTATTGAAAATCTCGTTTCTTATTCTGTCATCGAAAGCTTCGAAGCCGACGGCTAATTCGAGGTTAGTAGAGGTTTTGCCTTCTTGCAACGCCCGATGCAGCACTTCCAGTTCCTCCATGTCCACATACTCCGGCCGTGTCTCCAGTGTCAACACCGAGATATTGGGACAATTCATGTTCATTTTGGCTACAAAATAGATTAGGGCAGTGGTGGAAAAGGTAAACTCATCCAACACAGAACCGTTATTAGAGAGAATGATCTTCCGAAGGTTTTCTTTCTGTTCCCGGGAGAGAACAAAATCGAAGATGTGATCAATTTGTTTCATGATATCATAGAAAGGCACCTCGAACTGAGATTCCCGGGAAGGTAAGTTGCATCCCAGGCATCTGGCCCAACGACAGGTACGGGTATAGAGAACCAAAAACAGCGTTAATCCCTCTGGTGGATGCTGAAACCAATAATCCGATGGTAAACGGGGATTATGAGCTTCCAGGAAATCATAAAACTTTCCAGTCTCCTGGTTGATTTTTTTGATAATATCTGTGAATTGATTGTTGTCCATTACCATTTGATTCTACAGTCCTACCTGGCTATTACTTTCATAGTTCATGACTGTGTTGAAATAAAAGTCTTCCAGGTCTGCTCCCTCGCCTTCAGACATTTTTAACAATTGCTCCAGGCTATCTTCAACAATGATTCGTCCATCAACGATGACACCAATCCGTTGGCTGACCTCCTGGGCCAGGGAAAGAATGTGAGTGGCAAAAAGGGCCATTGTACCACCTTCAGAAACTTTTTTGAGATGGATTTTGAATTTGCGGCCCACCAGGGGATCAATAGAGTTTAACGGTTCATCCAGCAGCAGGATATTCGGCTCTACCATCAACGCTTGGGTAAGCAGTAACTTCTGACGTGTTCCTGCCGAATACGTTTCCACCAGTTCGTGCCGAAAAAGCTCATATTCAAAGTAACTAAAGAAAAAATCGAATTTTTCTTTCCGTTTAGACGAAGGAAGTTTATACAGGTCCGCGAAAAAATGAAGATGCTCTTCACCGGTTAGCTTCGGGTAGACAAACGGCTGATCCGGCACATAGGCAATGGACTGCTTTAATTGACTGTGGTCCCGATGGTAGACCTCGCCATTTACAAAAATTTCCCCACTGTCCGGTGAAATCAAACCAGCAAGGATTTTTAAGGTAGTCGTCTTACCGGCACCGTTGGGTCCCAACAGGCCATAGATCTCTCCTTTTTTCAATTGCAGGTTAATCCCCCGCAGCGCATAACGACCATTAAAGGTTTTAACCAGGTTACGTATTTCCAGCATTTTTTCCGTTTTTGCCTCCGGCGGCCAAGGACCTTTTTAGAAAAAAGGTCCCTGGACCTCCAAAAACTTTTCATATGCGGAAAGTCATTGTACCATGCTTCCCTGCATCTTGCCAAATTATATTCACTTTAATCCGTTCTTTCTCATTTTATAATTGTCATAAGGCAAAATAGTAGCAAATTTTCAGGAAAAAAGAAACAGTTCAATTGACTTTTTTGTCGATTAAATTTATGCGTTGCAATTTTTGTGTATTTGCTATAGAATACTTCTCTAGCGTTTGTAGGTATCAATCGAACTTTTTACTAATATTCTGTAAAAACGCGCAAAAAAAACAAAGTTTTCCCGAATGGTACCTTTCAAATGTCATGAACGACGCCTATAGGCTGGGGACGCCGTCCCCTTTTGTGAAAATAAAAAGAAGGAGTAAAATGATGCAGGGAATTAGTCGAGAAAGGGCAATTGGATTCGGTCACCAAAAGCGGTTTCTGGCTGGGAAGTGCTGAGTTCCAGATGGACGGCAAGTTGTAAGTACCCGTGCATTTGCCATGTTTAATCCAGTGAATAAGGCTGAAGAGACGGCCCGGGTTGTCTGCCGCGGCGATTTGAGGAAGTATTATCGTTTTCGGCCGGCCAGGTTTTATGGTGGTATTGCTACCACGGATTGCGTCGGCTGCGGCCTGCGCTGCCTGTTTTGCTGGTCCTGGCAGAACCTGGTAAAACCTGAATCTGCCGGCTTTTTTTGTTCACCCAAAGAGGTTGCTAAAAATCTTTTGAAAATCGCCCGCAAGAAACATTTTTACCGGCTCAGGATCAGCGGCAATGAACCCACCATTGCTCGGGAACACCTTCTCAAAGTCCTTGAACAAATCCCGGGGGAGTTTCGCTTTATCCTTGAAACCAACGGCATACTAATCGGTCACGATAAAACCTATGCGGAGGATTTAGCCAGGTTTGAAAACCTGTATGTAAGAGTCAGCTTGAAAGGTACGACTGAAGAAGAATTCTCTGCTTTAACCGGGGCAGCGCCCTCAGGTTTTGAGCTGCAAATCAAAGCGTTGGAGAATCTCTATCGAGCCGGAGTACAGGTACATCCCGCAGTGATGATCAGTTTCTCACCTTTAAACAATCTCAAACCCCTCCAGCAAAGGCTTGCCAAAATCACCCCGGCATTCAGGAATATCGAAATCGAAGAGTTGATGCTGTACGGCCATGTAGAGGAACGCCTGCGAAAAGCAGGATTCCAGCAGACAGTAGGTCAGTGAGTCAGTAAATTAGTAAGTCAGCGAATTCTTACGATGATATCTTTGCGATTCATTTCGCCGTTTTGATTTTTTACCACGAACACCAGGTGATAATGTCCAAAGAATCCCGGGGCAGTAAGCCAATAGAATGTACCGGTTTTGGCATCCAGGGTTGATCCCGGGGGCAGCGGCCGAAGTTGCTTACCCACCACCATATAACCTGCCATTACCAGGGAACCCTCTGATACCTGCAATTCGATCCTCTCAAGCTGGTTGATTTCGATGGGTGTTACGCCTCTACTATCAACAGGGACTGCTGCTGCTTCGATGTCTTTCCTGAATCCTTTCTTAATTTTTGTTGGCACCTGGGTTTGACGGGGAAGCTGGTGGACATCTTCAAATTTAAAATACGGCTGCTGTTGAATGCGGCTTTTTGCCCTTTCTTCCGGACTTCCTATATTTTCTATGGTAAAGAAGCGGCTGCCGATTCCATCGGTGTTCCCGGCGTCATCCGCAGCTGTCCAATAAATAGTATGAACGCCATTGGCATAGGCAGTGGTATCAAAATTAAAATAAGCCATGGCACCATTGGAATTGGCATAACCGGGGAATAAAGTGGCAATATCTTCCCGGTAAACATTGTACGTGGGATGCCCGAGTTTTACGCCGTCTACAAATACGTTAATAGTAGAGCCGTCTGTGGGTATGGCATTGGGTTGTGGGGTCAATACCCAGCCCTGGTTCCTGAAATCGGTGCCGGAGGCTGTTCCGCCCTGGGTTGGCGTGTCGATAGCGCCGAAGGGTTTCACTGCATTGGCATTGTCGCAAGTGATGGTTCTGGTTCCCAGGGTTGCCTCGTTACCTTCGGCATCGGTAGCAATGGCATGAAGGGTGTAGGTGCCGTTGCCCCCATTGGGAAGGAAGTAGGTGAGCATCATGTAGCCCCATCCTGCCCGGTCATTCATCGGGTAATCGGGATACAGGAGTTCGACATCGGGGCGTGCGCCTTCCACGAATACCGCATCCCCGATATACGACAGGGAACCGTTTTCTTGCAGGTATATCTTGACACTTTCGACTTCGATGTCATCCAATGCCCACCCGGTTACAGGTACACTGCTGCGAACGGTGGAACCGTCGAGGGGTGTGGCAAAATCACCAAAAGGCGAACTGGTGGAACTGTACACCTTGAGCATGACCTCTACCGTTTGTGGGGAATTGACCGCATCAGGGTCGGATACGGTTATTGTCCCGGTATATTGACCTGCACCTAATCCTGAAGCATCCAGGGAAACGGATACAGAACCTGCATCTGTACCGGATCCAGGGGTAAAGTTAATCCATCCCTGATCTGCCGATACTGTCCAATTTAATGTTCCGCCGCCGCTGTTATTGACCAGGAAAGATTGGGAACCCGTGGAAGCCCCGAAGATATCAGTGGCAAAATTCAGTTTATTTTTGCTAAGAGAAATTTCGGGTTTCTCACCAGGGACAGCATACGTGTAATCCTGGTAAATTTTTTCAGAGGTCACATTGGTGTAGGTACGGCTGGCGGGCACAAAAGTAAAACCTGTCAGAGACGGGGTAACGGTCCCGGACCAGCCGTGTTTGACAGCATTGGAGTAATAGCCGGTGTCATCTGTGGTAACGGTGCCGCCATTGTTTGAAAACTCCAGGGAAACACCAGGGATCCCTGTGCCGTCAGGTTGCCTGACAATACCGGAAATCGTATACCTTTGGCTCAGTCTGTATCCCACATAGTGTTCGCTGGTCATGCTTGTAGTTAAGTTAGTATAACTCCGTATTATGGGCTGGAATGTCCACCCGGCTTTTATGGGTCTCACCGTGCCGGACCAGTTGTAAGCGACCTCAAGCGAATAGGTCCCATCCGGACCTGTTATGTCAGAGCCGCCGCCGGAATGGGTCACGTTAACCCCCGGAACCGGATTGGTATCACCATCCAAAATACTACCTGAAATGATTATGGTAACGGTGGTCC
>JABAOH010001646.1_pt2 | contig 10311 bp, 10 predicted proteins | sample 7062181 | NCBI WGS metagenome assembly JABAOH01 (sample SAMN14538630, study PRJNA623070) | marine sediment metagenome | biome: marine biome [ENVO:00000428]; feature: marine pelagic biome [ENVO:01000023]; material: deep marine sediment [ENVO:00002113]; isolation source: pool of 5 deep marine... | reverse complement strand
TCCTTCTTGTTGATGACCGCTAAGTCAGCGTCCATGAAAATGAAGGGGTGCTTAACAACCATGTACGGGCCTTCTGTCACGCTTATAACCACGACGCGCTTCTCGGAGCCTAGAGGGAAATCGGCTGGGCAGATGAGGTTTCCAACGTTTTCAATGAACAAGAGATTGATATCTTCTAAGTTGATTTTTTGGAGAGCTTTTTTCACCAAGTTGGCATCTAGGTGGCATTCTTTTCCAGTATTGATAGGAACAGCTTCGACGCCGTGTCGTCCAATGAGCTCCGCGTCTATGGCTGTGGTTAGATCACCTTTGAAAACAGCGATTCTGTATTTTTTCTTTAACGCTTGAACGAGTTTTTCAATCAGGGTGGTTTTTCCAGATCCGATGGCGCCCATAACATCGATTGCTATTACGCCATGTTTCTTCAGAAGCTCTCTATTCTTCATCGCGAGTTCTTCATTTGCTTTCAGAAGATCTGCTTCTAGCTCTATATCGTAGATTTCTCCTTCCTCAGCTTTGACTACTTCTTTCAAATTCGTCAAAACGGAATGCCTCTCAACCTTCATTATATTTTAGGATTTCTTCCCACAATCGGAGGGTTTCCTCAGCAGCCTCTTGATCAATAACTTGAATGGCATATCCGGCGTGAACCAAAACGTATTCTCCTACGTGGGCTTCTACAAGCATGACATTTACGTCTCGGGCAACTCCCTGCCCAAAATCGACTTTTGCCACGTCTCCTTGAACTTCCATTACTTTGGCCGGGATTGCAAGGCACATTTGATATCACCTATAAACTGAATGGCTAAAATAAATTGATTCTGGTTTATGGCTTTTGGAAGCCTGCAGCGATAGCTTGACCAAAGGAAATCCCTCCATCTCCAGGCGGAACTCTTTTATGAACAATAAACTTGAAACCCTTTCCCTCTACAACTCTTTTGATGGTTACTGTAATGTGCTCGTTGTAGGCGACGCCCCCAGAAAAACCGATATGGTCAACATTAAGTCGGTCCGCCTCTTCCACGGCTAGCTGCGCCAAACTCCTAGCCAGATAGGTTTGGGCTGAGCAGGCTAAGTCTTCAACGGAATAATAATCCTTCTGATTAAAGATTTCGCGAACGAGAAGCGTTGTGTCGATAATATTTCCCTCAAGATGAGGCGTCAACTTTAACACATCTTTTCCCTTTAAGGCGACAGATTCTAACTTCATCGCTGGCTCACCCTCATAGGTTCGCTCGTAACATAGGCCTAGTATGGCTGAAACAGCGTCTAACACTCTACCGCAACTTGTCGTCTTGGGCGCCAAGCTCTTTTCCAGCTGTTTAAAGATTACTTCAACTTCTCTTTCGCCGTGGGGAAAACGAGTGCTGTTCGATATGAACCATTCTTCAATATCAACCTCACCATGAAGTATTCCAGCAACTATTCTTAGGGGATACAGCGTAGCTAAATCTCCACCCACCATAGGGTGCTCTTCGAGATGTCCTAGACGCTGGAAACCTTCTTGATTGCAATAAAGAATCTCTCCGCCCCACGCAGTGCCGTCTGAGCCGTAGCCGAAGCCGTCGCAAGCTATGCCAACAATTTCGTTAAGGTTCCATTCACCCATAAGAGACGCTATGTGAGCATGATGATGCTGAAGTGGAACTACCTGACATTCAAGAGTGTTCCCCAAATCTTGAGCTAGCTTTGTTGTAATAAATTTTGGATGAAGATCGCAAGCTAAGACTTCAACTTTGCTATTAGTCAATTCTGTTAAATGGGCTATAGAGTTTTTCAGGAATACAAGCGTCTCTAAATTCTCGACATCTCCTATATGCTGTGAAACGAACGCTTTGTTCCCCAACAGCAAGCAAGAAGTTACGTTGAGTTCAGCGCCTACCCCCAAAACACAACGGTTAAACTCAAGTTTAAGTTGAATAGGTTCAGGGGCGTATCCCCTTGATCGGCGAATTATACTTGGATCTTCACCGTGGAAACGAACAACCGAGTCGTCGCACCTATGGGCAATGGTTCTATTGTGGAAAAGGAAGAAGTCGACCACCGAACCAAGCTTCTTCATAGCCTCACTGTTTTCCATGACAATTGGTTCATTGGGAGGGTTTGCACTAGTCATCACGAAGGCGGGTTCTTTTACATCGTCGAACAGCATTGCATGCAAGCCAGTGTAGGGGAGCATAACGCCAATATTGTGTAGTCCAGGAGAGACAAGTTCTGAAAGGCAACAGTCGGCTCTTTTCTTTAACAAAATAATTGGCCTGATAAAGGACGTTAGGAGTTTAGCCTCATTTGAGCTTACTTCTGCAAAAGACTTCACTGTCTCCAAGCTAGAAGCCATTATTGCAAAGGGTTTTTGAGTCCTATGCTTCGCTTTTCTCAGTCTGCTAATAGGTTGTGACTTAGTGGTAGCGGTAGAAACGTGAAAACCTCCATTTCCTTTAATTGCAACAATGTATCCTTCTTCCAAAAGCTTTCCTGTTTCTCTTATTGGGTCTTCACATTCAATTGATTCACCGTTATTTGTTGTGAGATAAGCTTTTGGACCACACTTAGGACACGCCACTGTTTGAGAATGAAACCTGCGATTTGACGGGTCCTTGTATTCTCTGGAACAGAAGTCGCATGTCTTGAAATCTTGCATTGTGGTGTTTAACCTATCGTAAGGAAGCTTCCTGATTATTGTGTATCTTGGACCGCAGTTCGTGCATGTGATGAAAAAATAATCGCCGCGTTGGTTTTTTGGATCGCGAAGTTCCGTCAAACATTCGTTGCAAACCGAAACATCAGGTGGAATGACGGAACCGGAGAGTTCAACTTCCTTAGAACTCTTGACGATTGTAAATTTTTCGAGATTGCCTTCATCTTTACTATACTTCGTTGTCAGGTCGTAGATTCGAGCGAGGGGCGGTTTTTTATCCTTCAAATCTTTAAGAAATTGTCTGATATTGGTTTTCTTGCCTTCTACAAATATTTCTACGATTGCATCTCCACGGTTTCGCACGTAGCCAACTAGTCCATTCTTTACTGCAATTCGATAAACAAAGGGGCGAAAGCCCACGCCCTGAACAATACCGCTGATCCTGATTTCTGCACGCAAGGGCTCGTCAAACTCCATAACGGAAAAGATATTCTTCCAAGTGTGACTAATAAATGGGTACTTTCTGGATGAATATGTAAAATATTTTCTCAAGAATTTTTAAAACTCGCCCTAATTTCCGATGAAACTCATGCTAAAATCTTGGAAAGGTTCCAAAAAAATTAGTTTGAACTTTTTGTCACCGAAACAGTTTCTTTTTATCTTGATGTTTTAAAAGATAGGCTAGCGAACTATTAACATATGGTGAAGATTATGGACCATTGGGACCTTGTTATAATTGGTGCCGGTCCGGCGGGTTTAACGGCTGGCCTCTACGGTGCCCGTAGTGGACTTAAAACTTTGGTTATAGAGGAGAAAATAACCGGTGGAGCAGTCTTGGATACTCCCTTGGTCGAAAATTATCCTGGATTTGAAAGCATCAGCGGTCGTGTCTTAGCGGACAAAATGACAGTCCAATGTAAGAAAGCTGGAGCAGAGATCAGTGAACTAGAAAAGGTTGTTGAACTCACCCCAGAAGGCGAAAAGAAAGTTGTTAAAACGAGTAGAGCTCTTTACACTGCTTCGGCAGTAATAATTGCCTCTGGAAGGCACTATAAGACTCTAGGTGTGCTTGGTGAAACAGAGTTTAGAGGTAGAGGTGTTAGCTACTGCACCTTATGTGATGGAGCCTTCTTTAAAGGAAGAAACGTAATTGTAATTGGCGGTGGAAATTCAGCTGTTGTTTCTGCTAGATACCTAGCCAACATAGCGTCCCATGTTACATTGGCTCACAGGCGAAGTCAACTCAGAGCGGACGAAATGCTTGTTAAGGACTTGATTACGCAAGGAGTTGAGATCATTTTGAATACAGAGCTCAAGGAAATTAAAGGAGACGCCAAAGTAAAAAAGGTTGGTTTAGTAAACAGCAAAACTGGCGAAGCTATGGAAGTCGACGTAGACGGCGTATTCATCCAGATTGGAGAGATACCGAACAGTCAGATCGCTAAAGAGGGGGGGATAGAACTAGATAAGACAGGGTACATTATCGTGGACAGCCGTCAAAGAACCAACATTGACGGAGTATACGCAGCCGGCGACGTGACAACAGGTCTTGTGAAACAGATTGGAACAGCTGTTGGAGAGGCTATAATAGCAGCTAGTGAAGCGTTCGGTTACATCAAAAGACCCTACTACTACCAAGTCTGATTTCCTAAGTTCAGGAGAGAAAAAAGAGAAAGATTTAAGTTTTAAGTTAAGAAGTGAACTACTCTACATTGGCATGAAAGGGAAGATTTCCATTTCTACATTATTCATTAACCGAAAATGGATGGGTAACAGTTATGTATAAAGTACTCAAGAAGTTGCAACTGGCTCCAAATATCAAACTGGTTGAAATTAACGCGCCAGAAGTTGCTGTGAAAGCTAAGGCCGGTCAGTTTGTGATTCTTAGGATAGATGAAAAAGGGGAAAGAATTCCTTTAACACTAGCAGAATGGGAACCAAAGAAAGGAACGATAACCCTCATCTTTCTAGAGGTAGGAGTGACAACCCGGAAGCTTGGCGCACTTGAAGTTGGAGATGAAATACTCGATGTAGTTGGGCCCCTAGGGAATCCAAGCGATATAAAATATTATGGTTCAGTAGCTGTCGTCTGCGGAGGAGTTGGCACAGCAGCGGCTTACCCTATAGCCAAAGCCCTCAAAGAAGCAGGAAACCAAGTGGTTTCCATAATTGGAGCCAAAACCGAGGGACTACTTATTCTAGAGGATGAAATGAAAAGCTTCAGTGATGAACTGTTTATCTCTACTGACGATGGCTCAAAAGGACACAAAGGTTTCGTTAGTGACGTATTAAGAATGCTTATTGAAAAAGGATACCACTTTGACATAGTATACGCGATAGGTCCTCCCTTGATGATGAGGGCAACCGCGAATGTAACAAGGTCTCCCGCCATCAAGACTATCGTGAGTTTGAATCCAATAATGGTGGATGGAATGGGGATGTGTGGAGCCTGCAGAGTGACTGTAGGCGGAGAAACCAAGTTTGGCTGCCTCGATGGACCAGAATTTGATGGACACCTCGTCAACTTCGATGAACTTATCAAAAGACTAAGGGTGTATCTACCTGAAGAAACGCAAGCGGCAAAGCTGCACGAAAAATCTGGGTGAACCAAAAATGGCTAAAGCAAAGAAACAAAAGAAATGGCAGAGCATTCCAATAAAGAAACAGAAACCAGAAGACCGCGTTCATAATTTCAATGAAGTAGCTTTAGGTTACACTATGGAACAAGCAGTGGCAGAAGCTGAAAGATGCATACAGTGTCCTGAGCCTAGATGCATACAAGGCTGCCCCGTGGAACTAGACATACCCGCATTCATTAAAGAAATAAGAGAAAAAGACTTTGATGCGGCTATTAGAAAAGTGAAGGAAAAGAATAGCCTACCCGCGATTTGCGGTCGAGTTTGCCCACAAGAAACACAATGCCAAAAGTTCTGCGTATTGGGTAAAAGGGGTGATCCGATGGCTATTGGGCGATTGGAGAGGTTCGTCTCCGATTACGAACTTCGGAAAGGAGTTACCGTTCCACCTAGACAAAAGTCATCCGTAACTGGAAAAGTGGCAGTTATAGGATCTGGACCAGCCGGGCTTACCGCAGCAGCTGATTTAAGGAAACTGGGACACGAAGTCGTTATATTCGAAGCGCTTCATTCTCCCGGAGGCGTACTCATGTATGGAATCCCGGAGTTTAGGCTACCTAAAAAGATCGTTCAAGCTGAAGTTGACTACATTAAGAAGCTTGGCGTTGATGTTAAGACTGACCACATGATTGGAAGGTTATACACGATAGATGAGTTGTTCGAGCGTGGATTTGATGCTGTCTTCATTGGAACTGGAGCAGGGCTTCCACGCTTTATGAGGATACCTGGAGAGAACTTGGGTGGAATATATTCTGCCAACGAATTCCTAATCCGAGTAAACTTGATGAAAGCCTACATGTTTCCAGAATACGACACCCCGATTAAAGTAGGTAAAAAAGTTGCCGTTACAGGTGGGGGCAACGTTGCCATGGATTCTGCGAGATGTGCTTTAAGGCTGGGAGCAGAGGAAGTCTGGATAGTATATCGAAGATCTAGAGCGGAGATGCCAGCTAGGATAGAAGAAGTGGAAAATGCAGAAGAAGAAGGCATCAAATTCAAGTTTCTCACCACACCAGTCAGATTTTTGGGCGACGAAAGTGGCTGGGTAAAGGGAATGGAATGCATTTCCATGAAGCTCGGAGAACCAGATGAGTCTGGAAGAAGAAGACCTATTCCAATCGAAGGCTCAGAGTTTGTCATGGAGGTGGACACGGTTATTGTTGCCATAGGACAGACGCCAAACCCTATTATCCAACGGACCACTCAAGGACTTAAGACAACCAAATGGGGCACCATAATTGTAAAGGAGAATACTGGAAAATCCAGTAAAAAAGGCGTCTACGCGGGGGGAGATGTAGTCAGCGGCGCGGCTACAGTTATTAGCGCCATGGGAGCTGGAAAAAGAGCTGCCCGCAGTATACATAGGTATTTAACGAGAAAAAAAGGAAAACAACGCAAGAAATCCTAACCTAAAGTTCATAATTTGTGTCAATTCTAATTTGAAAGGTCTAATTGAAGTTGAGGTTCATGGTCAATTCCAAAGACAAGAAAATCAACGACGTCGATTTGAAGAACTGGCTTTCAAACGCTCAGAAAGTAGTAATTGCAGGTATAGGAAATCCGCTTCGAAAAGACGATTTTGTGGGAGTCGAAATTGTAAGAAATTTACACAACAACGTCTCTAGATCTATCTATTTGATAGAATGCGAAACCGTTCCGGAAAGTTATATAGAACCAATAGTCCAATTCAAACCTACCCACATCCTGATAATCGACGCCGCCATGTTAAATCTGACCGCTGGCTCCTCAAAACTCATTGAACCAGAACAAATGGTGATGCACCCCCCTGTTTCAACTCATATCTTACCTCTCAGAATATTCTGTGAATACCTTGCAAAAACAACCGAAGCCAAGATCGCCCTCCTCGCAATACAGCCAAAGGACACCAGTTTTGGAGAAGGATTAACTTCGAAACTGAGAGAAACAACAACCACCTTGACCAACCTCTTGTCAAGATTCCTTCCGTAAAATGATTTGAATTGAAGTTTCTAGGTGTTCTGAAGTGAAAATGGATTAAAGACCAGACTAATCCACAAATTGAATTAACAATGAAAAGTAAATTTTTTTAATTAAAAAAGAAAGGGAATGAAGCGTCGAATTAAGTCGGCGCTTTCAGGGCTTCTTGGAACAGCTTCTTCACGACTGCAACTCTAGCCTTCTGAGCAAGAATATCTTTAGTTGTGAAGTCCAAAGCCTCTTCTGGACACCATTCCACGCACTTTGGCTCACCATCGCAGAGGTCACAAGTGAACACCACTCTCGTTTCAGGGTGTAGCTGAATGGCGCCGTAATCGCAAGCTTCGATGCACCAGCCGCAACCATTGCACTTCTCTTCATCAACTTCAATTACGCCTGTTTCTTCAGATTGCTCAAGCGCGTCTCGAGGACACGCAGCCACGCACGGAGCATCTTCACAAAGTCTGCATGCAACTGCTAGGTTCACAAAAGGATTCAGACGCACATGGCGTATTCGCGACTTCGTTGGATTATAGGTTTTTTCGTGCTCCATTGAACACGAATATTCACATATACAGCAGCCAACGCATTTAGCGGGATCTCCGGAGACAAACTTCTTTTCATGAGTTGAAACCATAGCTATTTTCCTCCTTTTCCTTTCATTTTTAGAGTCTGTGGCTTGAGTTTTTCCTTCACGATGGGAACGACATCGTTTAATCCGAGTTCTTCGAGTTTCTTTATTGTGGGAACACCTTCCTTTGTCCATCCACGTACCCCATAGTAGTCATCTAGCCCTATGTCAAACTCTTTTTGATTGACGTAAACTCCCTTTGCTACTCCTTCGTCGGGTACTGGAACGCTCATTATCTTCGGTGGTAAGGTATCGTATTCTCTTGTTCCCTTGCCTTCTCGGATATTGATGACTCGCGCTAGATTGTTTATTCTTTCACCAGCTTGTATAAGCTCCTCAGGGGTCATCTCGATGCCTGTGGCTAGAGTGTAGAATTTTGCCATCTCGTTTAGTCCCTCGTAGAACACACCCCTTGAGAACTTACATAAAATAAGCGAGTCGACAACATTGTACAAGTCTTCGCCGTCCATGACTATCTTTCCCCGACCTTTTTCTATTTTGAAGCGGTCAACCTTTCCCTTCACGTCAGGTGAGTAAGCTCCAGATCGAAGATGGCAAGCTCCACGGAAAGAAACAGAAAATCCTAAGGCAGCAGTTTTTAATGTTCTGAGGGCGTAGCCCGGTAGCTCCACTCCTTTAATATGGTTTGCGTATTTCACTGCTCCTTTTCCAATTTTTTCCGCAGCCCTCTTGGTTCCCTCTGCAAGTACGTCTCCTAACCATCCTTTTCGGGATCCCATTCTTATAATTGTCTCCACCAAGGCTTCTGCATTGCCAAAGCGAAGATCTAAACCTTCAGTGTCCTTTTTGGTTAGAATTCCGTTTTCGTAACAGTCCATGGCGAAGCCTACGACACCACCAGCAGATATGCCGTCCATGCCGTAATGGTTGCATTGCCTTATTGCTTCTATTATAGCGTCTAGACGATCGACACCACAGTTTGGTCCAAGAGCCCATAAACATTCGAATTCAACCCTCGTAGTTGATCCTTTGTACGGCCCTTCGGGAACCACTCCGATATGATCACAACGCATGCCACATGTCGCGCATCCAATTATTTTCTTTATGTAACGTTCGTTCAAGTATTCTCCGCTAACTTTTTCAGCACCTTCGAAAGTGACTTGAGTGAAGTTACGTGTAGGTAGCGCCCCTAGGGCGTTGAGTACGAGAACATTCTCGGGTGTCCCTAGGGTCCTATATTTTCTAGTAGCTGGACCTTTCATGCGTTCGTGGATCATTCTTATGAATTCCGTAAACTCTTCAGGGTTTGCTACGCTCACATCGTTCGTTCCGCGAACAGCTACAGCCTTTAGATTCTTGGATCCCATCACAGCACCCATGCCGGTTCTTCCAATGGCTCTGAATTCGTCGTTTATGGCGCATCCTATTCGAACAAGCCTTTCTCCTGCCTCACCGATCGCCGTAACACGGATGTAGAAATCACCCAAGTCTTCTCTGATGGCAACCTCTGTTTCATGGGGTGATTTTCCCTTTAGATGCTGGGCATCCATTAGTTGAACCGAGTCGTCATCAATCCACACGTATACGAGCTTTTCAGATTTACCCGTAAAGACAACTGCATCGTAGCCGGCACGTTTTAACTCAGCTCCAAAGAAACCGTGAGCCTTAGACTCAGATATTCCTTCGGTTTGCGGCGATTTAGAAACTACTGCGTAGCTATTTCCAGCTGAGGGCGCCATGGTGCCGCTAAGAGGTCCTGTGGCAAAGACTATTGGATTCTCAGGGCTAAAAGGGTCAACACCAGCCTTAGAGTTATCTAGAAACAGACGCATTCCAAGTCCTATACCGCCGATGTATTTCTTAGCGGTCTCTTCTTTCAAGGGTTCGATTTCGGTTTTTCCAGTTGATAGGTCTACATGCAATATTCGTTTGGCGTAACTCAATCTTACTCCTCCAATAATTCAAGTTAGTGGTTAAAGAGTAGTATGAGATGATAATAGATAAATATTAATTTTCCCTAAAATCAGGGTGAAGGAAAAAGATGCACCCTGAAGGGTACTGTAAAAACCATCTCGGGGTGGGCAATTGAAAGTCAAGGTTCGGTACTTAGGTTACATCGGCAATATGTTGAGGAAGAGAGAAGATGAATTCGAGCTTTCTGAAGGCACCTCTCTTTCCGAGTTGTTAAAGAGGCTGGCTGGAATTTACGGTGAAGCTTTTAGAAGGGAAGTTTTTGAGCCAGGCTTAAAGGATGTCAAGACAGGTTTTGCTGTTACCGTCAATGGAGTCTTAATGGGTCAGCTTCATGGCGTTGATACCAAGTTGAGTGAAGGTGATAACGTTATCTTAATGTCGCTCATGAGCGGAGGCTAATCACATAATTTTTACATTCATTATCGAGCAATAATCACCAACTGCGCCTAGAAATATTTCAACTATTTAATGCGCGCGCAGATTTAGGTGGAACGGAATGCGAAACCTGAAATTTA
>JABAOH010019319.1_pt2 | contig 10313 bp, 13 predicted proteins | sample 7062181 | NCBI WGS metagenome assembly JABAOH01 (sample SAMN14538630, study PRJNA623070) | marine sediment metagenome | biome: marine biome [ENVO:00000428]; feature: marine pelagic biome [ENVO:01000023]; material: deep marine sediment [ENVO:00002113]; isolation source: pool of 5 deep marine... | reverse complement strand
TCAGGATCGGTTAATATCTGGATGGAGGCTTCAACAACATTAACTTCCGTGTTTATTAAATTAAAATTAGTTATTCTTGAATCGATAATCCTTTCAATATCCTGTAAACTTGATTCTAAACCATCTTTCTGCTTAAATAGGTAGATTAAACCATCTCCGATATCGATACCAAACCTTAAACCCCCAGTCTTGGTATCTCTTACAGTTAAATCTAGAGTTGAATTTTCTTCCACTATGCAACTTCTTGGATTATTGTTGATCATCATTGTGATCGGACCTTTCAGGTGTCTTGTAATTTCAAAGAAATCATTACTGTTCGTGACAGGCTGGCCGACTATTTGGGTTATAATTGAACCGACATTTATTACATCTTTACACGCTGAGTCTGATTCGACGGAAGTGACTATAACTCCACTACTCCCAGAAAATTGAGAATAGATAAGGATGGCCAAAGATATTAAACCCAAAAATATCAAGACCCAATATCTATAATTTTTCATGTTGTTAATGATGAAGTTTGAGAATTTAAATATAAAATGTACTGTATAAAAATTAATAGTCTCATTTCAAACTATTTCTTATGTTAGTGTCCATTTTAATTATCATTTCAATATTTTCGTTACTTTCTTCCTTGGTTTTAACTTGGGCGTTAATACACTATTTCAAGAGGAATAATATAATCGCTCTAGATTTACACAAAAAAGGAAAACCAAAAAGAGCGAATAGTGGTGGATTAGCGGTTTCTCTTTCAATAATCTATGGTTTATTAATTTTTATTTCATTTCAAACGTTTATTTATAATAATACCGAACAAATGGTTTACCTCTTCGCTTCTATCCTTTCGATTTTTTTGATAACTCTAATTGGGTTTCTTGATGATTTAGATAATGTTGATGTTGTTGCTGGAAAAAGAAAAAAGAGAGCTGGAGTAAAACAATGGTTGAAACCATTGTTAACATTATCAGGAGCAATACCTCTCATGGCTGTTAGTGCTGGAGAAACTACAATGACACTACCAATTTTTGGTCCGATAAATTTCGGTCTCTTTTATCCTATAATTTTAATACCACTTGCTGTAGTTTTTGTCTCGAATGCAATAAACTTGCTAGGTGGGTTTAACGGTTCTGAAGCCGGCATGGGATTGGTCTATTGTTTCTTCTTGGGGTTGATTGCTTTAAATGGGAACCAGACAGTCGCGGCTACAATCTTTTTTTCTGCTTTTGGTGCACTTCTTGGCCTTTTCTACTTTAATCGATACCCAGCCAAAATACTTCCCGGCGATAGTCTAACATACTGCCTAGGTGCTGTAGTGGTATCGGGTGTGATAATCGGGAACATGGAAAGGGTGGGTATTATAATTATGTTCCCATTTTTCATAGAATTCTTGTTAAAGTTTAGGTCGAAGTTTAAGGCCTCTTGTTTAGGGATTTTGAGAAAGGATGGTAAGTTAGATCCACCTTACGGAAAAAAGATTTACTCCTGGACTCATATCATAATGAATTTGGGTAAGTTAACAGAAAAACAGGTTACAACGATTCTCATCCTAGTACAAATAATTTTCGGGCTTTTATTGTTTTTATAGGACTTTTGAATAAAAATCTCTCATATTGGTTTCTAGAATTTTTTCATAATCCTTATCAGTATTCACGGGCATCCAATCCACCCAAGGTATTTCGAATACCATCAATAAACCCCTTTCTACCAATTCTGGTATTATCACTTTTTCGAATTTAAATGGTGATTGAAAATTATCGAGCATTTTTAAAATCTCTGGTTCTAGACAATAAATTCCGACATTTGCTCTTCTTTTTATTAGGGGCTTTTCTTTAAAATCAATTACCCTCTTCAATTTATTATCAACATCTTCTACCTCTACTATCCCATAATCAGCTCTAAAACTATCTGTTGCGACTAAGGTTGCTTTAAAACCGTGTTTTTCAACACCTAAAATATGCGACTTTATAAGCTCTCGGGGGTCTAAACGAACAAAATCATCACAATANNCAGCCCTTTTGATTGCTCCACCAGTTTCTAACCTTGCATCCTCAACAGAATAATCGATATTGATCCCAATTTTACTTCCATTACCGAAATATTTCTCTATCATATCACTCATATAACCCGTGCAAAAAACGTATTTCCCTATACCAAGTTTTAACCAAGGTTGCATTGCGAATTCTAGCATGGGTTTTTTTTCTGTTCCTACGGGTAGTAATGCCTTTGGCTGTTCATTCGTGAAAGGCCTCAGTCTTCTACCCTCTCCAACATAAACTACTATATGATAGAAAAGAATAAAAAACTTAAATCTTTAGGACAATCAGGTAAACCCCACCACATATCAGAAGGATCCCAAAAAACCTGAAAAAGGTCAGATTTTCGTTAAAAAGAAACTTACCTAAAATAGCTGTTATAATATATCCAACCGATATCAATGGATAGATGAAACTTACTTCTTCTTGGGATAATGCGACTAACCACAGCATGGATGAAAAGATGTATAACACAAACCCAAGAAAAACGAATTTTTGAAAAACTATAGAAAAAATTTCTGAAGAAAAAATGTTTTTAAGGCCAATAGGTCCAATAGAGTTCATACCTTTTTTCATTGACAATTGACCAAAAACTCCTAATATGATAGAAATCGAAACTAGTAGTAACACACTCATTCTTTTCACCTTGATTTCTCTCATGTTTAGTTTTTAACAATTGTTTTAATAAACTTTTTAAGTTTATTCTTGATAATGATGATAGAGACAATGAAAATAACTGTTTTAGGCTCAGGTTACGTAGGTCTAGTGACTGGTGTTTGTTTTGCCGATAAAGGACATGAAGTTTTTTGTGTAGACATAGATCCTGAAAAGGTAAAAACTATTAACAATGGGAAAAGTCCTATATATGAACCAACCTTGGATGAAATATTAAAGAAAAACATAAAATCTGGGAATATAAAGGCATTTCTCGCAAATGACTTCTATTCTAAAAAAATAGACACTGATATCAGTTTTATTTGCGTTCCAACACCATCGAATGAAAACGGATCTATCAACTTAGGTTTCATCAAATCTGCATCACTTGATTTAGGTAATTACATCAAAAATATGAAACGATACCATGTTGTCGTAGTTAAGAGTACAGTCGTGCCAGGGACTACGGATAGTGTAGTCCTCCCAATTCTAGAAGAACAATCCAAAAAGAAAGTAGGTGAAGATTTTGGTCTGTGCATGAACCCAGAATTTCTTAGGGAAGGTTCTGCTGTTGGGGATTTTCTCAACCCGGATAAAATAGTTTTAGGTTCAATAGACAAAAAGTCTGGTAATATTTTAGAAAGAGTCTATGAACCCTGGAAGAAGATACCAAGAATCAAGACCAATTTAAGAACGGCGGAGATGATAAAATATGCTCAAAATTCATTCTTAGCAACAAAAATATCGTTCATAAATGAAATAGCGAATATCTGTCAAAGAGTGGGTGTAGATGCAAAGGATGTTTCTTATGCCATCGGATTAGATCCAAGAATTAGTCCCCGTTTTTTAAGGTTCGGAGTCGGTTATGGCGGGAGTTGTTTTCCCAAAGATGTTAAAGCTTTAATTTCCACTTCTGAACAGGTGGGTTATACCCCAAGCTTACTTAAATCTGTTGTAGAAGTTAATGAAAGACAACCCCTAGAAGCCTTGAAAATGGCTGAAAATTTGAAGGGAAAGACTGTTTCAATCCTTGGTTTATCTTTTAAACCAGATACTGATGATATTAGGGAGTCCCCGTCGATTAAACTCATAGAAGAATTACAAAAACATGATACAGTAATAAAGGCGTATGATCCTAAAGCCGTAAAAAACATGAAGAAATTATTCCCAGAGATCATATATACAGATTCTCCTTTAGAATCCCTGAAAGATTCTGATGTATGTTTTGTCATGACTGAATGGAAAGAGATAAAAGAATTGGGACCGAGAGATTTCTTAAATTCAATGAGAACGCCTTTAGTTATCGACGGAAGGAGAGTCTTCAATCCCGAAGAAAAGAAAAAATCTGGGGTGGTATATAAAGGAATAGGGTATGGATTGTCATGAGAAAGGTGAAATTTGTCGGTTTGATACCAGCTGCTGGTAGTGGGACTAGGATGTATCCCTTTTCAAGAGCCGTGCCAAAAGAAATGTATCCGATTCTTGGCAAATCTGTTATTGAGCACTCGATCGAAAATTTGAAAGAGGGTGGAATCGATGATATTTTTGTTGTAGTTGGTTATCAAAAGGGTGCATTAATGGATTATGTCGGAGACGGCTCCATATTTGGTGTGAATGTTGCCTACATTTATCAAACTCAAAGAAGGGGTTTGGGACATGCCATACTTCAAGGAAAAAAATGGATAAAAAAGCCCTTCGTAACTTTGTTGGGCGATTCTTTCATTGAGCCGAAAAAAGAAATATTGAAAATAATGAAACTACATGAGAAAAAAAGACCCATCGCAACTGTCCTACTTTTTAAGGTTAAAGATCCCACTGGATACGGTATCGTCAAGTTAAACAAGATTAAAGACAATTACGGTATAGTCGAAAAAATCGTTGAAAAACCAACGCATGAAGAAGCAGAAGAGTATAAACTCGATGGAGAATACTATGCTTTGTGTGGACTTTATGTTTTCGACCCAAAGATATTCGATTTTATTGAGAAAACCACACCAGGAAAAGGAGGCGAGATATGGATCGCTGATAGCATTGATCTGGCTCTGAAGAATGGTGAAAAGGTTTATGGCATGCTCTTGAACGGGAAATATTTGGATGTAGGGAAATGGAGAACGGTATTCGAAGTGAAAAAGCATATGTTAAATACGTTTGATATAGAGGAGATAATCAGAGAAAGGGAAGAGATAACAGAAAAAATGAAAGATGACGTGGGGTAAATTAAATGCAAGTTTTGGTTACGGGCGGAGCAGGTTTCATCGGTTCTTTCCTTTGTGGAAGATTATTGAAAAAAAATTATGATGTCATTTGTTTGGACAATCTTTCTACTGGTAAAAAATCTAATATCGATCATTTGTTAGAGAATAAAAAATTTCGATTCATCGAGCATGATGTTACAAAACCACTTAAATTAAAAGTTGATTATATTTTTCATTTGGCAAGCCCAGCTAGTCCTATTGATTATCAAAAACTTCCCATAGAGACGTCCATGACCAACTCTTTAGGAACTTTTAACATGCTTCAGTTGGCAAAGGAGAATAATGCCAGATTCCTGTTAGCTTCTACTTCTGAAGTTTATGGCGATCCCTTACAACATCCACAAAAAGAAAATTATTGGGGGAACGTTAATCCCATTGGACCAAGGAGTTGTTATGACGAATCTAAACGTTTTGCAGAAACTTTAACCAGATCTTTTCATAGTAAATATGATTTGGATGTTAGGATAGCGAGGATATTCAATACCTTTGGCCCCAGTATGAGAAAAGATGATGGAAGAGCAATACCAAACTTTATAACCCAAGCCTTATCTGGTCAATTCATAACTGTTTATGGTGATGGGAAACAAACAAGATCTTTCTGTTTCATTTCCGACATGATAGATGGATTGGTGAAGTTGATGTTCACAGATAGCTTATCTGGTCAAGTCGTTAATTTGGGTAACACGGAAGAAAGGAGTATATTGAGTGTTGCTAGGTTAGTAAAGGATTTGACAAAAAGTAAGTCAGAGATAGTTTTTGAATCCCTACCTAAAGATGATCCAACAAGGAGGAGACCAGACATAACTAAAGCTAAAGAAATGTTGAATTGGGAACCAAAAATAGATTTTGTTGAAGGAGTAAAGGAAACGGTAGAGTGGTTTAAGGGAGAATTGAAAGAATGAAAGTACTTGTTACTGGTGGCGCTGGGTTTATAGGAAGTCATACAGTAGATTTGTTAGTGGAAACTGGACACAACGTCGTGATATTAGACAATCTGGAGCCACAAGTTCATGGAAACAAGAAACCAGATTACATTAATGAGAAGGCCGAGTTCATTGTCGGTGACGTTACGAATACAGATGTTTGGAAGAAAGTTTTGGGTGAAATAGATGCAGTCTTTCATTTAGCTGCTATGGTTGGTGTGGGTCAATCAATGTATCAACCAGTTCGTTATTTGAATGTCAATACAATTGGGACTGCTAGATTTTACGAGACTCTTCTGAAGAACTCAGAAATAAAGAAAAATATACAGAAGATAATTGTCGCTAGTTCTATGAGCATTTATGGAGAAGGAGCGTATGAATGTAAGAACTGTGGAATAGTTTATCCTGGTCTTAGAACAAAAGAACAATTGGAAAATAAAGATTGGGAAATTCATTGTCCAAATTGCGGTGAATACGTAAAACCGATACCAGTGAACGAAGAAAAACCACCTTTGAATTTATCTACTTATGCTCTATCAAAGTATGACCAGGAGAAGATGTCTTTGAATTATGGTTTTGCCTTAAAAATACCTACTGTTGCTTTGCGTTATTTCAACGTTTTTGGTCCAAGACAAAGCTTGAGCAATCCTTATACTGGCGTTTGTGCGATTTTTTCCTCGAGAATAAAGAATGACAACCCACCAATAATATACGAGGATGGAAATCAAACGAGGGATTTCATTTATGTGAAAGACATAGCTAGGGCCAACCTATTATGTCTTGAAAAATTTGATGGCGTCGATGTTTTTAACGTTGGTACTGGAGAGTCTACGAACATATTCCAGATAGCAAACACTCTAATAGAACTTCATGACAGTAATGTTGAACCAAAAGTAACAAATGAGTTTAGGCTTGGGGATGTGAGGCATGCTTTTGGAGATGTCAATGTTTCGAAAATAAATAAAAAATTGGGCTTTGCGGTTAAAACACCATTGAAGAAAGGGTTCGAAAAATTGATAGAATGGGGCGAAACCCAAGAAGCAATAGATAGGTTTGAGGAAGCAGAGAAAGAAAGGAGAAAATTCTTAGGTCTTTAGATGAGTGAAAGAATATTAATTACAGGTGGAGCGGGATTTGTTGGTAGTAATTTAGCCAATCATTTCTTGAGAAGGGGACATGAAGTGATTGTTTTCGATAATTTCATGAGAAAGGGTGTTGAAAAGAATGTGAAATGGTTGGAGGAAAATCATAAAAAAAGATTGAATATTGTTAAAGGTGATGTTAGAGATTTTGATGCGTTAAAAAATGCTAGTAAGGATGTAGATTTTATATTCCACACAGCAGCTCAAGTTGCGGTTACAACTTCTGTCAACAATCCAAGAGAGGATTTTGATATTAACGCCTCAGGAACTTTCAATGTCTTGGAAGCCGCTAGAAAAAGTAATACTGATCCAATCATCATCTATACCTCTACCAATAAAGTTTATGGCAATAACGTTAACAACATTCCTTTGGTTGAGAAGGAAACTAGGTATGAATTTGCCGATTCTAATTTTAAGAATGGTATTTCTGAAGACTTCTCCACAGATGCTAATGAACATACACCTTATGGTTGTTCTAAGTACACGGGCGATATTTACATGAGAGATTTCCATGATATTTTTGGTTTGAAGACCGTGACTTTCAGGATGTCTTGTATTTACGGTTTACATCAATATGGCAACGAGGATCAAGGATGGGTTGCTCATTTTACAATTTCCAGTGTTTTGATCAGACCATTAGTCATATACGGAGATGGAAAACAAGTTAGGGATGTACTTTTCGTTGATGATTTGGTTAAAGCGTTCGAATTGGCTATTGGAGATATCAATAAAACTAAAGGGAAGGCTTATAATATTGGTGGTGGTCCTGAAAATACAATTTCTTTATTGGAATTACTAGAAATGTTGAAAAAGTTTGGTTTGAAACCGAAATACTCATTCGATGATTGGAGGCCGGCAGATCAGAAAGTATACATTTCCGACATTCAGAAAGCAAATGAGTTTAAATGGAGGCCAGAAGTCTCGCCAAAAGAAGGAATAGAAAGATTATATAATTGGGTTAAGGAAAATAGAAAATTATTTAACTGATTTTTTGATCGTTCTGTAAAAATCCATAATTTTTGGTTCTTTAAGGTTTAATCTTTTGTTAGAGGAATAGAAACCGTTTCTGGTATGATCACCAAACCTTCCGACAGCTTTCATCCCATGATCAGAAATTATTAAAATAAATTCATCTCTTTTTCTAGTGAACTTTGCAATCTCATCCAATTCATTATAAATCCATTTCATTTTCTGTATCTCCGAAACTTAAATGACCAATCGCATCAGCAAGGTTGAAATACCCCATAAGACATTCAAAATTCTCAAAATTTTCTAAAAACTCTCTCTTATTTTCTCCATGGTTCTTCCAAACAACTTCCTCATAATCCTCTACATTACATTTATCTTCAAAATAATTCTTCAAGAGTTTTCTTTCTAAGGCGTGGTTACTCTTGAAAGAAAATGATGGGACATCTATTGCTTTATATGAATCAAAAAAAGTGAAGAAAGTCTCACCTTCATTTAATGTAAAATGCCATTGGCCTTTTATGGGAATTCTATCCTCCATGTTCTTCCCTGTCAAAAAAGAAGCCCACAAGACTATGGTTCTTTCTAGTTTAAAATCAGAAATATCAGTTTTTCCATATTCAACTTGCATCAAATTTTTACATTTAAATTTTTCAACCATGTTTTCGTCTAAAGCATCAAAAGCCAGTATTATCATTATTAAAACCCGTTTGTCATAAAAGAATTTTAATTAATACAGCAATTCCTAAAATTGTTATTGTTATAGAGACCAAAATACCTAACAATTTCTTTGGTATTTTATGGGTTGCATAGGCGGCCGGATAACTAGCTAAGACGGCACCAAGTACGAGAGGAATAGTTAACATCCAATTTATGGAATTTATCCCATTAATCACGTAATATCCTATAAAACCAATTACGCAAACTAGACCCTCAGTTAATGTTGTTGAGCCCACAGATTTTTTTGGATCATAACCAGACCAGGACAAACCACCTGCCAATATAGGACCGAAACCACCACCTGATAATGCTTTATTGAATCCTATAAGCCCCCCAATAAATGGCAATCTTTTATTATATATCGTTTGTGAGATTTGATTGTTTTTATTTTTCCAATATCTTATCAACATAAGAATTCCTAGAATCAAAACCAATATTCCTATATAAAGATTTATTAAAAACTTACTGGCTTTTATTGATGCAAATAAAGCAAATAATGTCCCTAAAACAGCGAATGGTACAACTAAAAACACCGCCTTTTTATCAACATTACCAAACTTATGATGAAATGAACCCCCAATAAGGCCTGTTAAAACTTCTGAAAACAATATCATTGGTACTATTTCTGGTAATGCAAAACCCATCAATAAAAATAAAGGAGTTAATACAGTCCCATAACCGCCACCCAAGAATGAGTCTATGAATTCCATAACGAATCCAACAAAAAATACTAATAAAATTATTTCTATCATTTTAACACTACATGTAACCCATTGCACGAAGTCTTCTCATAACTTGCTCCTTTTCTTTATCTTGACTCCTCCCAGATCTTTCTTCAACATAGGTAGTTCTTAAATATTCGATTATTTCATCTACATTTTTGGCGGTGGATTCCACTGGGTCCGTACAACATTGGCAACCTAGAGAACGAAATCTTTTATTTTTCCATCCGAAAACTTTCTCTACATAATCGGCGAAATATAAAGAATTCATCGGCAAGCCTTCTTGCTTGACATATCTCCAGATATCCAACTCCCTCCAATGTAATATTGGATGTACACGAACATGATTTGTATCTGAACCAAAATCATGTTGAAACAGATCCCAACCAGCAAACTCTATATGTTGTTGTGATACAAATGGTGCGTCACCCTCTTTCAATTCTTCTTTTGTTTTTGGTCTGACAAAATGCCACTTGAATTCTTTATCTCTCGGAGAATAAAATCTCTCCAAATTTCTCATATAATGCTCGTCTCTCCTTATTGACATGATTAAGGCATCGAATTTGTGTTTTTTCAGAACATCCTTAAGTACGTTTGTCTTTAACTCAGTACAACATTTAAAATGGCCGCATTTTTCTGGGTGAAAATCCGTATTATCTCGCTTCCCGATTATTAGATTCAGATTCCATTGTTTAGCGACTTTATCTCTGAACTTATATATCTCTGGAAACTTGTATCCAGTATCCAAGTGGATGACTGGCAATGGTACGGTTCCAAAAAAAGCCTTTCTTATCAAACTCAACATTGTGGTAGAATCCTTTCCCGTGCTCCAAAGGACCGCCGGTTTCTTGAATTGTGCTTTGGCTTCACGTATTATAAAAATACTTTTCTCTTCCAGTTG